>Ga0268298_10003055_pt1 | contig 17498 bp, 16 predicted proteins | sample WWTPWeurt_MetaG_FD_194462 | JGI IMG/M metagenome (GOLD analysis project Ga0268298, IMG submission 194462) | Activated sludge microbial communities from WWTP in Nijmegen, Gelderland, Netherland - WWTP Weurt | ecosystem: Engineered > WWTP > Aerobic digester > Activated sludge | place...
GTTATATGCCGGGACGTCGCCCCCTGAGACAAAGGTTTTACCCCCTGAATGTGGGATCCAAATACCCACCCGTTGCCCGGACTAGCTCGCTTCTTCGCCACCCTGGACAAACTCCGACGAAGGAGCAAACCAGGGTGAGTTGTCCCTTGTATCTTGCCACAGATACGCTTCTCTCTTAAAGAGACGGCCGGATTTTGAGAACCTCCGTACATCAGCTTCATTTGATCAGAGAAATGGGAATTGTTGTCAATTCTTTCAAATATGACTCAAGTTGCAGAGAAAAGCTTCATACAATATCCACAAAATCCAAATCAAAAATATCACTATTAACTGCCAGTTAGATAATAGGAATCGTTTTATCGATCCCAAACAACTGTTGGTAGCTTTTGCCAAAACTTTGGCCCTTTGTAGTAATAACCGCGTCGCTTATCTACTTTGATTTCAAAATCAACATCGTCTCCAATAATGGAACGAAAACTAAGTTCAAGTTGTTCTTTTGAAAAGGCCCAAAGAATGAGATCCTTCCCGCTACTCCCTTTCAGATACCAATTAGAAGTTCCGGGAACCGAATCTGCTGCGTAATTATTTGGTCTAACTTGCCCGAGACAAACTCTTGACCGAGAAACAGATTTGAACCTAGACTCCCTTGTAGAAACACCGTTCGAACGAACCCTGTTAGCATCGGTTCCAAGCAAACAAGGGAACCAATAAATCCCGTTTCGGTGTCTTCCTAACGCGTTTGTGGCTCCGTGAAATCCGGAAAGACAAATTTTTGCGTTTACCTTTTTACTAAGAGTATCTACGTGCCCGGGAATCATCCTATACTTATCATTGAACTTATAAGAATCGAACATGTTCTCCGTCGCACTTTTAACACCGGCCCAATGACCGACCCAAAGAAAAATTTTGGAACCCATTTCAATTTCATTAGTCGGCATTTTTCTGCTCTCCAAGTCGATCCATTTCAAATCACCTATTGTTTCACGTGAAAATTAATTATGCCGACACAACATCTTCTTCGGGCTTGATGTTCGGGACAGCCTGCTTGGGGATCACTAGGCTGTACCTCGGAAGACTAGTCAGAGTGCGATAAATATGCTTTTCCAATTCCGAATCGCCAAAGGTTTTCGCGAACTTGGAGAGGAAATCGGCCCGATTCATGGTGTCCTTGTTGAATTTACCAAGGTTCGCCGACGCCCTTCTCAACCAGGAAGAAGCCTTCGCTTCGTCGTTTGTGGTTGCCACGATCCAAACCCGGTTTTCAAGTTCCGCCAAAATGGAAACATTGGCTTTGTTCTTGTTCTTTGACATGTTCTCGATATTCTCCTTTCTGTCAATTATCGAGCTTGATCATTTTATCACAAATTTAGATTTTTGTCAATGGGTAATCTTGACAAGCCCATAATGGAATTGACAAAAATCTACCGACATGGTACAATACGCTTGGAGGTAAAGAATGAGCAACTCATCGAAGGTAGCAAACCTGAAATTTGTTGAGCATGAATACAGAACGGAACGAGTTACTAAATACTGGAAGGTACTATCTGCCCGCGATGAATCAATGGAACTTGGTAGCGTCTACTGGTACAGCCATTGGAGAAAGTACGTTTTCGCCCCAAAGGCTGGTACTATTTACGACACTAGCTGTTTGTCGGAAATTTCTGATTTTTGTCATAATTCCACTGTAGACCACAGAAAGAAAAGAAGTAGTAACGTATGATAAGAATACTTTTTGTTGGGTTAATCAAATTTGTTATTAGATGGGGACTTGTCCTTATCTTACTAGCTGCAGCTATTGCATCAATAGTGGAAATAATTTACAATAATTTCCACAAAATACTAATATTCTGATGAAAATTCAAATACAAGGGATGTTTGCCGAGGTAGCAACCTCGACAGCCGAAGAATTGATTATATTGAAAGAAATTTTAACTTTCAAGAAGAGTAGAAATTCTGATGATGAAATGGTATTATTTGATGAATCTGACGAAAAATTTCTTTCAGGATTGTCGAAGTACGTAGAAAGAAACTTCAAACTGCGTGGCAGAGAGATTGAAATCGTAACAAATACTTCAGATTCAAAACAAATAGAAGTAAAGCCTATTAGAAATGTGGTTTACCGGGAGTATCAGTCAGAGGCAATCGATGCGGCATTGAAGGCTAAATGTGGGGTTATTAAAATTGCTACTGCTGGTGGCAAAACTGTGGTGGCTGCTGGTATCATCAAATCTGTTGGGATGAATTCGTTATTTCTTATTACACAAATACCATTACTTCACCAAGTAGTAAAGAAGTTCAACGACTTTGGTATACCAGATGTTGGTATGATAGGTGATGGGAGAATAGAGATTACGAGCAATGTGGTAGCTTATTCTCCGTACTTGTCGCAGTTGTTGTCTGGTAGAAGTAAGCATGCGAAAATGGTTCGTGACTTTCTTTACGGGGTGAAAGTAGTTATTTGTGACGAAGTTCAACATGCTGCTGCAAAATCCTGGACAATACCAATAGTAAATTGTTCAAATTCAGAATTCAGAATCGGATTATCAGGAACGCCGTTCGAGCAACGTTCCGGGGATATGTCATATCGTGATGCACAACTTACTGGATTGACTGGTCCGTTACTGTATGAAATAAAAGCAGAAAAATTAATAAAAGACGGACACATAGCCAAACCAATGATTTTTATGTTTCCAGTATCTGGGACCATAAAAACAGGTGTTCTCCCAAAAGACAGTCCATCATGGATGTTTCAAAAAAATTACAATAAAATATTTGATGAGGGAATTGCCAATAATTTTAATAGGAACAAATTGGCGGTTGAACTAATTTTAACTTTGGCGAAAGTGAAGAAACTACAGACTCTTGTTTTGGTTTCTAGGATAGAGCACGGGAAGCTCTTGTTGAACAAACTTTTCGGCGCGGTACCCGCCATTTTTGTTGCAGGACAAAAAAGAGTATTTAATCAATCACCTACTGGTGCTATTGAGACTCGTGACGAAGTTACCAATTTTGAATCCAAATCAGTTCGCGAGTTTATTGATAAAAAATATGACGTTATGGTGGCGTCCCCGGTTCTTGGGGAGGGATACGACTTGCCCGGGTCGTCAGTTGAAGCTATGATTATTTTGACTGGTGGTAGAGGGTTAGTTCCGGTACTACAAAGATTGGGGAGAGCTTTGAGGCCGAAAGATAATGGCGGAGAAGTAATTATTATAGATTTTCAAGACGACCAACATGTTTATCTAAAAGCACACTCGAACCAGCGTCGACGAGAATACGAATCGGAAGGATACAACATTTTAACACCAGAAGATTTTGTGGATCATGTGTTACTAAAGGGAGAGTAAAAATGCCAACATTGGTTGATAAGGTAAGAGGAAACATACCGGAAACTGTTCAAGTAGAAGTCGAAGAAATTGAAGATAAGGAACCAAAAAAGATCAAATTAACTATTGGGATAAAGAATAGTTTACCTGTGACTTCGGAATCGGGTAGATGGTCTTCTATGTCTCCATTTTTATCGATTACTACTGAAATAGATTTTTGTGATGATTTGACTGATAAAGTTGTGGATCTGTACGCAAGAATGCTCCCAGCTTATGGGTTCCTTCTTGTTAAGGAATACGCTCAGGTGATGAATATTATAGCAAAAAACCCTGCTGCTGTTGGCATGGAATTGATTACCAATAAGGAGGGTTAATGTCTGAGTCTATTGCTACTATAGACAAATTCCCGTACGGGATAACCTTTCAAACCGTATTATTGGGAATTGTCTATAGAGATCCCGGTTCTTACAATCAGTTGGAATCGGTATTACAACCTTCCTATTTTGATAGGGACGAATTTAAACATCTTTGCAGAATTATAGTTAGTTATTACAAAGATTATAGTAATACACCAACAGCAGAATTTTGTTCTGATTTAATAGTCCAATACTGTTTGATAAAGAGATTTTCTGACTCTATCAAAGAAAGACTTCTTGAAGCAGTTGAACAAGTATTGACGGTAGATTTGTCTGGAACCGATTGGGTTCGGGATAAAGCACTTGAATTTGCAACCGCACAGTCACTAAAAGCAGCTATTGTATCTGGTGCAAAAGATTTAAACGACCCATCGAAATACTCAGAAATTCTTGCTAGGATAGAAAAAGCATTAGATATTTCATCACCAAAAAATAATGGGATCAATTTTAGGGAAGTTGCATTATCACTTCCGGAATACATGAGGGACAATTCCCTCTATGCCTCCCACAGAAAAATTCCAACAGGAATTCCGACGTTGGATGATCACATGTTTGGTGGTGCTGCATGTGGAAAAATTGGGGTTATAATGGCACCTAGCGGTGCAGGCAAAACACATACATTAGTATCATTTGCAGCAAATGCTATGCGTTGCGGGCATGCGGTTTTTCATTATACTTTTGGTGACTTGCAGGTAGAAGAAGTTTTTGCTAGATATGCAGCAAATTTTTCCGGAATTGATTCTAGAAAAATTGTCGAAGGTGTCGGACCAGACTATCGGGCCGCAATGACTCGTTGGTTAGAAGATAACTTATCGGAACTTCTGATTTTTTATTTTCCTGCCGATGCGCTTACGCCATCTGGATTGAAATCACACATATCGGCAACAATAGCCCGTACTGGTATTAGGCCAAAAGTAATAGTAGTCGATTATGCAGACCAATTAAATACGGGACTACCTACTACGGTTAAATCGGATGAAATTTCAATGGCAATTGGCCATGTGTACAATCAATTAATTAAAATTGCGTACACATTTGACGCGGTGGTGTGGACAGGATCGCAAGTGGCGAAAGACCATTGGAGAGACGATGTTATCGATTCCGATGCTATTGCCCGGTCTGCCAAGAAAATTGATCACTCAGATTATATTTTTACGTTGTCACAAACAAAAGAAGATGCTAACTTAGGAAAGGCTAAGTTGTTCGAAGCAAAAATCAGATGGGGTACTGACAAACACTTAGTATTTATTAACTTAGATAAAAAACTTTCTAGACTCACCGAAGACGATAGACCGCCTGAACAACAGTTGCAGAAAAAATCTGAACGATTTAACTCCAATAGAAGACGACTGCCTGATCCTAGTGAACTTGGTATTGAAAACGAAGAACGAGAAGAACATCTTGATAACCTGCAAAGGTTTTTTAACAGGGAGTGACAATATGGAACAAATAGAAGTGACCGGGGTTTCGTGGTTAGATAACAGAGTGGCGAACAAGCACTTATTTTGTATATGCGACTTCGAAACTACCGGAACCGATCCAGATACTGATTACCCAATAGAATTAGGTTGTATTTTTACAAATCAAAACTTCGATATTGTGGGCCTGTACAGTGATTTAATATTCAATGAAAATATGAGAATGATGGTTAATTGGGATCAATTAGGTGAGAGGGCTGAAGAGGCTTATAAAATCCATAAAATACCTTTCACAACAGTTCAACATCTTGGTATTGATTATAGAACTGTTGCGGAAAGAGTTGATAATTTGGTCAGGGATTTAAAATTGATTTACCAAGTAAACAAAGTAATTATACTGAGTGATAACGCTCAGTTTGAATATAGGTTTATGAAGAAACTGTTTGGGAAGACAAAGTTCCCATTCCATTACAGTGCGTGGGACTCTTCTTTGTATTTGTCGGTTAGTGGGGTTGGGGATCCAAAACCGGTACATCGGGCGCTCCCAGATGCTTTTGCTTTGTATAAGAATATAATTCGTTCACTTCCCAACCACATGAAATAAAAGGAAACGAACAATGAATGACCCAAATATTTACGCAAAAATAATTAAAGATAGTCTAAGTCCGTCGAAAATACGACTTACGACCATGGAAGTCAAATTCCCGAGAATCATATTAGCTGAATTTAATACCCACAGAGTGTTCAGCAGGAACGTAAGCAGTAGTAGAGCAATGCCAGTTTCTAAGATGATGAGAGAGGCATTGAGAGAACCATTTTATTTTAGGGAATGGTTCAAGAATGATAAGGGTATGCAACCAAAAGAAACACTTAACCCGGAGCTAGCTGAACAAGCTTCAAAAATTTCTGAAGACTTGTGGCGAGCAGTTAGAGAAAATGTTACAAGACTCATGGATTTGAATGTACACAAACAACAAGCAAATAGATACATTGAACCATTTAGTTATGTTACTGCCATTGTTTCTTCTACTAGTTGGAGTAATTTTTTTAACCTGAGATCTCGATTGAAAAACCCTAATACTGGCGCACAAGAAGAAATGGTGCAGTTGGCTGATAAGATGTACACCTCGTTTGTAAGCTCGAAGCCCACAGATGTTGATTATGGGGAATGGCATATTCCGTATGACGATTTTGGATTTAATGATTTTGTTGCAAATGGGTCGACAGGGGAGAATATAACAGAAGCTACTTTTTGTGAACAAGATCCTGCTTTAAATGTTTGTGGCGTACGGATTTCTAAGAAATTATTAGCGTCTGCAGGTAGGTGCGCCCGCGTCAGTTATTTGAATCATGAAGGAGTTAGGGATGTAAATGCCGATATCAAATTAGCAATTAATTTGATAGAGAACGGCCACATGTCCCCACTAGAACATATTGCAAAGCCGCATCGCGGGGAAAACCGTCAAGAGGGAAACTTTTTTGGGTGGAAACAGCTTAGAAAATTTATCCCATTTGAGAATGACATTTTAGGGGCTCCAAGGTAAATGTCAAAATCGGAAGTAATAAATAAACTGTCGGAAAAACTTGGCCACCATTTGTATGCCGGTGGCAATGAAATTCGTTTTTGTTGCCCATTTTGTTTGGAAATGAAACAAAGTCCTGATCGAAAATACCATTTTTATTTGAATGTAAATAAAGGTTGGATTTGTTTTCGTTGTGGATCTAAGGGGTCTATCGATAGACTGCTTAGGTTATTTGGGATTGAAATAGAAGATCAGGAAATTGTAACCGAAGATGATATTCAAAGCTTAATAAAATCTTTTGAACACAAGATAGTGATTGAAAATAGGCCATCAACAATTGAGTTTCCAGATGAAGTAAAACCAATATTAAAAAACTCGATGGCGTGGAATTATTTGGTGGTGAAAAGACAATTTCCTGTAGAAAAAATCAAAGAATTTTCTTTGATGTGTGGTACATATAAAGATGATTTCAGAATATTCGTCCCAATATTTTGGCCAAAAGATGGTGAATTGGTATATTGGGTAGCAAGAAAGACGTTTAACAAAAGTAGTAAATGCCCTCGATACACAAATCCTGTGATTAAAGAAAAACCATTTTTCTTTAACTTGCAGAGAGCTAAGAACTACTCACAGGTGATAATTACTGAAGGGGTTTTTAGTTCTATGGCAGCAGGCAGTAACGCAATAGCTTTGCTGGGAAAGACAATATCAGATCTACAAAAAGATACGTTACTTCGAACGAATTTTAGAGAATACGTAATTTCATTGGATGGCGACGCCCGTCCAGAAGCATTGCAATTAGCAAATTTTTTGGTGGAGAATGGTAGAAATGTGTCCATTATTATGCTTCCGGAAGAGCATGACCCAGATTCGTTAGGTTCAGAAGAATTCGAGAAATTTAAAGAGAATAGAATTCGATACGACTTGGAAAACAGGGTAAAATTGTCGATTGGTATGTAACTTCAAAGGAGTGCGAATGAATAAAAAAATAGTTTTGGTTTACATAAGTGGTAGTTATCGTGCTAATACTATTGGCAAAATGAAAATTAATATAGAAGATGCGTGGAGACGTGGGTTGGAAGTTTTGAATTGGTCAAATGAATCAAATGATACTATTTTTTATCCTGTTATTCCGCACAAATGTAGTGAATTTATGGATGGTGTAATTCCTGATGACAATTTTTTGGCGGCTACATTAGAGCTGATGAAGCGGTGTGATGCTGTTGCTTTGGTTGATAATTATGAATCATCCGCTGGGGTGAAAGAAGAAATTACCATAGCAAAAAAGCTTAGTATGCGCATTTATTACCCGTATCAAAGATTGTTACAACAGGAACTGTAATAAATTGTCAAAGCTTTTTGTCAATGTTAAAATTTGAATGTCAAGTGGGGGGTACTCCTTGGACCGCAAACCAGTCGCCGAACAAATTCGATCTGAATTCATTAAATTTGTAAAAATCAATTCATCATTTGGTGTAATAGAAACGCAAAAAGCCATTACTGCGCTGGATTCGATTGTAATGCCAAATTTTCTAAAAGAGAACATCGAAAATGGTAAAATTGTCTGATATAGTAATTGTTTCGTCGATATTACTTGTAATAGTTTGTGGGATTTTTAGCTTCGTTTTTCCTGTTGTTGCCACTATTTTAATGGTGCTATGCGCTATATCTCAAATATTTGTATTGTCGTACATGTTAGTAATTACTCGGGTCGCAAAGCAGTATGAAAATAGGCTGGTAAAAGTGGAAAGATTGTTTTCACTAGGGGTTGAAAATTAATGATGGAATTGGATGATATTTACGATAATTCCTGCAGTAAGTGCGATCTTTGTAAAACCGCCAATTATGTGTGCGTAGGTCACAGAGGTTCGCTTACAGACGTTGAATTGGTGGTTTGCGGGGAAGCACCGGGGACTGATGAAGATGTAAAGGGAGTCCCTTTTATTGGTAAAGCTGGGGTTCTTCTCGACAAATTATTGGCAGTGGCGGGTGTTGACAAGAAAAAAGTTCTGTATACTAATATTGTAAGATGTTTCCCAAATGAAAACGGGATAACAAGACAACCCACCAAACAAGAAATTGAACCGTGCATTGATTATTTGTACCAAACTCTCGATAGAATTCGGTTGAATTTTGAGAAAAATAAGAAAAATGGTACTAGATACATAGTAGCATTGGGTAATGAAGCACTCGAAGCACTTACCGGCAATAGAAAGATCTCGACAAACCGAGGTAAAGAATTTAATTTGGTAGTACACAGGAATTATAAAGAAAAATATGGTCATTTGGAAAATGAATTTACGGTTGTTGGGGTGATCCATCCATCAGCCGTGCTACGCGGGTTATCGGTAGCTGAGAAGCAAATAGTAACTGATCTTCGTGCTCTTTGGATGAAAATAGTTGGGAAACAAAATATGTACTGGAAGAAGTATAAGTGGGAAAATACAACTTCCGGGTTTGATATGTACGTCGACGGAGTTATAAATGCTTACAAGTCAGGATATATTCCGTTCGTCGCGTTCGACTTGGAAACTACCGGATTAATACCATATGACAAAGATTCAAGAATAGTTGCATTTTCTTTCTCTCACAAGCCGGGAGAGGGTGTTGTAGTTCCATGGATCCACAAAGATTCCCCATGGAATGAGGATGGTATAAGTCAAGAAAGTATCAAAAATTCATTGAAAAAATTACTATCGGAAGTTCCGATATGTGGTTGGAATTTATTGTTCGATGTGAAATGGTTGTCATTGCATTTGGGAATAGAAGTAAAAGAGATTGGGTTTGATGGGTTTTTGGCTCGTAGATGGATGTGGGGAGACACTCTTCCATATAATGATTTGAATAAAGTTGCAGAAGAGGAGTTGCAATTCCATGGTCATGGACAGGATATTTGGAATATTTTGTCCGATACTAAAGGCCATATGGGAATGGTAGATTCTGATATTTTAGTTAGGTATGCTGGTGGAGACGCAGACGCGTCCTATCAGTTATGTGTTCAATATCTTGGAACTATTAAGCAAATGAGGTTGTTAGACCAATTCAAAAATATTTCATTGAGAGCAGTTCTTCCAATTGCTTCGATGGAAATGAGTGGTGTGTTTATTGATCAGGAAATGAATAAAAAACTTCAAAAAGAATTTCCTGAACAAATGCAACCAATCATTGATTCGATAAAAAACACAAAATGGGGGATAGACACACAAAAAGTGCTGTCCCAAAGAGAAAAGCCGTTGACGTTTAATTTGGATTCCAGTACAACACTCAGGGAACTAGTATACGGTCAAATGAAGATGCCCGCGATTAAATCGGGGAAACAAGGTCCTTCTACCGATAAAGAAGTAACGGAAGAACTTCTTGACTACTGTTCCCAACATGGTTTGCAAAATCATTTACAAGTTCTGCAGTGGTTGAGTGAATGGCGCGGGCTCAAACACACGTACAACAATTTTATCAAAAATTTGTCCGAGTATACCCAATGGGATGGATATTTCCATACAAATTACCATATTGCCGGTACAGATACTGGCAGAGTTTCGTCGTCCAAGCCTTCACTGCACGGGCAGCCAAAGGGAAGTAAAGCCCGGTGGCAGTTCATTTCTCGTTGGGCTGATAAAGGCGGTGTAATTCTTAGCTCTGACATGAGCCAAGCAGAAATGAGAGTATTGGCTTCATTATCGAGAGACGAGAATTTGATTCAAACGATTTTATCCGGTGTCGACATTCACACTGCAAACGCAGCGAAGATGTTCAAGGTTCCGGTAGAAGAAGTTACCAAAAAACAAAGAGATTTGTCTAAAAGAGCGGGTTTCGGTGTAGTTTATGGTATTGGGGCGCAAACTCTGGCCGGAAGAATTGAAACTTCAGTAGAAGAAGCACAAGGGATTATCGATAGCTGGTACGAAGCGTTTCCGAAAACACTTTTGTGGCAGCAAGAGCAATATCGGAACGCAAAAAAACATGGGTTTTTGATCACTGTTTACGGAAGAATAAGACATATTGAAGATTATAATAAATCACATTGGGGTGACAAAGCTTGGAGAAGATCGATTAACTTTCCAATCCAGTCTACTGCATCCGATATTACGTTTTCTGCTCTTTTAGAAGCAGTAGAAGAAGTAAAGAGACTTGGTTTGAAATCGAAAATTTTTGGGTTCATCCATGACGCTATTGTGACCGATGTTTACCCCGGGGAACTTTTGACGATTGTTAAGATAATGAAAAATAAGATGGTATCTTGGACCAATACTGTCAATCGATGGATATTGGCTCCTATGGAAGCTGATTACGAAGTTGGCGCATCTTGGGGAACCCCTTGTCGTGTCAATAATTTTAATACAAAAGAAATAGAGGTAACTGGTGATGCAGCCAATGCACTCAAATTGAAATGGTTGCTCGAAAAGACTTTCACTGTTGACAAATTAGAAGATTCCGAAAAAGATGGGAAAATAACGACAAGGATGAAATTTTTACTATGAGCGAACCTATTGAAACCAAGAATACTTCAGTGATTGATCTGTTCTTCAATCAGATGATTGAAGAAATTCCTAGAAATATTTTGAATAAGGTAGACTTGAAGATATTGAAGTCACTAGAAAAAGAGTTATCAAGAGATATTGATCCTGAAACAGATATAGACTTGGTGTGCAAATATTTTGCAGATGTGCTCGATTTCCTATCAATACTAAATGTGTGGGCTGACAAACTTGATAGAGACGTCAGTATTTTGTACGGTAAACTGGAAGTTGATATCAGGGGTGACGGCTCGCAAAAAATAACAGTAAAGGAGGTAGAATCAAGAATCTTAATCAATGAAGAGTATTCCGGGTTGTCGAGATTGTACAATGTAGTAAGGATTTTAAGAGATCACGTCTTAAACCTCAGACAATTGGCCCTTCTAAGAAAAGATCTCGTTATCGAGAAATCGACTAATATACGGACCGAAAACAAAGATCGAAAGAATAATCTAGGAGATTGCTAATGCCGTACTTTCAGCCTAACATGGAAGAAATTGCCCGCCTTAGTCAACAGGCGGAAGAGAAAAGAAAATCATCTGGTAATAACGACTTTAGAAATTTGAAACTGGAGAACGGAAATACTACTGTTTTAATTCTTCCCCCGTATAGTGAACGCGGACTTTTTGTAAAGAAAGTGTTCAAGCATTGGAATTTGGGGGATGATGGAAAAAATATTTATGATTGTCTCGAATCCACTTACCCGGAAGATGTTGGGATCCATTGTCCAGTATGTCACGTATTGAAAGTTCTTTCTCAACAGGGAATTGATGAGAAAGATTTATCACCGTTTGTTGCTAGATCCCAAACATATGTGAATGTGTTGGTTAGTGAAATTGGTGGAGAACCGGTTAACGAAGAGGACCACCCGTGGTTACCCCACATCCTTCGTGGTCCGTCTTCTCTCGGCGATTTCATCAATAATGCAGTAAAAGAAAAGCTGTCTTCTGAATTTTTTGACCCGAAGCGTTCTATTCCTCTTCAGATAAAGCGAACTGAAAAGAAAGTTAAGGGTAGATCACAAGTAAAATATGAATACCAGTGGGTACCGGATCGTTTGAAGATAGCATCTACTCCGGAGGAGCGGGAAGAAATTCTTGGGAAAATGTACGATTTGGATAAAGTGTTCAAGAAAGTTTGGGATGGTGATGTGTTCGATGAAGGTGTAGTGCTTGCTAATACTCTGTTGGATTCTAAGGATTTTTCCCCATTAGATAGTTATCCAGGAAGACCTGCAGGGGGCGGTTCTGAAAAGAAGTCGTCGAACAAGAAAGCCGTAGCTACCGGCTCACCCCGCCGCAGCGGACCGGTTCCCGCTTCATCAGAAGGTGATTCCGAAGATGATGATAAGGATGCTGATGGCCCTGCCGAGCGAGTGGTAAAGGACGAGCCAGAAGTTCATGTAAAGAATGAAGTGGTTCCCGGGAAGCCTGTCTCAAAGAAATTACTTAAGGATGGTAGTGGGGAACCGGAAATTGAAAGAGATTCGGAAAAGTTGGATGAAGAAACAGGAAAGCCTCTCTGTTTCGGCAGAGTAGAGAGCTGCGACGTTTGCAATTCCTGTGATTTCCAGGATAAATGCATTGTTGAAACTGTACAGCGTCGCTCTCAACGGAAGAAGTAGACACGTTTATGTCGGACCTATCCGAAATAAGAGAATTAGCGAATAAAACTATACAAAAAGATTTTCTTACTATCGGGTCAGAACCGCTGGTTTCTGATATTAAAGGTTGTGTTCCCACAGGGTGGACGTTGTTGGATTACAACATGCTCGGTGGGTTTCCGATGGGAAGAACTGCCGAAGTATACGGTAGAGAAAGTGCTGGAAAAACTTCTTTACTGTTGCACGCCATGGCCAACTGCCAAAAAGCGGGTGGAGTAGTAATTTTGTTTGAGCCTGAAAATACATTCCCGAAAGAATTGGCTCAATCGATGGGAGTTGATACCGATAGATTAATGGTAATTTCACCAAAAATTTCATTGGAAGATGTATTTGGTTTTTTGGTGAAAACCATGAATCTTATTAGAAAAGAACTCCCAGATGTTCAAATTTTGGTAGTTTGGGATACCATGGCTGCTACCCTTACCAAAAAAGAATGGGAAAACGACGATGATGGTGGTAGGATGGCAGGTCAATATCGTGCCACTGTCATACGTCGTGGTATGAGATTAGTGACACAATCGATTGCCGAATCTGCAATCGCATTTGTTGTTTTGAATCATACTTTTGATTCTGTTGACCATAGAACCGGGATTGTCCACACGGATACTCCCGGAGGCCGTGGAGTGAAATTTTATGCTTCGGTCAGAATACATCTAAAAGCTGGTACATATATAAAAGATGGTGATAAAAAGGACCCTATTGGGGTCATAGTAAGAGCAAAATTTGAAAAGAATAAATTAGGACCCCCAAGAAAAGAAGTGGTCTGTAGGTTTTTTTACGGAAAAGGATTTGATGATCGGTGGGCTATTTTTGACTACGCTACCGAAAATGAAATAATTAAAAGATCCGGGTCTTGGTATTCGTACGGTGGAACGAAATTCTATGCATCACAGTGGATAGACAAGATAACTGAGGATCCGAAAATATTTGATGAAGTTAGATCTGCAGTTCTTGTCCATTACGCTACCGATACCAAGATTTGACAAGCCGGGGGTAGTCTTGAGACGTTTGATTTTTGACGGAAATAACAACTTGTTCAGATCCGCCTATCGGGCGGCCAGTAGATTTGGTCAGAAAGAACCGATGTGGAATTCTACAACTATTTCCACATTCATTTATTCTGTAAGATCACTGGTCGCCCAATTTCTTCCTGAAACAGTTTTTGTTGTTTGGGATGGTGGCAGATCAATAAGAAGAAGGGTTTTGTACCCAGAATACAAACAACATAGATCTGAGAAAACTTATGTTGATGATATGAATCGAGTCAAGTCTGATATTGAATCGATTCTTACAAAATTAAAATGTAGAATTATTTGCCTTCCTGGAAGAGAAGCCGATGATGTTATTTCTCTTATAGCAACAAAATATAGAGACAATAACATTATAGTTTCTGATGATTCCGATTATTTCCAATTAATACAAAAAGGTGCGAAAATTTTTAGACCTTTAACACAACAGTTTCTTTCAAATCTTAATTTCAAAGAAATCTACAAAGTATCACCCGGGCAGCATTTATTGTCGAAGGCTGTCTTAGGCGACACTGCTGATAATATAATTGGTATTCCGGGGGTCGGGCCAGTCACGTTGTCGGATATACTAGACAAATTCCCGGATATAAAAGATGTTAATGAGTTGGTGAACGCAGCACTTTCTGATGAATTCAAGGGAAAGAGGCGAGTTAGATTACTTGCAGAAAATAGGGAATTAATAGACAAAAATTTTGAACTATTAGACACTGAGAAAGAAATATTCACAGAGAAAGAACTTTTAGTGTTGGAAAACAGTATTAAGAGCAATGACGTTTGTTTTGACGAAAGTGCGGTAGTTTCGGTGCTCCATGAGCTTGGTCTTACAACTGTTTTGCAATTTTTTACGGAATGGTCCACTCCATTCCGTACATTACACTAAAGGTATAATCGGAGCATTGTATGTCTGATTCATCGGAATCCTCTGTGTTTCGTCTTTCTCCAGAATTCGTACATGATTTTTCCAAAATTGAACCACCATTCGGGTTCAATGGTTTAGGGTATTTAGTGTACAGAAGAAGTTATTCGAGAAAAAAGTCTGATGGTGAAAATGAAAAATGGTATGAAACTATTGAGAGGGTAGTAAACGGGACTTTTAATATACAAAAACGATGGATGTTAGATAATAAACTTCGATGGAATGAATCAAAAGCACAGAGAAGTGCTAAGAAGATGTACGAAAAGATGTTTTTCATGAAGTTTCTTCCACCAGGAAGAGGGCTTTGGGCAATGGGTTCACCGGCGGTTGAAGAACGCGGTTTGTTCATGGCTTTATATAGTTGTAGTTTTGTGTCAACTGCTGAAATGGACGAAAACCCGGTTACCCCGTTTTTATTTATGATGGATGCTTCAATGTTAGGAGTTGGTGTAGGATTTGATACTAAAGGTGCCGGAAAAATAACAATAAGACAACCTTGCAACGAGAATAAAAATACGTATGTGATAGATGATTCGAGAGAAGGTTGGGTAAACTCATTGGGGGTATTACTTGAATCATATTTTTTTGTAAATAAGAAATCGATTGAATTTGATTACTCGAAAATTCGACCAGTCGGTTCACCTATTCGTGGGTTTGGAGGAACGGCGGCAGGTCACGGGATTTTGAAGACCTGCCACGAAACAATAAGATCATTGTTGGACAAAAATACAGGAAAATTGATTTCGGAAAGATTAATAGTTGATGTGATGAACATTATTGGAAAATGTGTTATTTCTGGGAATATTAGAAGATCGTCCCAAATAGCGTTCGGGTCACCTGATTCGGACGAATACTTAGATTTGAAGAATTACGAAGTAAATCCAGAAAGAGCAGACTTTGGTTGGTCGTCCAATAATTCAGTAACAGCTAGAATTGGGATGGGGTATTCGAAAATTGCTGATAGAATAAGAATCAATGGGGAACCTGGAATTATGTGGTTGGATAATATGCGCCAGTTTTCCAGGATGGCAGATCCGCCCGATGGGAAAGATTTTAGGGTTTGTGGTAGCAACCCATGTTTAACTGGTGATATGTTGTTGTTGACTTCTGATGGTTATAAAAGAATTGACGAATTGTGGGGATGGAATAATTTTTCAACAACACCAACAGGTGAATTAAGGATAATTACTCGCAATGGTCTTAGAAACGCTACCGGCGTTTTTAGAACAGGCGAACAAGTTCCTGTGTTCCGTATCAAAACAATTAGTGGTAGAGAAATAAGAGTCACCGGTAATCACGGATTCCCGGTATTGGATAACAATGGTAATGAATTTAGAGTTGATACGGAAAAATTGGAAGTTGGTGATAAATTAATCATCAATAACTGTCCATCGTTTGGTACTGAGCATAACCCAGATTATGCATTGTTGGCTGGTTGGGTAATAGGTGATGGGTCGGTTTGTAATTATGGTAAATACCAAAGAGCTTTAATAAGAACCTTTAATAATGATGTTGAATTATTGCCAACACTTAGAAATAGTTTACTACTTGTTTATAATGAAAACAACACATCCTCCGAACAAAAACCGGAGTATAAAGGTGTTGTAAAAACTCCAAATGGTTTTACGCATGAAGTAGCTACAATAACATCAAATCTGTTGGGTAGAATGTTGTTTGAAGATGGTGTAACTGTTGGAAATAAACATTCTGTACCGAAATCAATATTTTCCGGTAACAAAACGACTGTAGCGTCATTCTTATCAGGGTTGTTTTCTGCTGATGGAAGTGTTCAAGCTTACGGAAGTCGAGCGTCTGTTAGACTGTCACAAAATTCAAAAGAATTATTGCTAGATTGTCAAAAATTGCTGCTTCAATTTGGTATTGAGAGTTCTGTTTTGAGAAGAAGAGAATCAAGAGAGTTGTTGATGAATGACGGTAAAGGTGGTAAATCGGCGTATTTAGCCAAAGCAAATTATGAATTGATTATTTCAAGAAGAGATAATTTGAAAATTTTTTATGAAAATATTGGTTTCCTTCAATCAGAAAAATCGGAAAAATTGTGGATTTGGTTGCAAGAACACAGTGGAAGTAATAATTCATCTAGAAGTTTTGTTGATATTGTTACCTCTATTGAACCTGATGGGGTTGAAGATGTTTATTGTTTAACGGAGCCGATGAATCATGAAATAGTAGTTAATGGTATTGTTACCTATCAGTGCGGCGAAATTTCGCTTGAATCATTTGAAAACTGCAATGTGGTAGAAATTTTCCCGAATCATTGTGAAGATAAAGACGATTTCATAGAAACACTAAGATGTGCGTTTTTGTACGCTAAAACAGTTACTCTTGGTAGGCTGCATTGGCCAGAAGCTAACCAAGTTATGTTGAGAAATAGAAGAATTGGTTGTTCTCTTTCTGGAATTGCCCAATTTTTGGCGAAACACGGTATTAATCAGTTCAAACGTTGGTGTGAAGATGGTTATAGTTTTCTCAAAGAATTTGACAAAAAGTTATCTGGCGATTTTGCAGTTCCAACATCAATAAAATTGACCACAGTAAAACCATCGGGCTCAGTTTCTCTTGTTGCTGGGGCGACACCCGGAGTCCATTACCCGGAATCTAGATACTACATACGCAGAGTTCGTCTTTCCAAATATTCGGATCTGTTAGACCCATTGAAGCTGGCCGGATACA
>Ga0268298_10003056_pt1 | contig 17497 bp, 16 predicted proteins | sample WWTPWeurt_MetaG_FD_194462 | JGI IMG/M metagenome (GOLD analysis project Ga0268298, IMG submission 194462) | Activated sludge microbial communities from WWTP in Nijmegen, Gelderland, Netherland - WWTP Weurt | ecosystem: Engineered > WWTP > Aerobic digester > Activated sludge | place...
GGCGCCGATAGCGCGCCTCGGTTTCCAGGAGCGCAAGCCTCGCGTCACGCTGTGCATTCATGACGGTCCCCGAGCTCGAGTCTCCCAGAGGCCGAGCGAGCTCGCCACGAGCACGGCCGGGGACGCATGAGATTTTTGCGCGACGAGAACACGGAGAGAACGCGGAGAGAACGCGGAGAGAACCTGGCACGGTTGACGAACGCGCTCCGAGCGTTGCAGACTGATTTCTTCGCATGCCGCCGTCGGCTCAGCTAGTCGCGCTGTTCGGGGGACTCAGCCTCGCCGCCTGGGGGATCGTCGCCTGGGTCCACATCGTCCCGTGGCTCGACCGGAGGACCCGGCGCGAAGCCCTGCTAGTCGCGGTCATGCCGCACATGTTTCGCACCGTGGGCGGGATGGCGCTCTTCCCGGGCATCGGCAACGCGCCGCGCGAATGGGCGCTGCCTCTCGCCTGGGGCGACGGAATCACGGCCGTGCTCGCCATGCTCTCGATGGTCGCGCTCGAGCTCGAGTGGCGCCACGCTCGCACGCTGGTGTGGGTCTTCAACGTGTTCGGAAGCGTCGATCTCTTGCACAACGCCTGGAACTCGATCCGGCTCGAGGTCGCGCCTCGACTCGGCCCCATCGGCTACGTCGTCGCGTTTGCCGTGCCAGCCATGGCGGTGTTCCATGTGCTCGTGTTTCGGACGTTGCTTCGCCGCGTGCATCTCGAGAACCCCTGACCAGGACGCGCCCTCCCCCGCGAACCGCAGCGAAGGGTGGGTTGCGCCCCGCCAACCACTGGTGACGGAATCCGTGGGGCCCCTCAGGGCTTCACTGCCAGCAGGTTGAAGTGCGCGATGGTGGAGCACGTGCGGTGGATCTGACGCATGGCGCGCAAGCGGTTTTCGCGGAGCTTCGCGTCTTCGGCCATCACCAGCACGTCGTCGAAGTAGCGCCCGAGCACCGGGGCGAATTCGGCGATGGCGCCGAGCGCACTCGGATAGTCGCGTGCGCGGTGAGCTTCGTCGACGCGCCCTCGCAGCGCACGGAAAGCATCGAACAGCTTCGCCTCGCTCGGGTGCACCTCGGAGATGACCTCGGCCGGCGGAACCGGTTCGCCGTCGGGCGCGTCTTTCGCGATGTTTGCCGCGCGTTTGAACACTTCACCTGCCTGGGCGCGAACCGAGCTCTCGAGCCCGGCCAGCGCGCGCGCGCGGAGCGCGACGTCGTGGGGCCGATCCATCTGCGCCGAGAGGCAGGCCTCGACCGCATCGCCCGGGAGAGTCTGCTCGAGCAGCCCCTTGAGGCGCTGGCGGAAGAAGCCGAGGAGCTTGTCGTTGGTCTCCCTCACGTCGAGGTCCAGCTTGACGCCCGAATACGTCGCGAAGGCGGCCGCCACGGCCGCCGCGAGGGAAAGATCCCAGCGTTGGTCGAGGAGCGTACGCAGGACGCCGAGCGCTGCGCGTCTGAGAGCGAGCGGATCGGCTGCACCCGTCGGGACCTGACCGATGGCGAAACACCCAACCAAAGTGTCGAGTCGATCGGCGATGGCGACGAGAGCCCCTGCCTCGCTGGGCGCCGTCGGATCCTCTGCGCCACGCGGCTGGTAGTGCTCCGAGATGACCCTGGCGACGTCGGGCGAGACCCCCTGAGCGAGCGCATAAGCCGTGCCCATCTCCCCTTGAAGCTCGGGTAGCTCACCGACCATCAGCGTCACGAGGTCGCACTTGGCGAGGCCCGCTCCATCGAGCGCGGTACCCACGGTGGCCGCGGAGAGCCCGAGTTCGGTGCCGAGGATGGGCAACAGGCGCTCGATGCGCTCCACCTTGTCGGCGACGCTGCCGAGTCGCTTGTGGAACACCACGCCCGCGAGCTTCTCGCGACGTCCGCCCAGCGACGTGGCGAGATCGGTCTGGTGGAAGAACTCCGCGTCGGCCAAACGCGCGCGCATTACGCGGTCGTTGCCGCGCCGCACGTTGTCCGGGTTCTCCGCGGTGTTCACCACGGCCAAGTACTTCGGGAGCAACTGCCCATCGGGCCCGCGCATCCCGAAGTAGCGCTGGTGTCCCTTGGCCACGTCCAAGATGACGCGCTCGGGCAGCGAAAGGAATCGACTATCGAAGCTCCCGACTACGATGCGAGGTTCTTCGACCAGCGACAGATTCTCTTCCACCAAGAACTCGTCTTCGATCAGGCTGCCGCCTGCGGCTTGGGCAGCCTCGTGCAGGCGTTTCACCATGACGTTCTTGCGCTCTTCGAGCGAAACGAAGACGTGACGCTCGCGGAGCGCAGCTACGTAGTCGCGCGCGTTTTCGAGGCTGAGGGTTTCGGGCGCCAAGAACCGATGCCCCGCCGTGGTGCGCCCGGAAGCGAGCCGCGCGAACTCGAACCCAATCGGCTCGCTACCGAGCAGCGCGAGCAGCCAGCGTACCGGCCGGCCGAAGGCCGTTTCGCCATCGCTCCAGCGCATGGACTTCCGAAATGGGATCTTCTGGCAAATCTCGGCCAGCGCTTGGGGTAAGAGCTCGCGCGCGGGCGCGCCTTTCTCGCGCTTCCTTCCGGCGAGGTAGTCCCCTTTGTCCGTGGAGACTTTCCCGAGGGCACTCGCGTCGACGCCGAGCTTCTGGGCGAAAGCGAGCGCAGCCTTGGTGGGCTTTCCTCCCGCGTCGAAGGCAACGCGGGCCGGCGGGCCCAGGACCTCTTCGTCGAGGTCGGGCTGTTCGGTCGCGACGTCGTCGGCCCATACCGCGAGGCGTCTGGGCGTTCCGGCAGCGAGGATCTTTCCGTGGGCGAGCCGGAGCTCGGCCAGCTTGGCCGAAAGCAACCCCGGCAGCGCCTCGACGCCAGCCGCGACGAAGGAAGCGGGCAGTTCTTCGGTCCCGATTTCGAGAAGCAACGTTTCGGCCATGGCGAGGGCGGCAAGCTACCTCAAGGGTCGATGCGCGAGTAGCCCTCCATGGGGCAGGCTCGCGCCTCGCGCGCGATGCGCCGTGACGAACGTCGCCCCGTCGCGCTAAGCTAGCCTTGCTTGTTCCAGGTTCGTTGGACCCACCTTCCGCTCCTGGCCCTCGGGCTGGCGCTCGTCCACTGCTCGTTCCCCGAGCACGACTTCATTCCGGCGAGCGAATTCGAGAAGCTCAAGCACGACGCATCGGCCGGCGGCGCGGGTGGCAGCGGCGCGTTCGGAGGCGCTCCCGGCGGCGGCGGAACCGGCGCGACGGGTGGTCTGAGCGGCGGCGGCGCAAGCGGCGCAAGCGGCGGTGGCGCGGGTGGCACCGGTGGCGCGACGGGTGGCACCGGCGGCGCAACGGGCGGCACTGGTGGCAACTCCGGAGGCACCGGCGGCGCGACGGGTGGCACCGGCGGCGCGACGGGTGGCACCGGCGGCGCGACGGGTGGCACCGGCGGCGCGACGGGTGGCACCGGTGGCGCGACGGGTGGCACCGGTGGCGCGACGGGCGGCACCGGTGGCGCGACGGGTGGTACCGGTGGCGCGACGGGTGGTACCGGTGGCGCGACGGGTGGCACCGGCGGCGCAACCGGAGGCACTGGCGGCACTGGCGGCACACCCTGTGCGACCATCGTCATCAACGAGGTGTCGGTGGACGGCGCCAGCGGCGGCGACGAGTTCGTCGAGCTCTACAACAAAGGCACCTGTTCGGCGGCGCTCTCGGGATACACGCTGAAGTACGCGGCGGCGAGCGCGACGACCGGCTCCAACGTCTGGACTGCCGCAGTCACCGACACGCTTGCGGCCGGTGGCTACTTCGTCATCGGCGGCGGGAGCTACACGGGCGCGAAGAACGGTTCTTTGGTGAACGGACTCGCAGCGGCCGGAGGGGGTGTTGCCCTCTACTCCGGTACGAACAAGCTCGACGGCATGGCGTATGGCTCTGCGTTGGCCACACACCCCTACGTCGAAGGCATTCCAACCCCGACGATTCCGTCGAACCAGTCCGCGGCACGCAAGCCCAACGGCACCGATACGAATTCGAACTCCGCCGACTTCAAGATCGGCGCGCGCTCGGCGGGTGCCGCGAACCCTTGAACCTTTTCGGTCATGAAGATCCTCTGTCCCCTCTGCAAGAAGCAGCTCGACGACGTCCCCGAAGACTTCCCCTCGCGTCCGTTCTGCTCGCCTCGCTGCAAACTGGTCGATCTGGGGAATTGGTTGAACGAGGAATATCGGGTCTCGGAACCGGTGGACCTCGATCGCGAAGAGCGGCAGAACCCCCGCTTCGAGCCCAACTGACCGCGGAGTTTGCGCCTCGAGGCGCATCGACGCTCCGCGTCGTGCAGGTCTTGCGCCGCGCCCGAGCGCTCGCGGTCACGTGCGCGCCTTGCAGCCGCCTCTGCGCTCTGCGATGACCGTCGGCCTCATGAGCACGCAGAAGATCATCTATCGATTCCAGCCAGGCAAAGCAGACGGTCGCGGCGACATGAAGCCGCTCCTCGGTGGCAAGGGGGCCGGCCTCGCCGAGATGGCCAACCTCGGCATCCCGGTGCCGCCGGGCTTCACCCTCACGACCGAGCTTTGCACGGCGTACTACGCCGGAGGCCGCAAGATGCCGGCGGGGCTCAACGACGCGGTGGCGGAGAACATGGCCTGGCTCGAGAAGGAGCTCGGCAAGAAGTTCGGCGACTCGGACAACCCGCTCCTCGTCAGCGTGCGCAGCGGCGCCCGCGCCAGCATGCCCGGCATGATGGACACCATCTTGAACCTCGGCCTGAACGACGAGACGGCGAAGGGCTTCGCCGCGCGTACCAAGAACCCACGCTTCGTCTACGACGCGTATCGCCGCTTTCTCAGCATGTATGGCGGGGTCGTGCTCGGCGTGAAGGGGCACGCCTTCCACGAGGCGCTGAACAAGGGACGGCGCGTGATGTGCAAGGAGCTCGGCATCGACGCGCCCGCCGACGCGGAGGCGCTGGTGCACGCCGTGCCCGACAGCCAGCTCAGCGCTGACGTCTTGAAGCAAGTGGTCGAGGACTTCAAGAAGGTAATCGTCGACGCGACGGGCAAGGTCTTCCCTGACAAGCCCTTCGATCAGTTGATGGGCGCCATCGGCGCGGTGTTCGAGAGCTGGAACAACGACCGCGCGATCCTCTACCGCAAGATGCACGGCATCCCGGGCGAGTGGGGCACGGCGGTCAACGTCCAGAGCATGGTCTTCGGCAACCTCGGTGATTCGAGCGCCACCGGCGTCGCCTTCACGCGCGACCCGAGCACCGGAGAAAAACGCTTCTTCGGCGAGTGGCTGCCGAACGCGCAGGGCGAAGACGTGGTGGCCGGCATCCGCACGCCGCGCCCGATTTCCAAGGGGCCGAACAGCAAGGGGCTCTCGCTCGAGGAGACGTTGCCTGCGAGCTACAAGCAGCTCCACGACATCCAGGCCAAGCTCGAAGGTCACTTCCGTGACATGCAGGACATCGAGTTCACCATCGAGGACGGACACCTCTACATGCTTCAGACCCGCAACGGCAAACGCGCCGCGCGAGCGGAGGTGAAGATCGCCGTCGACATGGTCGGCGAAGGCGTCATCTCCAAAGAGGAAGCCGTGCTGCGCGTGGAGGCCGCTCGTCTCGAGCAGCTGTTGTTCCCGTCCATCGACCCCAACGCGGGGGCGGCGGCCGTGGCCCACGGGCTCCCGGCGTCGCCGGGCGCCGTGACCGGACACGTCGTTTTCAGCGCCGACGAAGCCGAGAAGCGAGCCGAGAAGGGCGAGGCCGTGATCCTGGTCCGCGTCGAGACCTCACCCGAGGATCTGCACGGCATGAAGGCCGCGAAGGGGATCCTCACCGCGCGCGGTGGCGCCACCAGCCACGCGGCGGTCGTGGCACGCGGCATGGGGCGAAGCTGCGTCGTCGGCTGCCACGGCATCAGCATCGACTACGAAAACCAGATGATGACCGTGCGCCCGGAGGGCAGGGAGATCAGCATCATCCGCTTCGGCGACGTGATCACCATCGATGGCTCGTCGGGCGAGGTGTACGTGGGCGACGTGCGCAAGGTCGAGCCCAAGCTGAGCGGAGAGCTCGGCGTCCTCATGGGCTGGGCCGATGCGGCACGGCGCATGCGCGTGCGCACCAACGCCGACACGCCGGAGCAGGCCAAGAAGGCCCGTGAGCTCGGCGCGGAAGGCATCGGCCTGTGCCGGACCGAGCACATGTTCTTCGAAGACACGCGCATCGCCGCGGTGCGCGAGATGATCCTCGCGGCCGACGTCCCGGCGCGACGACGCGCCCTGGACAAGCTCCTGCCGTTCCAGACCGAGGACTTCATCGGCATCTTCAAGGAGATGCACGGCCTGCCGGTCACGATTCGCTTGCTCGATCCGCCGCTTCACGAGTTCTTGCCGCAGCAGCACTCCCAGATCGAAGAGCTGTCGAAGACCATGGGAGTCGCAGCTTCGGACCTCGGTCGCAAAGTGGACGAGCTCCACGAGTTCAACCCGATGCTCGGCCACCGCGGCGTACGCTTGACGGTGACCTACCCCGAAATCTGCGAAATGCAGTCGCGCGCCATCTTGAGCGCCGCCTGCAAGGTGAAGAAGGACGGCGTCGACGTCCTGCCCGAGATCATGATCCCACTTTCACTCAGCAAGAAGGAGCTCGAGCTGATGAAAGAGGTGGTGACGCGCGTCGCCGCCGAGGTGTTCAAGGAGCAGGGCGTCGAGGTGAAGTACAAATACGGCACCATGATCGAGCTGCCCCGAGCAGCGCTGCTCGCCGACAAGTTGGCGGAGGTCGCCGAGTTCTTCTCCTTCGGCACCAACGATCTGACGCAGACCACTCTCGGGTTGTCGCGCGACGATGCAGGTCGCTTCCTGCCCGAATACGTCGACCGTGGCATCTTGGCGCACGAGCCGTTCGTGTCCCTCGACACCGAAGGCGTCGGACAACTCGTGCGCATGGCCTGCGAAAAGGGCAAGGTCACCCGCAAGGACATCTCCCTGGGGATCTGCGGCGAACACGGCGGTGATCCGGAGAGCATCTTCTTCTTCGACGACGTCGGGCTCGCCTACGTGTCTTGCTCGCCGTTCCGCGTGCCCATCGCGCGGTTGGCGGCGGCTCAGGCCACGCTCCGAAAGAGCGTGAAGGGCGAGCAAGGCCGCACGGTCTGAACCCGCCGCCGGGGCGCGCCTCGTTCGCGGGGCGCGCCGGGCGGGGCTTTTCCCCGGCCCCGTCGTCCATGACCGAGGCTTGTCGGCGCTGCCTGTCGAAACCCGAGCGAAACTGCGCTAGGCTGTAGCGCGTGCGGTCGAAGAGCACTCGATCTGGAAAGCTGCCGGCGCTCACGCGCAGCGCGCGCGGCATGCTCAGCAAGAGTGAAGATGCCGTGATCGATCAGGCCAAGGCGAGCGCGTCCGAGCTGCCAGATCTGCCTGGACCCGGCGATGCGTTCCCGGCGCAGCACTGCTCCCACGGTTCGCACGGCAGCCACGGTAGCCACGGCAGCCACGGCAGTCACGGCAGCCACGGCAGCCACGGCAGTCACGGCAGCCACGGTAGCCACGGCTCCCACGGCTCCCACGGCTCTTGGTGAGTCGGTGCCGGCGCCGCCACTCGCTTCGCGCGCGATTCAACGTTCGTACGCCCCGATGTCCCAGCCTGCCCCCGCCGGCCGCGGGGTGCCCGAGGCATCGAAGCGAATGCTCGTGCCGTAGGCTGCCTCGAACGCGGCGTAGACATCGGCATCGACCCCTTGGTCGACGGCGGGCGATCCAGCTTGCAGGTGGAAATCCGTGGCCGACACGAACAGCGGGTCACTGGTAGAGCAGCCGCTGACAGCTGCGAAGTTGGCGAGCCCCGCGCACGTCGTCTGATCGTTCCCATCGGTGAAGCTCGGGTTCTGGCTGAAGATGGAGTTCTTCACGTCCAAGCTGACGCTGCCCTCGGTGTAGAGGTCCCAGGTCGAGTTCTGGGTCGCAGGCGCGCGCCGCACGATGGTGTTCCAGACGTGCAGCGCGTCGAGACCGGGAGGCGCGAACACCCCGCCGTCCGTGTTGGCGCACGTATCGTTGACGACCCAAACGCTGCCCGGGCCACGCAGCGAGATGCATCCGGAGTTGTAGGGGTCGCCCACGTTTTCGCTGTCGGTGTCGTGGATCACGTTGCCCACGAGATAGGTGTTCTGTCCATCGCCGGGCGGGTCACCGCTGCCCGTGAGGATGCCGACGTTGCAGTGGTGGGCCTCGTTGGCGACGTACCACACACGCTCGGGACCGTATTGCTGTCCGAAGCAAGCCCCGGGCCCACCCGAGTTGTTCCGAATCCCGTATGCCACGTTCTGGGAGAAGATCACGTCGCTCGCGTGTTTCACCCAACCGCCGCTCTGGCGGTTGTCGTGGGTGGAGTTCCGCCCGTAGTACACGTGGTGGATCTTGTCGCGACGCGCTTCCTGCGCCTCGATCTGGATGCCATCCCCCGAGCAGTTCCGAAGCTCGCTGTCGAGCACCCACAGGTGATCCACCGAACCGTTCACGGTGACGCAGTGCGCATCCTGATCCCAATTCGCGTCGAGGGTTCCGAGATCGTGAACGCTCACGTGGTAGATGACCGCGAACGAGAGCGATTCGGTCCCCGAATAGCTCCACGAGCCGAGTCCGATGCCGCCGGCTCGATTCAGATTCCCACTGAGCTCCGCGTGCCGGAGCACCACGTGGTGCGAGCCTTCACTCGATCCGAAGCCGAAGTCGTCATCGGCCGCGTCACGCGGGCCGAAGTTCACGTGCTCGACGACGACGTAGCTACCGAGCGCAGACAGGTAGCTGGTCACGAGCGGCGGCTTCGCTCCGTCGAAGCCCACCACGAACACCGGGCTCGCGGCGCTGCCCTGGGCGGTGAACGACTGATCCTCGTCGAGCTGCCCGCTCAGGGCCACCAGCGCGCCCGCAGGCAGCTTGGCCGGAATGGTGCAGCGCGGCGCCCCCGGACGACCCTGCGCACGCGCGTCGTCGCAGTTCGCTGCTTCCACGTAGTAGAAGCCCGCGACCTCGTCGGACCAAGGGCTCGGCAGCGCTGGCGCCTTCTCTTCGATACCGAACTCCGGAGCCGGGATCCCGATGGGCGGCGTGAACGCTCCGGGCTTGCCCCCGCTGCCCCCTCCCCCAGTGGCGCCGCTCCCACCACCGCCACCACTTGCCGAAGTGCCTCCGCTTCCGCCGCCGTTCGCTGGCGCTCCCGAGTCTTCGCCGCCACAACCCGAAAGCACGAAGGCGAGCAGGACGCATGCGAGGCTTCTCATCGCCAGCAGGGTAGATCAACCACCCGCCTTCGGCGACCTGGCCCTGGAGTCCCTGCTCGAGCTGCGGCGAGCGTCTCGCACGCGTCGGCGACGGCACGCGGCGACGTCGGCGTGCTGCTCCGGCTGCTGCCTCGCCGCTGAAACGCAACCTGCATTTCCAAATCGGCCAGCTTTGGCGACAATGGCCTCATGACGTCGAACAGGGTGCTGGCAAGCTCCTTTCTCGCCCTCGCTCTCGTTCGTTGCTCGGCGAGCGACGGCGGCACCGCGGGTGGAGACGGTGGAGCGCTCAGCACGGGTGGCAGCGGCGGACAGTCTGGCGGCGCGGCGGTTCGGGCTCGGGCGGGTCGGGCGGCGTCGGCGCGAGCGGCGGAAGCGGCGGGAGCATTTCGCTGCCCGACGCGGGCCCGTGCACTCCTGCGAGTGCGACCGAGACCACTTGCGATGGCAAGGACGACGACTGCAACGGAAAGATCGATCACGTCGACGTCGGCAAGGACGGCATCTGCGACTGCCTCAGCATCGGCATCATCGGGAGTCCGGGGACCAACCCATCCGCCGACTTCCAGGCGTGGCTCAAAGGCAAGGGCACGTCCGTGGAGCGGACTCACGAAACCGCGACGGAGACCTTCGACGCGGCGCTTCTCGACAAGTACGACGTGGTGATCTTCGACCGGCTGCCGCGAGAATACTCCGCCGCCGAAGCCGGCGTGCTCAAGGCCTGGGTGGAGGCCGGCGGGGGGTTCATGAGCATGACCGGCTATACAGGCGCGGCCGCGCCGGACTTCTACACGAATGCGCTGCTCGCGCCTTTCGGGCTCGAATACCAACCCGGTCTCTACACCGAGCCCGTGACCATCTTCGCGACGCACCCCGTCACGGCGGGACTCACTTCCGTCACCTTCGCGGGCGGCTATCTGGTGAAGGACTCGGGCGCGAGCGGCGGCACGAGCACGCTCCTCGGCAGCATCTCGGCGGGTCCCGTGGCCTACGCCCACGAGCGCGGCAAGGGCCGTGGCGTCGTCTGGGGTGATGAGTGGATCGAGTTCGACAGCGAATGGAAGACGCTGCCCGAGATTCAGAAGCTCTGGGTCAACATCATCGCCTGGCTCGGACCCAAGAACAGCTGTCAGGTGGCGATCCCCAAGTGAAGCCCATGAACCACGACGGTCGCTACGACACGCGTCTCGACAACAAGTACGGCTACCTGAGCGTGATCGACATACCGCGCGAGGTGGCCGAGCACGCCCCGTGGTTCAACCAGACTCTGTCACAGGTGAACGACGCCGTGGTGCGGCTCGGGATCTTTCAGGGCGAATACCACTGGCACAAGCACGACTGCGAGGACGAGTGCTTCATCGTCCTCGAGGGGGAGCTCGTCATCGACCTCGAAGGACGCGAAAGCGTGCGGTTGGGCAGACATCTCGGCTTCACGATCCCGAGGGGCGTGGTTCACCGGACCCGAGCGGCGGACAAGACGGTCGTGCTCATGATCGAAGGCGCGGGAGTCCGGCCGACCGGGGACTGAATCCGGGCAGGACACCCGGGTCCGAACCTTGCCAGGCTGTGCCAGATCCGTTCGCGTCGCGGACGAGGCCACGCGCAGGAAAGCGCTCTGTTTCCTGAGGGCACGCCGGTTGCAGAACGCCCGCGCCATGCTCCGCACCGCATTCGTCGCCGCAGTCGTCGTCGTGACCACGGGGGCTTGCGCCGGCAAGCACCTGGACTCTTCCGGAAGCGGAGGCAGCGCGGGCAGCGCCGGCAGCGGAGGGAGCGGAGGCGGAAGCTGCGGTGAGCCGGACGTCGTCTGTCCGAACGCACTACCCTTTCCCGGGGCGCCCTGCGCCACTACCGACACGTGCACGTACCCGGTGGGCGACGGCGTGAACCAGTGGACCTACACCTGCCAGTCGGGCCACTGGGACGGCAACGCTACCTGCCAGGGTCCGCTCGGAGGCGGCTGTCCCATCCCGCCGCTCGCGGAGAGCTGCGATGAACCCTTCGCGGGCACCGCCGGCGGCGCCGTAGAGCTCGGAGCCGCGGACCCGACCCAGCCGTTCACTCCGATCGCACAAGGCGACGAGCTACCGCTCGTCTGGGGCGGTCAGGGCAGCCCCATGGTCGCGTTCCGCCTGCGGGCCACCAGCGTCGGCGCGAGTTGCATTCGCGCGGACACCACCTTGAGCATTGGAGACAAGTCCGGAGCCCCGAGCGCACGCGCGGTGGTGCTGCATTGTGGCGAGACACTGCGGGTGTTCGAGATCTTTCCCGTCGAACTCCTGACGTGCGCCGAACCGATGCAATCGCTCGTCGACCTGACGTTGCGGGTCGACGTGAAAGGCGTCGGCTCGGTGACGCGGACCGTGAAGGTGCAAAACCCAGGCTGCGCCCTGCCCGGCTGAGACTCAGGCGAGTGCGTCGCGCGCGGCGGCGATGGTGCGGTCGACGTCGTCTTCGGTGTGAGCCAAGCTCAGGAACGCGGCCTCGAATTGCGACGCGGGCCAATACGTGCCGCGTTCCAAGAGGCCGCGGTGGAAGCGTGCGAACCGTTCGCGATCACACTTGTCGGCGTCGGCCCACGAGCGCACCGGTCCCGGGTGGAAGAACAGCGTGATCATGGAACCTACCCGTTGCACGCAGCCATTCACGTTGCGTTCGCGGAGCGCCGCGCCGAAGCCAGCCTCCAGCCGCGCGCCCAACGCCTCGAGCTTCGCGTAAGCCGCCGAGCCGAGCTCGGCCAGGGTGGCTAGTCCCGCCGCCACCGCCACCGGACTGCCGCTGAGCGTACCCGCCTGGTAGACCGGGCCGACGGGCGCGATGCGCTGCATCACGTCGCGCCGGCCACCATAGACGGCCAGAGGCATGCCGCCGCCCACCACCTTGCCGAGACACGTGAGGTCGGGAACGATGCCGTAGCGCTCCTGCGCGCCTCCGCGAGCGACGCGACACCCGGTCATCACCTCGTCGAAGATCAAGAGCGCGCCAGACTCGCTGCACACTGCGCGCAGCGTCTGGAGGAAACCTGGCTCCGGCGGCACGAGCCCCATGTTGCCCACCACCGGCTCCACGATCACGGCGGCGATGCGCGAGCTCGCTTCGCGGAACAGCGCTTTGAGGGCGCCGACGTCGTTGAACGGGAGCGTCGCCGTGTTCTCCACCACGCCCGCGGGGACACCGGCGCTGTCCGGATTGCCGAACGTCGCCGCGCCACTGCCGGCCTTCACCAAGAGAGCGTCGGAGTGTCCGTGGTAGCAGCCGTCGAACTTCACGATGGCGTCGCGCCCGGTGAATCCCCGCGCCACCCTCAGCGCGCTCATCGTGGCTTCTGTGCCACTGGAAACGCAGCGCAGCATCTCGATGCTCGGGTAGCGCTCGATGATTGCTTCGGCGAACTTCACCTCGAGCTCGGTGGGGGCACCGAAAGACAGGCCGCGTTCGGCCTGGCCCTTCACGGCCTCGATCACCTTGGGGTGAGCGTGACCGAGGATCGCGGGCCCCCACGAGCCCACGTAGTCGACGTACTCGCGGCCATCGGCGTCCGTGAGGCGAGCGCCCTTCGCGCTGGCAATGAACGGGGGCTTGCCTCCCACCGCGCGGTAGGCGCGGACGGGACTGTTGACGCCGCCCGGAAGCAGACGCTCGGCACGTTCCAGGAGCTCCAGGGATCGCGGACCACTCATGGCACCCGAGTTACCCCGAAACCTCCCGAGCGTCACGGGCGGAAGCGTCCCGGTGCGCGCCGCCGCGCGCCGCTGGCGTTTCAGCGCACGATCTTGATGTTGAAGTCGGCGGTCCCGAGGGCGCCCCAGAGCCGGACCCAGAGGGGCAAATAGCTCTCGGTACCGCGCGCCGTGGAGATGTCGCCGAGATCGATCACGCTCTTCCAGCCGAACCAGCCGCGGAGGATCTCGGCGACACGCCCCTTCGCTTCCTTGTCGTTTCCGCTCATGAACACGTCGTGCTCTCCCTTCAGGCGACCGGCGTCGACCATGATCTGGCAGTTGATGGTGTTGAGCGCCTTCACGACCTTCACGTTGGGCAGCGCCCTTTGGAGCTGCTCGCCCAATGAATCGGTGTTGCCGGAGAAGAGCGTGGGTGGCATACCGGCGGAGAAATCCAGCGGATTCGAGATGTCGACGAGGATCTTGCCGTCGAGGGCCGAGCCGACGCTGCGCACGGCATCGAGCGTGCCGGCGCCGAGCGTACAGTTGAACGCGAGCTCACCGAACGCAGCCGCGTCGGCGAACGTGCCCTGGGACCCCTTGGATCCGGCCGCTGCCGCCCACGCCTTGGCCTTCTCGTTGTCTGCGCTGCGCGCTCCCATCCGCACCTCGTGTCCGAGCGCGACGAGCTTGTCCGCAATCGTGGTCCCCACCATTCCCGTCCCGAGCACTGCGATCTTCATGACGTTCACCGTGACCTTTCACCCGCGATCTACGGCTCCGCTCGCAGGTTTACAATGAGCGCAACTGGAAACATTTCGTTGATTTTTTCTCAACCATCGCGAAAGCCCGCCTAGGCTCGGGCCATGGCCAACACGCTGTCCGGACTCTTGCCGTTCCTCGAAGTGGCGCAGCAGAAGAGCTTCCGGAGAGCGGCCGAGCGGCTGGGCGTGACGACCGCCGCCGTGAGCCGAGCGGTCGCTCGACTCGAGTCGGAGCTGGGCGTCCCGCTCCTGGTCCGGAGCTCGAGGCGCGTCGCGCTCACGGCGGACGGCGCGATCTACTTCGAGCGCGCGGGGAGCGCCATGCGGGAGCTCGCCGCGGCCGGGGAGCTCGTGATGAAGAGCAGAGACGTGGCAGAGGGCGTGCTTCGGGTGACGCTCTCGCCGGTGCTCGGTCGGCTGATCGTGCCGCGCGTGGGCGAGCTGCTCGAGCGCCACCCCAAGCTGCAGGTCGAGCTCTCGGTCACGGACCGTATGCTGTCGTTTGCGCGCGAAGAGGTCGACGTCGCGGTGCGCATCGGCGCCCTGCCCGATTCGAGCCTCGTGAGTCGGCCGCTCGGGCGCCCCAACTGGGTCACGGTAGGGTCACCTGCGTACCTCGCACGGCACGGGGTTCCAAAAACGCCGCGTGATCTCGCGAAGCACGTCTTGGTGAAGTTCCTGTTGCCATCGGGCAAGCCCCGAGAATTCTCCTTCGAGAGCGGGAAGAGTGGACGAGTCGAATCGGCGAAGTTCCCGAGTCCGTTGCTGCTCGACAATGGCGAGCTGCTGCTCAGCGCGGCGGGCGCGGGGGTCGGGCTCATCCAGGTCTTCGACTTCATGGTCGCGGGCGAGCTCCGCGACGGACGCCTCGTCGAAGTTCTCGCCGAGCATGCGCCCGAGGGCCCACCCATCCGCGCACTCACCCTCCCCGGCCGGCAGAAGATCGCGAAAATCCGGGTATTCCTCCAGCTGCTGGCGGCTGCGTTCCTGCTCCGCGGTCCCACCCCGGCGGGCTGAACCGAAAACGCGGGAGCGGCACCAAATCCAATCCGCCACTTCCGGACATGAGCCGGTCGGAGAGTGAGGTGCAAACATGAAGTCCTACGCTGCGATCCTCGGGCTGTCGTTCTCGTTGGCGACCGCCTGCTCGAGCTCCGACCACACGCTCGGTGAGAACCGGATGGCTCTCGGTGACGATGAAAGGAGCGGGACCTGCGACGGCCACTGCGGAGGACCGAGTGAGAGTTCGTGCTACTGTGACGCCGAGTGCACGAGCATCGGCGATTGTTGCGCCGACTACTCGGTCACGTGCAAAGCACCGACGCCTTGCGCCGAAGCCGCGAGCCCAGCCGGCGAGGCTGGGGTCTGCATTCCGCGCACGTGGGACGGCTGCATGCAAGGCGTGTGGGGTGCGACCAGCGTGTTCACCTGCGGTGACGACGTCGCGATGGGCTGCTGCTTCCCGCTTCCCGGCCCCAGCGTGAGCTGCGGCGAGGCCGGTGGGCAATGCCTCCCGCACGCCAGCGCGACCTGCGACGGGAGTTGGCTTCCGAAGAACGTCGATGCTTGCAGCGATCCCGATCAAGGCTGCTGCGTACCGAAATGAACTACGCTCCGACTGCACGTGCTCGCGCGAGGACGGCGTTGCTCCGATGAGCGGCTACCTCGCTGGGTGCCTGGGGTTGGCCGCACTCGTTGCGACCTCCGGGCTCGCTGCGCAGCCGGTTTCGGTGATCTCTCTCGAGTACAGCGCCGGCACGAGCTGCCCCGACTCGCGCGAATTCCAGCGGCTGCTCCGAGGCCACAGCGACGTGCGCGTCGGTGCGTCGGGGCTCGAACCCGTTCGCGTGCGAGTGACCATCGAGCAGGAGACGGAAGTGGTCGGGCGCATCGCGTGGTCCGAGGGCAGCTCGACGCCGGCCGCGCGAGAAGTGCGCGCACCCGATTGCCGGAGCGTCGCGGCAGCGCTGGCGTTGATCCTGGCCCTGGCGCTCGACCCCGATGGGCTCGAGCTCCCGCGTTCGGCGGATCCCCCGAAGCCAGAGCAGCGAGCCGCCCTTCGGCCTGTCGAATCCCCTGTCGACCCATGGCGCTTCAGCGCCGGAGCCCTGTTGGGACTCACGGGCGGTGTGGCGCCCGAGGCCGCTCCGGCGGCCGGTGTGTTCTTCGAAGCGTCGCGAGGGCAGAGCGGCTTCCGCCCGACCCTGCGCCTGGCAGCGCTGGTCGCGAGCGCTTCGGCCGAAACGAACGCGGGCGACGCCGACTTCGGTTGGCAGGCGCTGCGTGTGGGCGCAAGCGTTTGGGCGCTCGGCACTCCCGAGCTCTGGCTCGAGCCCGTCGCAACGTTCGACCTCGGACGGCTGCTCGGCCGCGGGCGAGGTCTGGATCGTAGCGAAACCGGCGCGGCGCTCTGGTACGGCCCCGGCGCCGGGATCTTCGCGGGAGCTTGGCTCTTCCACGCACTCACGTTGGGGCTCGACGCCGGTGCCACCTTCCCGCTCGCGCGGGACAGTTTCTCCATCCGCCCGGACGCGGAGGTGCACCGGATCCCCGCCGTCGCAGGCCATGTGCTCCTCGCGATCGGAGTGCGGCGATGACGAACCGTACCTTCGACGCAGCGACGTGGCTCGCGATGGGTCAGCGCGATGCGCGTTTGGAGAAGCTCTTCGTGGATCACTACGCGTGGGTGTGGCGGATGTTGCGTCGATTCGGGGTCGATCTGGCGCGGATCGACGATGCTCTACAGCAGGTGTTCTTGGTGGCTTCGACGCGCTTGGCCGGCGTCGCGGTCGGCTCCGAGCGCGCGTTCCTGATGGCGGTGATCCTGCGTGTGTCCTCCAACGTGCGGCGCGCCCGGGAACGCGAACGGCGCGCGGAGCAGGACGTGGGTACGTTGGCTTCGGCGGCGCCGAGCCCAGAGCAGCTCCTCGATCTGAAACAACGTCGCGAGCTCTTGGATCAGTGGCTGGACGAGCTCGATCTGGAGCTTCGCGCACCTTTCGTGCTGTACGAGCTCGAGGGGCTCACGCTGCCCGAGATCTCGGAGCTCTTGGCGTTGCCGCTCGGCACGGTGAAGACCCGTCTCCGGCGCGCGCGCGCGGCTTTTCTGGCCCTTGCCGCACCTTCAGGGAGGAATCATGGATGACGAGCTACCCCGGTTGCTCGCAGGCGGAACAGGTCCGCTCGTGCAGAGTGTCCTCGCGTCGGCGAAGCTGGACGCGCCCACGCTCGCGAACGCTCGGCGCTCCGCGCGCGCGCTGGGACTTCCACTGAGTGCGGCGGCCATCGCGCTCACCTCCACCAGCACGTCGAGCGCGGCGCCCCTCCTCCCTTGGCTCTTTGCCAAGTGGTTCGCCGCGGGCGCGGGCGTGGGGCTCGTGGTCACGGGTACGGTGGCGACGCTCGAGTCGCGGACGCGCTCGCCGGCAGAGCCACCCGCGCTCTCCGTCTCCGGAAGTCGACCTGCCGACGACGATGCGAGACGACCGTCCGGGTCGAACGTGCGGAGCGCTCCGAGCGCGGATCCGATCGAGCCCGTGCGCTCACGCTCGGCGCGCTCGGCTCGCGCTCGGAGCCCAGAGCTTCCGGTAGAGGCGCCCAAGCTCGAAGCCAGCGGCAGCGCCGTACCCCCCGCTCCGCCGGCTGCCCCCGGCGGCGTGGATGACTCCCTCGCGCGCGAGCTCGCGCTCCTGGCTGGAGCCCGGAGCGCGCTCCGTAGCGGAGACGGTGTGCGCGCCTTGCGCGAGCTCGATCGTTACGAGTCCGAAGCCCCTTCTCGACGGATGGCCTCGGAGTCCACGTTGCTGCGGGTGCGGGCCTTGATGAAGCTCGGGCGCCGTGCC
>Ga0268298_10003057_pt1 | contig 17496 bp, 21 predicted proteins | sample WWTPWeurt_MetaG_FD_194462 | JGI IMG/M metagenome (GOLD analysis project Ga0268298, IMG submission 194462) | Activated sludge microbial communities from WWTP in Nijmegen, Gelderland, Netherland - WWTP Weurt | ecosystem: Engineered > WWTP > Aerobic digester > Activated sludge | place...
CTGCAATAATCAACTGAACCGATTTATCAGGTAGTTGGTTATTCATCCAGTCATCGTGATATATTTTATTTACTTCCATTACTAAAATTGTTTTTAATTACCGTACTGCCCATAACAAGGGTTTTGCGTAATAGCCCTATCAAGTGTCGTGGTTAATTTTAAGTTTCTACTTAGGGCTACTACGCAAAGCCCCGATACGTTCAACGCTTGTTCGCGAATCGTTCAACCATCGCATCCTTAATCCTGCTGCCTACCGTGGACGAGAAGAAGTAATTCACAACAGCCAATGCCATCATCGCGCACGTTCCGGTCACGTTGCCCATGATGAATGCCGCTTGTTCACTCATCTCCGGGATACCGTTGCGTACTATGGCGAACACCATCACATAGAACGCGCCCACGACTAGCAGGGCGATTATATACATAATGATATTGCTGCCTCCGGCCTTCGTGACTTCGACTTCTCTTTGCCGTGCGTTCTGCACGTCCTTGAGCATCATGTCTAGTTCATTCAGGTGTTGTTGCGCTGCCGCAACAATTTCTGCTCGTTCCTGCTCGGTCAGCACTTGCAGTTCGGGCAACTTGTTTTCAAGCACAGCGTCTTTGACCTTGTTCAAAATGCCGATGCCGGGGACAACTTCCCCGGCAATATCCAGCACCTTGTCAAGCCCTTTGCTCTGTAACAGCTTGCCGACCTTTGTATCACGAAACTGTTTAGCCACGTTTCTTGTTCTTGTATTCAATTACTTCCATCGCTTCAACGAACGCTCGTTTGGTTGCAGCATATCCGGCCTTTGCACCTTCTAACGTCGCGTATGTTTTGCGCTTTCCTCCTGCGGCAATCGCCACGGACTTGTAATTGGCTGCGTCTAGCACCCAATACCAACGCCCGTCCTTAGATTGCCGATAACGAACTCTCGTTGCTCGTGGCATATTGTTAGGATTGAACTTTTTTTCCTGCACCCTTAGCACGTAAGAGAACAAGAAACGATTCGATGAATTCTAACTTGAATGTTCCGTTAGACAGCAACGCACCAGCGAAGCCGTAAACAAGACTCCACCCGATAGTCATGTCGGCAAACATACCGAGATGAAGGTAGTTAGCAGCCGCGCCAAGAATCACACCTGAAGCGTATGTTCCCCAACGCGCATACTTGTCTTCTAATTTAAGAAGCCACGTGTTCAGCCAACCGTAGAACAGGTTAATCGCAACAGCGAACACGGCCAGCGTTGCGAAGTAAGGAGCGATAATGTTTGTTTCCATCTTGTTTGTTGTTTAGCGTAGTGTGTAAATCTGTTTTCTGATATCTTCTAATTGCCTTTGGTACTCTTCCTGCTGTTGCTGTGACCTTGTTTCAACTGCAACGATACGCGACTGCATCGACTCAAGTTTGTATTCTATCACTTGCATCTTTGAAATCATATCCTGCTGCTGCCTTATGATTGTGTCTGCGTCGCCGTGAGCGTCAACTTGCATATATACCACCGCAGCAAGGATTGATACAAGTCCTCCGCGATATGTAGTCAGCCAAGCCGATTTCCCCTTCTCCGTCACGTCATCAAGGTCTAGCGGCCTTGCCATAGCTGTCTTTGAAGTAGTACGCTCCGTTAGGGCGCAACCAGTTCTTCATGCGAGCAGAAGCAAACCTATTCCAATCGACAAGGAACTGCTCGTAATATTCCTTGAATTGTTTGTTCATCTTCGCCGTTGCGAAGTAATCGTATCCGTATTCTGGTTCACAACTCGCAAGCAAGCTGAAGCGAACAACCTTCATCTGTTGTGCTGCGTAAGAGGCATATTTTGTCAACCTACCCCAACGTGACCTATCTGTCGTTTGCTCATCAGTCTTTCCGCAGACATATCCAAACGCGTCACCGGGAGTATTCATCTGCGCGGCTGTTCTATAAGAATGAATCAGCAGGAAGTCCGCATACTTTATGATGAACGGGTAGAGCGTTTCGTTGTGCCACCCGGTATAAACACCACTCTCTAACCCGACTATGTTTAGCTTATACGTGTTGCGGAGGAGTAGCGATTTGAATATGCTGTCTGCGATTACAATTTCAGAAGCGTCGATTTTACCGTCACGGTTTGGGTCATAAGTCCACGTTTCGAACTCTGTTACGCATCCGGCTATCTTCCTGCTGGCAACACTTTGTCTTGCATTGTAACTGATAACAGCATCAACTTCTGCGTCGGTTGTATAAGGAACGTAAATCTTAATGCCCCTAGACGAAAGCCGCTCTACGAACGAAGGGAAAGACGGGTGAATTGAAACAACACTCCTGAAGCTGTAAGGGCTTACATAAGCCGAGCCAGCCGTGCTGTTAAGGCGCAGCCAGTTTATTAGGCTGTCTTCCTTGCTGCGGTCGCCTAGCACTTTTGCTATCTCGGTTGAATACCACCCGCTCACCTGTGAGGATGAACGAGTGGTCTCAAACAACAACAACAACAATACACCCCAACGAAGGAGTTCTTTCAATTTTTTCATCATTACAGGATTGACTTCACATGAGCTAATGCCTCTTCGCTTTGAGAAGTTGCTAACTCATACAGGTTCTGAAGCGTAGCAGCGGGAAGTTCGTTCAAAGGAACGTTGACGTTTGCGTTGGCGGTCCACAGTTCGGTAATCGTGTCCTTCATAACCTTCTCGTTTGAGCTACCATTGAGAATGTCTATTCCTAGCGCGGTGTTGTTTTGTACGAACAACGTCCATAGCGAATGGACGTATGTGTTCAGAAGTAGTTTCTCCATGTCTTTTTTGATTAAATGTAGTCGTAAACGGTTATGGTCATAACCGATTTTTTCATGCACGTATCGTTAATAGTGAATCCGTCAATAGTAACAAACGAAAATTTCGACGTTGACTCGATGAAGTATTGCATATCTACGCTGCCTCCGCTACCGACCGGAGTTGCGTTTGCCCACTCTTGGCTATTAGATAATTCAACAAATGACTTCCCCTCAGCAAGAATAGGTGAAGAAAATTCACACGTATATTGTCCAATACCCTGACGGGTTAAAACAGGGCCAATGCCACCGAAGTCATTGTGCAACATTAAGTCCATATTAGGGTCACTATCATCAACTTGCGTAACCACAAATACCATGCGCTTCGGGATTCCCAAAACCTTGCGCAGTTCGTTTACGCTGAGTTTGAAGTCCTCGTATGTGCCTGAACCCGGCGACGTTTCTTTCTGAACGTGGATAACGGCATTGCTGGTCGTCGATTCAATATCGCCGTAACCGATTGCCGTTTCCTGATATGTTGGTTTGTCTGCCATTAGCTTGCTCGTAATTGATAACCACCATCAGCGCGTAACTGGAATCCACCGTCGCCGCGCAACTGCCTGTTTCCAGAAGTCGCAGTTGATTCAACCGTCCGAAGAGAGCCGCAACCGTTATTCGATACCGCCGAAAGAAGTTTAACCAACTGCTCAAACGACAGATGGTTATTGCTTTCTGTAATGAAGTCCTGACAAGCCATCACGAAGATTGAATAATGCGAAGAGCCCAACAGCCGTTGCCATCAACCGTTATCATAGAGAAGAACACTCGCTGCCAATCCATATCGTTCATGTTGTCACAATCAATATACGGGTCGCAGAGAGTGTTCCCGGCAGAAGATTCCACCACAACCCTCAGAGCAGGACAACCGTTGCTGTCCGTTGTGATAAGTTTGCGGAAGGCTTCTTCTGCCGATAACGACTCACAGCCTATCGGTGTTTCACAACTCATGTTAGACGTTCGTTACACCAAGCCGCAGGGCTGGCTTATTACAATCATCAAGTGTGATAGCTTGCTTGATTAGCGTATCAAGCGTAATCGTTCCTGAGTTGTCGCAGTTAACCGCGTTTGTTACTGCATCACAATCGGTAACGGTTTCGGTTACTGTTCTGATGAATACAGTCCCGTCAGCCTTTACAGCGAAACAGGTCTTCAGCAACTCGACTGCGTTGAATAGTTCTTTGTCTGTGCAATCCATTTGAGTGTCCTTTCCTGTTAAGCGATAATGTTAGCCGTGCGCTCAGGCGCAAATTGAGAGAACCATTTGCCTTCTCCTTCAAACAACACGTAGTCTTCCTCGTTCTCCGGAATAACTTCGTCAATGTTCAGGGTCATCAGGATACCGTCGTTACCTCCGTAAAGGTGGTCGTCGGTCGCATACCATACGCGGTATGAAAGGCCGCACTCCAAAGTGCGCAAGAACTCGTAGTTGATGTCGTTGGTTTCGTCAACCTTAATCGAGAGCGTCCGCGTTTTCTTGCCTTTCACGGTACGGCCACCAGAAATCTTCTTTTCAGAAGATTCAGCACGCGCCAGACTTCCGATAATAGTAAGTTCACGAATAGCGTTCGAAGAAGTGCTGGCGTTGTCGATTCGCGTAGCCCACTCGCTAGCATCCGTCCAGTCTGTGAGCGGATACCCGTCGTTGGCGATATATAGTTTCTTGATTTGACCGAAGTGCGTTTCTGGCGCACACACGTCAAAACTGGCCGCAGGAAGCGTTGATGTGCAATCTTGCGGACACGTTGGATTATTTACACTCATCTCGTTTTTTGTTTACCGTCCGAAGCAAATGTAAGCGACGAATGTTGTAATAACACTCGTCGCTTAATGCTTGGTCAATTTGAATGGTCAATTATTAGTGTACTCTATTTCAAGCAAGTCATAAATCTGGAAATCAAGAACAGTGCCGCCGCCTGAAGAATTCGTTATATCGTTAGCAGAATCAAGCCCAACACCGACTATGTAGAACACCCCGCCTCCTGCATCAACAACTGTGTACTCATAAGCACCATAGTTGGCGTTCAAATAATCTACAATGTCTTGCGGGTCTGCGTTACTAATAGCAGGGGATATTACTCCTCCGCTTACGTATGTATTGAAGTTCGTCCAGTTGAGTGCACCAGAACCCGGAACGTATGCAATAGCTTGTCCGATACGCCTATGTATATACGCTGAGTTGAGCCATTGACAACTTGTTGACTGAGCCAGAACATAAATCCAAAATTCTTGCTGTCCTAAATCAATAGTTATTCCGGCAAGTATCTCTGAGCGGGAGTATGTTCCCAACCCTTGAGTAAGCAGCCCGTCTAATGAATAGAAAACTGCGAACTTGTTATGCCCGTTAGTTGCTGAAGTTGGTAACACGCTCAACACAAATTCAGTTGATGCTGTGTTCTGAATAAGTCCTGCATCAACTGACACGATTGAAACAGGAACAGAAGGAACCCACTTACCTTCAACTGAATCATAATGATAGTGTCCAAGCACGACTGATGAAGGGCTTCCGACAAGGGTGCGCGTTGAAATTCCTACTATGCTTTGCTGTTGGGCAGAATCACAGTTTGTATAATCGGTGTCGTTTGTTCCATCAACATACGTAATCGGTTTTGCGTTTCCGGCTTTTACATATAATTGCCCAACGGTCGGAGACGCAATTCTCGATAGGTCATTCAATACTTCTACGCAGTATGAATAACACAGGCTGTCCGTTTCGGTACAACACCCGTGTTTAACAATCCTGTCGTTGATGTCAAGAGACAACTCAACCGTTGCTCGGCAACCTTCGTTGAACTCCCAACTGTATTTCACAGTCATATCTTCGACAGAATCATACCCTAACCCGTTCTTATAATGCAACAGGATTGTGCTGTGCAGTTGAGAATCAAACAACGCGTCAACGACATATTCAGGGACAAGCCCGGTTTCAAGTGTTATAGTTTTGATTCTCTTCTGGAAAGTAGGCACGAAATTCTTGTCACCGTCTTCTTTTCCGTCTTCAATAATTTTGTAGTCCGGGTCAACAACATTAGCCTCCGCAGGGAAGAAATACCTATTCGTGATTCCTGTGTTTGACTTACCCAACATATTGCCAACACTGCAATCGCTATACCACTCAAGACAAATATTGCAGTCCAGATATGGCGTGCAAGGCAATAGCGAAACGTCATCAACGCTGCCCTCCCACTTGTTTGAGCCGGAGAAGTACAAGTCGTAAAAAGAGCCAACACGCGCCACAATAGTGTGTGTCCCTTCTTCTGTGAATCGATAACTCTGACCGTCAATAATCAGGTTTACGCTACTGCCTACAATATTGAAGTTACAATCAGACAGGGTAAAGCGAACCATTACATAAGTAAAGTGCGCCCTAACGTCGTTGATTTGTTGAATAAGATACTGCCCAACAGCAGCGATACTCTTAACCGCTTTACCACCAGACCACGCCCAATTCGTGCCAACTATCCACCCTGACAAGTCAGTGTCGAATGTCCCGTTTATAATTACGTCGCTTTCTTCATCGTAGTATGCGGATGTAGCAACGAACGTTTCGCTCCACCAAGTTGTAGTTCCGTCACCAACCTTAACGTAATACGCTTTCCCACAAGTAAGGATTGTCTCCAACCCTGAATTGTAGTTAGGAATGAGAACTCCGTATCCGTTGTCCAGCATCCCGTTGTAGATTAGGTATTCAAAAGAATTGAACGTAACCAACGAAATTGAAGCCGGGTCTAGCACATACGACTCAGTTCCGTCAAGAGAATGTATCTCAAACAATGTCGGGTCAATTCCCGTGATACCTTCACGGATAATCATAAAGTCAAGCAAATAATGGTGCGGCGCGACAAGGTGATATTCGCAAGCACCTTGACACGCTTTCTTGTTTCGGTTCTGCAATCTTTGAGACGCGTGAAACCGGAACGGTGTATATACTTCATTACTGCTTATGCTCGTTGCCATTACCTGTTGTATTTGAATGTTATCTTTAAAGTCCCTGTGTATAGACGCTGTTCAGCAGACTCCACGTACGCGCTACTTAGAATCTTGTTGCCAAGAACGGTGGTGTACTTCTCTTCAGGCACGAACGCATCAGAACAGCAATATACAATCTCGATTGGCGATTGACGTATGTTTGGTTCGTAGGAGTCAAACGATGTTGACGAGCCGTTAATGAATCCCGAAGGAAGATATGCCGCGTGACGATGATAGTTTGCCAGTAGGTTCGCCCAAGACAGGTGTGCGTTAATGTGATACTGAGCGGAGGCCAATCCCTGTTCTACATTTATATAATAGATTCCTGCGTCGCTCTTAGTCGCAATCATCACGAATCCATCTTGACTGATATCGTCGGGATAATCAATAATGTATTCCAAGTTAGTGGTAAGGCCGTCGCAAACGCGCTCCTCATCTTGTGCCGTAGCACAATACTTGTCGTAGCTTATTGCACTATCCTTAAAGTCACCAACCCCATCCGGTTCACTCTCCATCATCCTGAACCAAACATATTGCGGTATCTCTTCCGAGATATGCTCGTATTTGTTCTTACCGGATTGAGCGCGTAATGCTTCTCCCGACATTAGGTTCAATCCAGTATTGGTTGCTGCTTCAAAGTAAGAAACGTGTTCGACCTTCAGCACCCCGTTAACGATTGTCCAGCGCGTGTTAAACATATATTCTAGCCACCGCAAAACACCGCCAAGAGTTATCTCTGCGTGAGTTGCCGGGTTGCTACTTAGCGGGTCTATGATATCAGACTTCTGTGATAAAAGCAACTCAGCAGTCCAAGTCGATTGACCAGTAACATAGTTCAACGTTCCACCGCTTGTTAGGGTATAGAACGGGTCGCCAGTATCGGGTGAACTATTGAAAAATATGCTTGAGTATGTAAGTCCGCAGCCGCCACCTGATACGAGCGAGTCAATTACGTCGTTTAGCAATAAAGCCCTGTCGTATGTTACGTCTGCGTAGTTGCAACGGTAGAATACACAGTTGCCGCTACCAGAACAATCGTCCGTCAATAGTGTCCACGTGTCGTCAGGTGCAACGCAAACGCCACCGGAACACGCTGTTGTTATTTCTTCTCTCCGATACGTGGTTATAGTTTGCTCAATAGAGCCGCCTGGGCAAGCCGTAATAGAGAACGAAACAGAAACAACGCACCACTCTGACAGCGTAATGGAACCGCATAGTACAGTAACTCCATCAACCTTGCAAGTAGTAACAGTTATTGGCGGGTCGCCATCACAATCAATTACCCGCTCTACGATAACCAAGTCATGTATGTCACCCTTAACTGACTTAGCAATCACGCGGTCTAGCGGAGTCTGTAATATGTCAGACGTTTCATCGAGGAGTTCCAATACACAACTGAACTGGTCATATACTTCAGCCTGTATTTCGAAAAGGCAGTTGTCCAAGTCGAACTTACCTTTTCCTGTCGTGAACTTACCTTGCCACCGCTCTACTATCCCGGCAGAACAGACTTCTCGTATAGAGAGCGTAAGTGCTTCGCATTGAGAGCCGCTATTCTCATAAGACAGGAAGTAAGAGAAGTCACCGTTGTCCTCGTTGAACGTTAGCGTGTCATCGAATCGTTTACGAAAGAATGCTTGCCCACGCTCGCGCTGCCAAACGAATTTCGATTGGAATATGCCAACAGGAAACACTTCTCGCGTTACATTGCTGCTGTCCGTTACAAAGAATCTCCACCGAGTCATTTTCTTACCACCCTTATTGTTTTACCCTTGCGAACAACTTTGCTGCCGTCAGATAGATACGATTCGCCGTCAGAAGAAATTGCTCCTTCTATGCTAGACAGTACTCCTTCTATACGCTCCAACCTTGATTCAACACCCTTGTTGTCCTGTTTGAATTGCAAATTATTCGATATTACGTTAGCAGCAGAGTACGCCTCATCGGACACACGGACTCCTGTTCCTTTTAAGAATAACGCAATATCGTTTCTGCTAAGTCCGCTCATCCTATCATTGTTCATCGCTTCTAATACACGAGCATTGATTGGCTTTTTTGCCACACTCTTTCTTACGACGAACTCATCGCCTTCCAATTCCTTCACTCCTGAGTTTGGTGATGTGCTGATATACTTCACACCACCGCCCTTGTGTGACGCCCCGTTAATCCATCCGCCTTTTTCAAACTGAGTTGCCGACTGAATCCTGTTCTTTATTTGCAGGAACCCGGCAACAAGAGCGGCAGCACCAGCAAGTCCAAGAACAACTCCAAGCAGACCGCCTTCCTTAGTCGCAGACTTGAATATGTTTACGCTGCTCTCAATAAGCCCTGCCGTTTGAGCGACTGAAGACGCAATAGCTTCTTCTCGCGCCAACTTCTGCTTTTCCTTTTGCAGAGCCTTGTCCTTTTCAAGTGCCTTACGCTTCTCTGATTCCAGCAACGCAAGTTCTCTTTTCTTGGCATCGACGTTATTGGCGTAGCCTCTCTTTTGTGCATCTAGTTCTTTCTGCAATGCTGACTGCGTGGCAGAAATTCTACTATCTAGCGAACTGATAAACTCGTTGTTTCGCTGTATCTCTTGTTCGTTCAACCGTTGCTTTTCATCATTGATAGATGAGAACGCTGAGCCAAGAGAGTTCACTATGCCAGCCAACGCCTCGTCAAACAACGCTCTGTCTTCGTCGGATATATTGAGCGTGTCCGCGAATAGCTTAGAGAAGCTAAATGAACTTGCCGCGTCTTGCTTGTCGCGTATGTCTTTTTCAAACTTGTCTAATGCACCTTTCGCTTGCTTGAGATTTAACTCTAGCTGCTGAATCTGTGTTGAGTCGGTCTGAAATCCGAAGCGAGCAAGCAACTCGCGCAAACGTAGTTTCTGTTGCGCAGTATTAACGTCCAACTGCAACAGCCTACGTTGAATCTCTTCTTCCTGCTTTTCGCGTGTCAAATTGCTGTCAGCGTACAACTGAATCTTAACACGTTCGGCAGACGCGGCCTTGTCTATCTGCTCGTTGAACTGAACATTCAACACGTCGCGGAGGCCAGCAATACGAACACGCTCTATCTCAGCATCACTAGCACCTAGCTCACGCAGTTTCTTTTCACGCTCCGTGAACTCAGCATTGTATAGTTTAATTACAGCCTCAGTTGTCTTACCAAGTAAGTCGATTCTATTCCTAGCAAGTTCCTTTTCTAAGTTGTTGACCTTAGTAACATAGTCCCTTTCGATAGCTTCTCCGAGCAGTTTGAATTGCGCTTCCTGTTCAGCCGTTAGCTTGAATCCAGCCCCTTGAGTCTGCTTTCCTAGTTCAGTAATCTTATCTCGCAACGCTTTTACTTGCTGTTCGGCGAATGCTTTTTCTTGCTTAATCCTGTCGCCACCGGACAGCGTATTCAATAAAGCCTGACGCGATTGCTCCGTCAACTGCTTAATTGAGTCTTCAAACTCCTTTTGAAATTTCTCCGCTTCTTGACGAGCCTTTTCCCTTGCTTCTTTTTCTTTCTGCGCTATCTCCTTCTGTAACTCGTCATTCTCTTTCAGTTGTGTAAGCCGCGCCTGTCTGTTGTTCTCCGCGATTTCATTGTATTGAGATTGCTGTTCAGACGTTAGCGCGAACCCTAGTCGCATTTGCCGCTCTAGTATTCCCTTCACGTAAGTATCTTCTCGCTGCGATATCTCGCGTGTCTTTCTCTCCGCTTCTTCTGCCGTTTTGGAATTGGCGATAGCGATATCTTTTTCCGCCTGAAACCTATTCCTCGCGCTGGATATAACAGCGTCGAACTGTGTAGCTACAATTCTTGTAAGCCGCTCCTCTTCTGCCTTTGCTGCATCGCGGAAATCCTTCAATGATTGTGTTCCTTTGTTAAGGTTCTCAATCATCTTTACTATCTCTGCACCAATAAGGCCAACTAGAATAAGAATCGGGCCAAGCGGGTTTGTGATTAGGACAGCTTTCAATACATTCCATGCAGTCGTCAGTCCGCCAACAACCGCAGTCTGAACAACAGCGAATGCACTTGTCGCCTTCATTGCCCCTCCGGCAGCTACCTGTGCCGTAGTTCCACCGACAACAGCCCCGGTATTCTCAACAGTTACTACCGTGTCGGTTCGCTTCAACGCTGTCGTGATTCCAAGAGCAGTTCCTACGTTCTTTAATGCGTCGCGCATTCCGAATATCTGGTTCAACCCTTGCGTGAAGTTTAGAACCGCTTGCATCTTCAGGATAGCCTTCTGCGTGCTTTCTGATTCATCGCCGAATAGTTGCGCTGCACCAGCGATTGCCTGAAAGCTAGCGACACCAATTTGTCCTAGAGAAACAATACTGTTGAACTTAGCTTCAGGGTTCAACGCCTGTATAGAAGCATTGAAATCATCTAGCTGTTCGGTAAGGTCTGCCGCTCTGCGTATTGCTGCTTCTGCTACGTCTTGCGGTATCAAGCCTTTCTCTGCCTGAATTAGCAATGCCTGTGCTTCTAATTTCGCTTCACGAAGTTGCGTCTTCAGATTTGCCACCTTAGCAACGCCGTCGTTTCCTCCGCTTGGCGTTTTGCCTGACAAAAGTTTTTCCAGTTCCTTTCGGGAACCGTCGGCATCTTTACGAAGAGCAGACATTTCGGCTTTCAGTTTCCCTATCTCCTTTTGAGAACCCTCAACCTTCGTAATCAAGTCAAGAACAACTTCCATCAGTCTTCTGTTTTTACAGACTTAGCAGCCTGTTTATTTCTCTCTTGTAATATCCCGAACAACTCCTTTGTGTCAACTTTCTTTAATGCTTCATATTGCGAAGCATCATTACCGGATAGTGCTATCAGTAACCCCCATATTTCCATCTCAGAGGCGTGTGTAATCTTTGGTATCAATTCAACACGCCCTGACTTACTTCGCTCGTCTGTTCCGAAAAATCGCGGATAGCAGCTTCGTAGTGCTTGATGAAATTCGGTATCGTACTGATAGCAAAGGCGAAAAAATCATCCATCGCTATTCCCTCCGCAGACCAATCATTCATCTTCTCCTTAACCAACGCGTCGCTGAAGTGTTTTCTGTCTTCGTCTTTTGTATTAAGAAACAACGCCGCAAGACGAATTACTTCAGGAATTGAGCCTTCTCCTATTTTCTTAATACCGTGCATGAGATTGTATAGCACAATTCCTGCTTCTACAATCTTGCTGTCCTTTGCGTTGATTAGGTCGTAAGCCTTCCTGATATCACGCATAAGTTCTTCGAACGTAAGAGAGAACGAAAGCTCAATTTGCTGCTTTCTCCATTCAATCCACCGTTCTACCGAAAGTCGTGACTCAATGTAGTACACCTTTCCATTGGCCTCAAATTGACCGGCCTCCCAATTTATTCTCTTCAGTTCCATGTCATTTGTTGTGTGTTGTTATCAATCGTCCTATAAACTCAGCAACGAGTATCGTCAGGCTGACGGCTATACTGACTAAGAATGAGTACTCAAGAATATCGCAAGAAGAGCAACGCAGGAAGTAGTAAGCCGTAAACGTCCATAAGCAGAACTGCCCGGCTACGCATCGTTCACACTCAACCATCTTGACACAGAATCGAACGATGAAGTTCCTTTCTACTCCTCCGCACCCTACTATCTTTTGATAGACAAGCCGCTTGAGCCACATTAGCACGCCTTCCGAAGATTCGCTGACAATATAGAACACCCAAGCGCAGCCGAATATTGCAGACGACAACGCGAATAGTATAACGGTGATTGTGTTGGTTAGCATTCGTCTTTAGTTACTAATTCAGCATAACATTCTATCGGCGGTATTGCGTATGTCGCCTCGATATCCAACGCGAAGTAATCGTATGGATATAACAAGTATTGCGATATCTCTTGATTGTATGTGTACTGGCCGAATATGTTCGCATCTTTCTTAGGAACAGAAACGACACGAGTGGTTAACTCAACTACTCCAGAGTAATTTGTAGGCTTACTCTGGTGAAATAGAGAGATTACGCGAGGGATAATTTGGTCACTAATCGTGCAACCTGTATGTTCGATTAGATTCATGTTTAGCCAACAGACAAACCGCAGCCTACTTTTGATGTACGAGTTGTTCTTCTTATACTCGTACACTTCTGAGCCGTTGTCTTCAAAGTAAGCCACAGAACGGAACGATGAGTTCGGCATCAGTTCAGAGTAAGCTGACGAACTACACTCCTCGAAAGACAGCTTGCAGCTTACCGGGTAAATGTTCCGCACAGGAATATTTGATTCCAACTCTTCATCGAATAAGTAATCCATCCTGATGAAAGGCTTCACTATACCGGATAGCTTGTGAACCCACGATTCAGCGGCAATCTTTTCTATTAGGTAATTGGCAACAACTTCGTTCATCGTCTTACTTGTTATCTCTCAACGCTTCTTCAACAGCAGCAGCGAATAACTCACTTGCTCTTTCTTGCGCTCTGTCCATTTCCTGTTGTGACGGAGCAATGATATTCCCCCACTTCTTAGCAATACGCTCTGCCTTTTTTACGTTAAGGTCACTCTTCGGTGCTATTCTTATAGAGTAAACATTTCCTATAAACTTCTTTTCTGTTATCTGAATATCACTCATAAGTGTTGACGAGCTAGGTATCGCCTTGGCGCGACGCTGTTTAATCAACGCTTTCCGTTCATCTTTCTTTAGAATCTTGGCCTTTGAAATACGGCCTTTCTTCTTCATCTCTTTTGCCTTTGCTCGCTTACGCGCTTCAACCGCCTGTACTCTCTTATTGATTGAGTAGTTGCCTAGTTGAAAGTCAACGAAGCCACGATACCTTCCTACGTCCTGCTTGAAACGTTTATACTCGGATGAGTAATCAACGAATTTCTTTCCTTTGCTATCTGTTCCTGTCGTTATGATTCTGTCTTTTATCTCTGAAGTCATAGACACGGCAACTCTGGCAGCAGCGAATTGAATAGCTTGCACACTCGATTTGAGCAAGCCGTCAATCCTTTTATTGAAGTCCTTGATATCCATTATCGGGTGACTAGTATTCCGCGCTTCCTCATTCCCAACGCAGGGCTACAATTATAGCAATCAGAATACCTGTTGATATTTTCAGGCTTACTTAACTCGTCTGCTAAGAATGCAATGTAATTGTTGTATTCCTTTTGGTAGTGGTTACGTTGTCCGTAAACGTACTCACGGTCACGTGCAAGCACAGGATTTGAAGCAGACGAAGCAAGAAGAGATGAATACAGATTGTATGCAGCAAGATACCTGATTGCGTATGCAGCCGCAGCAGGGATTTCGTCACGAGTCCAATCAACTTCACTATCGCACCAGCCAATCTCGTTAGCGCAAATGATAGAAACGACAGGCAAGACTCCATACGTCTTCTCATCCGTCGTCATTGTGCTAACGTCTAGCGGGTCGCTTCCTTGGATTCCTTTTACAATAAGCGAAGAAGTCCACTCGTTAGTCATCTGAGTTGAGTGAACCTTGAAATCAGGTGCTTCAGTATTCCATTGATTGAATAACTTCCAATCTCCGCACCCGCAACTGACATAAGTTTCATGCGGCTTTATTACAGAACTTGTTTCTGCAACAAGGCCGTATATACGGAAGCGAAAGTATTCATATTCCTGTGTTAAGTCAAACGGAACCGGAAGAGGGAAGGTGGTCACTCTTCCCGAAGTAACAGGAATGTCGTACTCCTCAATAAGTTCCCCTGAAGTGAGGTCAACAAGATTGACGCGTATTGTTCCTGTGTACGCAAACTTCAGAACAATTTTGTCTAGTGACATTCTTAGACCTTTTGCCCGTCTGGCAATCATGCCAACGCCAGCGTACTTGCCGTTCTGCATAGGTACTTGCTTCAACGGTTCTGCGTTGCCGATTACTCCCTTGAATGTCAGTATGGCCTTTTTCGTAAGAGCGGATAAGGCGTTGTTCAGGTCAACTTGAAATTGACTTGTCGCGTTTGATATCGCCTTAGCTGCAAAATCCCATAGGCTTCCTGTGTTACAATTAGCCCCGGCCTTTGCTTTGTCTAGTGCCATACCCTCCAACTCATCTACATACAAGCCGGATTTAGAATCAGTATAGCCTAGCGGGAAAGGTGCTTCACACGGACATTCTGTGCGCGTGAAACCAACCACGCCTTCGAAGCAGTTGGTGTTGTCGGTACTCATAGTAATTCTCTTTGAAGCAAACGTAAAAAAAAACGGCCACCTATTAAGGTGGCCGTTTCCATTTAGTCATTCTGACCTACGTTAACGATTACTCACAAACGAAAGAAAGAACGCCTTTCCGCTCTCCATCGCAGGAAGCAGGATTCAAGAGCAATGCGCCCTTGAACATCAACCGCCACTTGTGATAGATTTCATTGCTCGTACACTCAGTATCGTAGATTACGTCGAACGTAACACCGGACAGGTTGTTAGAAGGAACGGAATAACGAATCTGAGCAGCCTTGCCTTTGAATTCTACGGGAGCAGAACCATAGTAATTCTTGTTCACGAATGCGACAGCAGACGGGCGAATCAGGAACGTCTTCCGCTCACCGAGTACGCTGTCAATGTTGAACAGGTCAAAGTATTTAGGCATGGAGGTAATAGCCGCCTGAGCACCTTTGCCGTCTGCGTTACCACTATTCCATGCTGCCATCTGAGCCATATCGAACAGGTTGCTACCGGAAAGAATGTATGCGTCACGCATACGGTTCTTGATAGCTACGCGAGTCAGATAAGCAAACATCGCAGGAGTCCAATGCGCAGCCGGGATAACCGTATCGGTTCCGACGAACGAGTAGCCGCCCAACTCCTGATTGACACCAGTGTAGGTGTCGAGTTTAGCAACAACCGTTTGCACAATGTTCTCCTCCAGTTGCTTCATCTTGCTCAACATAGCGCGAGCAATCACTTCCTCTTTGCTCCAGATGGAACCGCGCCACTTCTTCTCAGCTACCTTGAAAGAAATCTCCTTGCAGATATCGAGTTCGTAAGTCTTGCAGTCATCTCCGATTTCGTTACCGCTAACGGTACACTCATCAGAGCAGTCATCGACTTCGCCCTCTGCGCAGTCGTTAAGCCAACTTACCTTCACGGTGTTGTCTTTCTCCATGTCCTGCAACTGAACAAGATTGAATCCCCGCTGGTTGGAGATAATCGTATTCAGCGCATCAACTTCGGCTTTGAACTCAGAAGTCGCCATGTTGTCAGCCCACACTTGGTCTGCCTTCACTTTGATTTCAATAAGTTTGCCGCAATCAAAATTCCCTGCACTCATCTTTGTCTGTTTTTAGGTTAAACAATACAAACCTAATCACGCAGACTGCTCTTCAGTATTTCGCAGACGAACCAACTCCTTACCTAGTTCTGCCTTTTCGACAGGAGTGAGGTCTTTGTTGTTTCGGATTTCGTCATACTGTTTAGCGAAGTCATCATCGTTTTTCGGTTTGCGCACAACGAATTTCACAGGTGAGCCGGAACCGCCAGAACCACCGCCCGGAGGCGAAGAACGATTATCACTTGCAGAGAAGTCGTAATACTTGTCAGAAATTGAGTCCACCAATTTCTCGATACTCATAGGATGCCCCATCGTATCTTCAACAAGCTGTCCAGCCTTCTTGATAATCGTTCGTGTCCTGTCACCCTGCGTTTGCTTTTCAAACTCAAACGAGTTGAGTTCGTCAAGCAGTAACCGTTGCTGGTTACGAGCCTTGATAGGGTCACTAGACAGAATTGGTTTGCGCGACATAAGCCGCTCGATTGCCATACCGGAAATCTCTCCGAACACTTTCTCGCGCTCATGCTGTGATTTGAATTGGTTCAGCTTGTCATCTGCTTCCTGTTTAGCCTGAGCGATAGCCAACTGCGAACTTTCCTGAAGAGAAAGATACAACGGGTGTGTCTTAATCTTTTGTTCGTCGATTGGTTCTCCCATCTTCGCGTTAACAGAAGAGATGAACTCCTTGACCAATTCCTTGCCCTTCTTGTCCGAGGCCAGACCTGTCAATGATTTGAAGTCGCTTTCCCACTCCTGCATCAATTCAGCCTTTGCAGCGGCTTTCGCCTGAGCAAATTTCACGGACTGCTGCGGGTCGCTTTCACGCAACCGCTTAATCCTTTCGGCTTCCATCGTTTCAAGAGTAGCAAACGCATCGGGCTTCAATGTCCCGTCCTCTTGGTAAAGAAGTGAGGAAACTTCCTGTTCGCCAATGTTGTGCGTCTTAGCGAGCAACGCCAGTAATACTTCTTTCTCAGTTTTCATCTTGTTGAGTGTTGTTCCTCTCTTCCTGTTCTTTCTTGTCTCTGAACTCTTTTATTTCCTTCGGGACTTCAACCTTTGGCCTTGTCAGCATAGGTTCTTTTTTGAGAACCTTATACTTTGTCTTCCACCCCCGGTTGACTAGATTATCGTATTCATCTTGTGTGACGATTATCGTAGCACCAGACTTTACGTTCTGCAAGGTGTAAATAAATTTACTTTCCTGCGCTTTTGGCGTGCTGTTTTTTTCCATCTCCTTTTGCTTGTTGCTGTTCGGTTCCGTTAACTCCGTCAAAGATTTCCATAGTGCCTGAATCGCCTCCAGCAGATTCAACAGTCTTTACTTCCTCTTGGACTTGCTCTTGCTTCCTGTTACGCATCTCCATGATTTCCTTTGGAATCACGACTGGCTGCGCCTTTACTTGATTTACAGACTTCTGTTGAGCGGTATGTCCTGAATAGAACTTTTCGCGTACTGTTTTCCGATACTCCTCTACCGAAGAAACTTCACCAACCTTTTTCCACCC
>Ga0268298_10003058_pt1 | contig 17496 bp, 13 predicted proteins | sample WWTPWeurt_MetaG_FD_194462 | JGI IMG/M metagenome (GOLD analysis project Ga0268298, IMG submission 194462) | Activated sludge microbial communities from WWTP in Nijmegen, Gelderland, Netherland - WWTP Weurt | ecosystem: Engineered > WWTP > Aerobic digester > Activated sludge | place...
CAGCGTAGAGCACGAGCACCACCAAGAGAGGAGCGATCCCCACGAACACGTGGCCACGATCGGTGACGATGACGGCGAACATGGCAGACGGCAGTGCCGCCAGGACCCACGCGGATTCCAGCCAGCGCCGGCCCCGCCCGAGGATCGGAACGACACCGATCAGCGCTGCGAGCACCACGAGCGCGGCGACGTTCTCGGGGCGGACGCCCGCCTCCCAGTCCGTCCAGAGCGCGCCGTAGGCCCGCGCGATGCGCCGCTGCTCCGGGACATAGGCGAGAGGATTGGCTCCGAGGAGCAACGCGAGTGCGCCGAACACGCTTGCCCATGCCATGAGGGCCAGCGCGAACCATCCCGCGCGGCGCCAGGCTGGACCGAGGCTCTGCTTGCGCCGCGCGCGAGCCACGAGCTCGGAGACGAGCAAGGCGGCGACCGAAGCGAGCGCGAGCGGGAAGCGATCGAAGCTGTAGAGCAGGCCAATTACGCCGAGCAACGCGGGGAGGAGGGCTCCTCGAAAGGAAGGCGCGCGGTCAGGGTCGGGTAGCTGCGAGACCAGGATCGCCACCGTGAGCATCGCGCGGAACGTGGAGATACCGGCGCCATACGAGACCAGGGAGAGCGCCAAAAACACCGCGACCCGCAACCACGCGCTCTTCACGAATCGCCACGCGAGCAGCCAGGCGACGGCGGCGCCGAGCAGCATGTGCGAGACCTCCATGCCGGTGACGACACCGGCAGCACTCGCGACGTGGGGCCCGCCTTTCGCGAGCCAAACCAGAGCCTGCCACAGGGGACCCCGCGCGTAGTGGAAGTCGCGACCGCTCCATTGCCCGAGGTCCGCCAAATAAACGAGCTCGAGCTGCCACGCGGTGTCGAGGCGCGTGGGCTCGACAGCGCGCAGGCTGAACGTGCCGAGACGCAGATAGGCTGCCGAAGCCGCGACCAAGACAACGTAGGCGACCGCGACGCCGGCTGCCCAACGGGCGGCTCGATCGGACGCGGGTTTGTCGCTCACGGCGTCCAGGGTTTTGCCACATTCGTGTCGAACTCGGGAGGCGACGAACACGACGGCGTGAACTTCGCGAAACTGAGCGCGGATTGGGAAATGGTCGCCGCCCGCGCGGCGGTCGGGTAGGTCTCGGCCTCCGATGTTCCCCCTCGCCCATTCGAGCTACTGGGTCGCTTCGGCCCTCGCCTCGCAGTATCTCCCGACGGCGGCTCTCGACGCGCTTCGCTTGTCGCGGCTCCGCAGCATGCTCGCCTACGTCGAGCGCGAAGTGCCGTTTTACCGAGAACTTTGGCGGAAGGCCAAAGTCGGTCCCGACAGCGTGAAGCGCTTGGAGGACCTCTCGCGGTTCCCCGTGCCGAATCGCCGGCAGATCGAAGAAGACCCCTCCTGCATCGTGAGCCAGAGGCACCTGGAGCTCCATCGCCAGGGCACGGCCTACATCCGTCGCTCGGGTGGCTCTTCGGGAGGGCCACAGCTCGAGATCCACAGCGACGAGGCTTCCTGGTCGCGCCTCGACGGCTTCTATTTCCGCGCCTTCGCTGCGCTCGGCTACCGGCCGTGGGATCCGCTCGCCTACTTCTGGAGCGCGTCGTTCCGAAAGCGCGCTCACAACTACCTAGGCATCATGCCCAAGGTCGGCGTGCCGGCCATGTTGGACGAAGCCGCGCAGATCGCCATCTTGGAACAGAACCCCGGGATCTGGTGGTACTACCATCCGACGAGCCTGTTTCCGCTCGCACGTCGCTTCCCCGAGCGCTTGCGCGCCACCGTTCCGGAACGCGTGATCTGCCACGCCGAGCTCCTGCCGGACGCGATGCGCCACGCCATCGAAGACGTGCTCGGCAGGCCCGTCTACAACCAATACGGCACGAGCGAGTTCAACCGCATGGCCTGGGAGTGCCCCGCGAAGCAGGGCTACCACATCGACGCCGACAGCGTGATTTTCGAGATCTTGAACGACGACGGCCAGCCGGTGAAGGCCGGAGAGACGGGGCGCGTGGTGGCCACCGGCCTCATCAACCGGATGATGCCGCTGATCCGCTACGAGCTCGGGGATCTGGTCGTGGCCTCCGACCGCCGCTGTAGCTGCGGGCGTACGCTGCCCATGATCGAGCGCATCGAGGGACGCGTAAAAGACCTGTTCGTGCTGCCCGGCGGAGGTCGGCGCACGCCGCGCGAGATGCTCGAACCGTACGCTTCCATCCCGGGCGTCGAGCAGTACCGCGTCACGGTGGAGGGCGAGCAGAGTCTGCTCATCGAGATCGTCGCGCCCGAAGTCCGGTTCGCCGACATCGCCGCCGAAGCCAAGAAACGCGGTTCCGACCTGTGCCCGGGAGTTTCGGTGCGTGTCGAGCGCATCGCGGACATCCCCAAGGCACCGACCGGCAAGCGCGTGCTCTTGGTGAACCGCCTGCGAGCCGCCGCCAATCGCTCGCGACCCGAGTTCACACTGTGAGCGCGGACGCCCGAGCCCCGCGCTGGGTCGAAGACGCGATCTTCTACCAAGTGTTCCCCGATCGCTTCGCTCGTTCGGAGCGCGTGAAGAAGCTCGGCCGACTCGAAGCGTGGGACGCGCCGCCGAGCGCTCACGGCTTCAAGGGCGGCGATTTGTTGGGCCTTCGCGAACGTCTGGACTGGATCGTCGAGCTCGGCGCCAACGCTCTGTACCTGAATCCCATCTTCCCTAGCGCCGCCAACCACCGCTACCACACGACCGACTTCTTCCACGTCGACCCGGCCCTCGGTGGAGACCGAGCCTTCCGAGAGCTCCTGGACGCCTGCCACGCGCGGAACGTCCGCGTGATCATCGACGGTGTGTTCAATCACGTCGGGCGCGGCTTCTTCGCGTTCCACGACGTGCTGGAGAATGGCCGAGATTCGCGCTTCCTCGACTGGTTCTCCCTCGAGCGCGTGCCCGTAGACGCCTACGGGCCCGAGGCGCCCACCTACGCGACTTGGGCCGGGCACGCCTCGCTGCCCAAGCTCCGGCTCGACCAACCCGAGGTCGCCGAATACGTGTTCGAGGTCGCCGAGCACTGGGCGCGTTTCGGCATCGATGGCTGGCGGTTCGATACTCCCGAGCAGGTCGTGACCCCCGGCTTCTGGCAGGAGCTCCGCGCGCGGGTGAAGGCGGTGAACCCGGAGCTCTATCTGGTGGGCGAGATCTGGACCGACCCGCGTGACTGGATCTCACCGCGAGGACCCTTCGACGCCGTGCTCGGCTATTGGTTCGGCGGACGCACGCTGGCGTTCGCAGCCCAGAACCACCTCGACCTCGAGGTGTGTCGGGCCATCGACTATCCGCTCAAGCAGCCTCTCGACGGCCGCGGCTACGCGGCGTTCCTCGAGGCGCTGCTCGCGAGCACGGACTCTGCGACGAATCGCGCCCAGCTCCACCTCGACTCCTCACACGACACACCGCGACTCGTGACCCTCGCGAGCGCGGACTTCGATTCGGTGGCTCTGACGCGACTGCTCGCGTTCACGTTCGTGGGAGCCCCCTGCGTCTTCTACGGCGACGAGGTCGGCCTCGCCGGCGGCCACGACCCGGGCGGCCGCGTGGCGTTCCCCTGGGAGCACCCCGAGCGTTGGGACCGGCGAGCCCTCGATCTGCACCGCGCGCTGGGCGGGCTCCGTCGCCGATCCGAAGCGCTGCGCCGGGGCGAGTATGCGACGCTCGCGGCGAGCGAGGACGTCATCGCGTTCTCGCGCGCGACCACCAGCGAACAGCTGGTGGTGATGGTGAACGCGGGAACGCGCGAGCACGACCTGGATTTCCCCGGTCGAAAGCTCGACGCGCAGCTCTTCTGTCACGGCAGCGCCGAGCTCGCTCGAACGGACCGTGTGCGGCTCGGCCCGAGGAGCGGGGCCGTGTTCCGCGTCGTCGGCTGACGCGCTCAGCGACGGCGGCGGCGTGAGCGCCCGGCGCGCGCCGGCGTCTCCGGTGCGTCGCCACGCGCAGTCTGGGCGATGGCGGCCTCCAAACGAGCTCCGACGCCCATGCCGCGCTGCATGTGGGCAGCGATGCGGGCCTCGATCTCGAGATTCACCGCGACGTCTTCGGCGAGCTCGTCCGCCGCCAGGCGACCGATGGCGCGGAGCTTGTCGCCGATGCGTTCGCGCAGACGTTCGCGCACGGCGTCGCGCAGGATCTCGACGGCCACCTCCTTGGCGACCTCGGAGGCCCGAGAATAGAGCATGCGGCTCAGCTCGAGCTCGAGGAACTCGCTGCCCGAGGGTCCGTGCTGGTGCGAGCCTCCCCCGTGGTCGTGTCCGCAGTCGTTACCGTCCCGGCCGTCTCGTCCGTCGCGCTGGTCGTGCATCTTGCCTCCTCGCGAGACACGCTATCCCGAGGTTGCCGGGAGCCGCAACGTCACGCGGGCCCCCTGAACCAGTGGCGAGCCGGCGCCAGCCACAAAGCGCGCGGGCCCCGCTCGAGCGCTCGCCCGCGGGCCGCTTGCCCGTCGCTCGCCCGCGGTGCGAGGGCGAGCAGCGCCTCGGTGAGCCGAGTGCGCCTTTGCAGCGCATCGCGCCGGCGCCACAAGGCCCCCGGCCGACGCTCGCTCGGGCAATCGACGATGGGGCCGAGATCGTGGATGCGCGGCCGGCCCTTGCCGGCGAACGCGAGCACGATGTCGTCGTCGATGCGGCGGAGCTCGTCTTCCCTCTCGACGCCGAGCTCTCGGAGCAGGTCGAAGTAGCGCTGAAGGTGCGCGCGACTGAAGGCGTAGACCCGATTCAAGAGGTCCACCTCGCCGTCGTCGCGAGTGACGTTGTCGCGAAACGAGCCCGAGACGAACAGTTGACCATGGATGCCGTGGGGCACGGATGGCTCGGCAGCGAGGGCACGCGCGAGCGCCTGCATTTGCGGCGGCGAGAGGAAGAGGTCGTCGTCGAGGGCCAAGAACCAGGGCCCGCGCTCCTCGCGGAGCACGCGGTAGCGCTCGATGGGCCCCGCGTCTCTGGGCTGCACGATCAGGCGCACCCGAGGGTCGACCGGGATGCGGGGTGGCGCTCGGCTCGGATCGTTGTGCGAGACGATGACCCGTTCGACCCCCGGCGTCTGAAGGCACAGGTGCAGTTGCAGCGGCAGGTTTCGGCCGCGCCGGTACGAGAGCAACACGACCGTCAGCGGCACGTCCGAGGGCACGGAGCGAGCCGGTGAGGCCGCTGCGCGGATCAACTTCGACACCTGGCGCGTGTTTTCGCGAAACGTGGACGACAGCGCGCGGAACCCCAAGAGACGCACGGCACGTCCGACGCGTCGGACCCGATCGAGCTCCGAGCTCAAGGGCACTTGGTCAACGGGGCGATGGGCGAAAACGGCGCGATGGGCGCGACGCTGGTGTCGTAGGCCGTCAGCGCCGAGCTCAGCGCCGCGGTGTACTGCGCGTAGGTCTGGTTCAACTTGTCGGCGCTGGAGGTCTCTGCCGCGCACAGGAACTTGTCCACGCTGCACACGCTGAGGGCCTCGCAGCCCGGTGCGCTGGGGCCCGCGGCTTGGAGCGCCTTGTCACCGTAGAGCACGCGCCCGTCCACCATGGTCAGCCGGACGGTGCTGGGCGTGGCGGCGATGACCGCGTCATAGGCGTTGGTCGCGTTGCCCGCGACGACGAAGAGGTCCGCGCGCTTTCCGACCTCGAGGGAGCCGATGTACTTCTCGAGCCCGAGCACACGCGCACCTTCGATGGTCCCCATTTCCACGATGCGCTTCGGCGTGAGCTGATTGCCCCAGTTGGCGTTGTCCCAGCCGTCGGCGAAACGCAGCTCGTCGAGCATGTTGATGCTGCCGCCGAGAGACCAATCGGGGCCGAGCGCGATCTTCTTCACGCCGGCGGTGATGGCCGCGGGGACGTTGGTGGTCGACCCGTAGAGGTACGCGTTGGACTTGGGTGACCACACGAGCCCCATGTTGGCGGTGGCCATGGTGGTGAATTGGGTGGCCGTGAGCGCGGTGCCATGGACCACGGTCACCCGGCTGTTGATGAGGCAGCCGCTGGCCGCGTTGGAGAGCGACGTGAACTCGTTCAGCGCCGAGGCATTGGTGCCTTCGGCCACGTGGACGACGTAGGTGTCGCCGGCCGTGATGGCGTCGCAGACCGTCTGGGCCGTCGCACCCGAAGGCACCGAAATCGACGTGCGAACCGGGTCGATGTTGGTGGGCTCGAGGTCGTTGTACGCGGTGTCGATGGTGCGGACCAGCGACGAGTAGCACTTGCGTTCGGTGGCCGCGAGCAGGAGCGAAGTGGTGCCTGCGATGAGCGCTTTGGTCTCGGCGTACTTGTCCATTTCGCACGCCACGTTCTGCCCGCTCGCCGACTCGAGCGACTGCTTCGCATCCACCATCTGCGGGTAGCGCGGTTCGTTCGAGGCTTGAGTCCAATCGTTGTGGTTCTGGTAGAGCTTGGTCGTCTTCCAGTCGGCCTCGTCGAAGAGGTTGAAGAGCCCGTGATTGTGCGGGTCGATGAGCCCTGGAACGATCACGCCGTTGGTGGTGATCACGGTGGCGCCGCTGGCGCCGGGTTGGGCGGAGCACGACGCCGCGACGCAGGTGATGTTCTGAGCCTGCACCAACACTTCGCCATCGATGGCGCCGGTCGGGGTGATCACCGCGCCCTTCAGCAAGAAGCGGTCCGGTGCGCCCGGCGTGATCGTCGCCGGCGGGCTCGTGACGCCGCCGGTTCCACCCGTGCCGCCGCCGGTTCCACCCGTGCCGCCGGTCGCGCCGCCGGTGCCGCCGGTGCCGCCGGTCGCGCCACCGGTGCCTCCCGTCGCGCCACCCGTGCCGCCGCCTGCGATGCCCCCGCCGCCCGCGACGCCGCCGCCGCCTGCTGCGCCGCCGGTACCTCCACCAGCCAGGCCGCCGGTGCCGCCACCGCTGCCGCTGGTTCCGCCGACGCCTCCGTAGTTCCCGACGCCACCCAGGCCCGGTCCGCCGCTCGACCCTTCGTCACCGCAGCCGGTCAACGACAGGAGCGGCAAGCACACTGCACCGAGGAAGTAGAAGGCCCGCATGCTCGGAGCGTACCAGGCGGGAAGCTCTGGGGGCAGTGCAGCCCCGAGCGCACGTGTTTCCGCGGGAAAAAACCCGACGTTTGCCCACGCAGCGGCCCGTTCGCCGTGCCCCTTTGCGTTCGTGAGCGGCAGAGAGTATTTGCCGCCGCGATGCCCGACGAGCTCCGGCTGCCCCCGAAGAAGGACGTCGTTCTGGCTCTGCTCGAGCAGAGCGACGTCTTCGTCCATCTCGATCCGCGCAAGGACGAAGTGCGCGTCCCTCAGTGGTTCAAGAAGCAGCCGCACCTCGTGCTCCAGATCGGCCTCAACATGCCGGTGCCCATTCGCGACCTCGAAGTGAACGACGACAGCATCTCGTGCACGTTGAGCTTCAATCGGTCGCCCTTCTTCTGCTTCTTGCCCTGGAGCGCCATCTACGCGCTCGTGGGTTCCGACGGCCGTGCGATGGTGTGGCCCGACGACGTTCCTCCCGAGGTGGCAGCGCAAGCTGCGAAGCAGGCCGCGGCCACCATGGAGCGCTCGCGCCAGCGCGCCCACCTCCGCGCGGTGTCGGAGCCGAGCGACGACGAGGCGGACAAGCCGAGCACCGAGCCGAGCGAGGCGCCCGCGCCGCCGCCCACGCCCATCGCTGCGAGCGAGGGCATCAGCGAAGATGCGCCACGCCCTTCGGTCACGCCCGATGCGAGCTCGCCGCGGGCGTCCACTCCTTCCGAGCCGCCGGCCGGAAAGGGGAAAAAGCCGCTGCCTCCGTGGCTGCGCGTGGTGAAGTGAAGAACGCGCCGCGAGCGCGCTCAATCACTGGTGGCGTCACTCGACGCGTCGGAGCCCGCGCTGGCGTCGGTGTCGGCGTCGGAGCTCGCGTCCGAGCCGCCGCTGCCCGAGTCGGAGCCGCCTGCGCCCCCCGTTGCCGCGTCACCGCCGCTGCCGCCGCTTCCGGAGTCCGAGCCGTCGCTGCCGGCATCCGAAGCGTCACCCGCGTCGCCGGCGTCGCTCGACGACTTCACACAGGCCCACGCACCCTCGCTGATGGCGCACGTGTACCCGCTGACGCAGCCGTGGAACGAGCAATCTCCAGTCTTGCAGATGCCCTTCGAGCTGCAGGTCTGGTTGAAGCCGCAATCGCTGGGGGCATCGCAGCTCTTGCCGCTGGGATTGGTGCCCGGGGTGTAGCAGTAGCCCGAGCTCGCGCTGCAGAGCTGCCCGTCCGGGCAGTCGAGGCTGGTGTCGCAAGCGATGCGATCTTCGGGGTAGATGGGGCAGCCCGAGAGCGCCGCCGCGCCGATCAAGCCCAAACCGATGAGTACCGCTCGCTTCATGAAAGGAGCCTTTCGGCACAGAGTCGAGTGCTGCCAGCGTAGCAAGCGACCTGCCCCGTTCAAGCGTGTGGTGGCCCCGAGCTGACCTGGCCGCCGACCGAGCCCGCGAAAATCCTCCGCTCACGGCCGGGGGGCACCTGAAAGTCCCCCCGAAGGGGGGCGGCATGCTAAGTTTTTTCGCCGTTTTACCGAGGCATTGCGATGGACGTCCGCTGCGGTCGTTGTGGAACCGAATACGAGTTCGACGACGCGCTGGTCTCCGACCGTGGGACCACGGTGAAGTGCACGAACTGCGGGCACCAGTTCAAGGTCCATCCAGAGAGCTCCCAAGCCGTTCCAGAGCGCTGGGTCGTTCGCACCGTGAGTGGTCGCGAGCTCGTGTACACCTCCTTGCGCGAGCTCCAACGCGGGATCGCTCAGCGCCAAGTGGGTCCTGAAGATCTGCTGGCGCGGGGCAATCAGTCGCCGCGTCCGCTCGGAGCCATCGCTGAGCTCGAACCGTTCTTCCACGGACGCTCCGGAGCGAGTCTGCGCGCCCCCGCACAAGCTCGCACGCTCGTTGGCGTGGCGCCGCCGGCTGCAGGGTCTCACGCGGGACCACCACCGGCCGCTGCGTTGCCGCCACCGCCGCTCCCCCCGCGAATTCCCGATCCCGATGCGCCCACGCGTCCCGCCACGGAAATGGTCCATGCGCCGAAGGTCGACGCTTCCATCGGTGCGCCGGCCCGCAACGTCGACCCGTTGGCGAGGACTGCTCTCGAGCGCGATACCGAGCCGCCGACGGTTCCGCGCAACCCCCTGCCGTCGGACGTGAAGCTTCCGGCCCCCGTCGCTCCGCAGCAAGTGCTGATTCGCGAGTCGGTCCCCGATCTCGACTACTCGCCGACTCCCCACGACGTGCGGACTGGTGGCTATCGGCCCGAGCAGGCTTCGCTCTACATGCCGCCGAGCGAGTCGCGGCGCGTACGTTCGCGCTGGATCGCTGGCCTCGTCATCGTGGGAGTCGTTGCGCTGCTCGCAGCCACCGTGGGGCGCCGCTATCTCGAGCGCTATCGGCAGACCGCGCCCGCGCCGACTGCCGCGCTCGACGGCCGGGTCGCGGGTTTTCTCACCGAAGCCGAGCGCAAGCTCGACGACGGAGATTTCGAGGGCGCGCGCGAGCAGCTCGACAAGGCCTCGGCGCTCTCGGAAAAAGATCCCGCCATCCTGGCGGCCATCGCCCGGCTCGAGGCCGTGCGCGCGGACGTGGTTTGGCTGCGCCTCCGCTTGCTCGACCCGCAAGACAAGCAGCTCGTGCAGAGCACGCACCGGCAACTCGGTGCCCGGGTGGGGAAAGCCAAAGAGGCCCTGGAGCGCGCCGTGGCAGTGGCTCCGGAGAACCCGGCGGTCATCCGTTCGCAGGTCGACATCTTGCGCCTCGCAGGCGAGCTCAAAGACGCGCGTCAGAAGCTCGGAGCCATCGCATCGAACGCGACCGGCGAAAACGCCTACGTGCTCGCGGCCCTCGACCTCGCCGATCCGCAGCCGGCGTGGGCGAGCGTGATCGATCGCTTGCGCACGGCTGCGCAAGCCGAACGTGGACTCGGGAGGGCTCGCGCCGCGCTGGTGTATGCCTTGGTGCGCTCGGGTCAGGTCGATCAGGCGAAGAGCGAGCTCGAGAAGCAAGGGCGCGCCGAGGGGCACCCGCTGTTCGACGACCTCTCTTCCTTCGTGAAGCGCCATGCCTCTCCGCCCGATGCGGGAGCCGACGCGGGCGCCGAGGTGGCGGCGGTGGACCCGGCGACCTTGCCCGTGCTCGACACCTCGGGCGGCGCGGTGGTGGACGACGAGCCGCGCGGCGGCCCGGGCGACTTCCGTGTGAAGCTCCAGCAAGCCGCGCAGGCCATGAAGAGCGGCAACTACACGCGAGCCGAGCAGCTCTACGGCGAGGTGGTCGCGAAAGACCCGGGCAACACCGAGGCTTTGTCCGGCCTCGCCGACGTCGCCAAGGCCAAGCAGGATCCCGAGACCGCCGCCAAGATGTACGACAAGGTTCTCAAGGAGAACCCGAGCTACCTGCCGGCCCTCGTCGCGCGTGCGGATCAGAAATGGGATTCGGGCGATCGCAAAGGCGCCCTGGCGCTCTATCGACGCGTGCTCGAGCAAGCGGGAGCGAGCTCGGCCTACGGTCAACGAGCCGCGCAGCGCATCGGCGAGGGCGAAAAGTCGGACAAGACCGGCGAAAAGCCGGCGGAGAAGCCTGCCGAAAAGCCCGCGGAGAAGCCGGCCGAGAAGCCCGCGGAGAAGCCGCCCGAAGACAAGCCGGAGATCGACACCAGCGATCTGCCCGGAGTCAAGAAGTGAGGCGCTGCCACGCTCTCGCCCTCGCGGTCGTCGCCCTCGCCGCGTGCGAGGGCCGACCGCGGAGCGGTCCCTACGGCAGCTCGGGAGCGAAGTCGGTGGCGTCTTCGCTCTTTTCGAGCAAGCTCGGCAAGGTCGTCGAGATCGACCTCACGCGCGGCGCGCCCGAGTCCGCCGCCCAAGGCTTCTTCCCTCAACCGGCGTCGCGTACCTTCCTCGGGCTCGTGCGGGCTCTCGATCGCGCGCGCGAAGACCAAGACGCCAAAGGCGTGTTCGTGCGGCTCGGCGAGCACTCGGTGGGTTTCGCCCAGGCGCAGGAGATCGCCGACCTGCTGGCGGGGGTGCGGCAGGCCGGGAAGTCCGTCGTCTGTCATGCTCATGGCCTCGACAACGCCACGGCGTGGGTGGCCCTGACCGGTTGCGATCGAATCTGGCTCTCACCCGCCGGCGAAGTGGCTTCCGTCGGCATCGCCGGACAGGTCGTCTACTTCAAGGGCGCGCTCGACAAGCTGAAGATCCGCGCGGACTTCCTCCACGTCGGAAAGTTCAAGAGCGCGTCGGAGCCCATGACCCGCGACGGCCCGAGCGACGAGGCGCGCCTCGCGCTGACCGAGACGCTCGGCTCCATTCGCCGGAGTTGGCTCGACGGCGTGGAAGCCGCCAAGAAGAACCCGGCCTTCCGCGTGGCGATGGAAGACGGCCCGTGGGGCGCGCGCGACGCCAAAGCCAAAGGCCTGGTCGACGAGCTCGGCTACGAGAGCGAAGCCCTCGAAGACGCGAAGAAGCGTGCGGGCACCGAGCGCATGAGCACCGGCTTCGGCTCCGGCACCAAGAGCGACGACGAGCCCGACATCGGCGAGCTCATCCGCATCTTGAGCGGCGGCGACGACAGCGTGGGCGGGCAGCCCCACGTGGCCGTGGTGGCGGCCGAAGGCGCCATCAGCATGTCCGGCGGCGGGTTCCTGGATGGCGGAGGGATCACCGCCAAGGCGCTGACCAAGACGCTGCACAAACTCGCGAAGGACGACTCGGTCAAGGTCGTGGTGCTGAGGATCGATTCCCCGGGCGGCTCCGCGCTCGCCAGCGATCTCTTGTGGCACGAGCTGATGCAGCTCAAACAGAAGAAGCCGCTCGTGGCATCGGTGGGCGGGATGGCCGCGAGCGGCGGCTACTACCTCGCGTGCGCGGCCGACAAGATCATCGCCGAACCGACCAGCATCGTGGGCAGCATCGGCGTCCTCGGTGGCAAGCTCGTACTGAACGAGGCGCTGGCCGAATACGGCGTGAACACGGTGACGTTCCCCGCGAGCCCGGAGCCCGGAGCTGCTTCGCGTGCGGCGTATCTCTCGGGCCTCTCCAAGTGGGATGACCCCACGAAAGAGCGCGTGCAAAAGCAGATGGACGAGGTCTACCAGCTCTTCCTCGAGCGCGTCGCCGAAGGGCGCAAGCTCCCCGTCGACAAGGTGAAAGAGTCGGCTGAAGGGCGGATCTGGAGCGGACGCCAAGGGCTCGAGCGCAAGCTGGTGGACGAGCTCGGCGGGCTCCTTCGCGCTCTGGCGGTGGCGCGGGATCTCGGCAAGTTGGACGCTCGTGCGCCCGTGGAGCTCGCGGGGCGAGACGAGGGCCTGCTCGAGACGCTGCTCGTGGGCGAAGGAGCGGATTCCGAGGCCGTCTCGCGCGCGGCGCGGCGTGTCGTAGCAGAGCGGAGTGCGTTTCACGCTGCGCTCCCCAGCGAATATCGACCGTTCGTGTCGAGCCTGAGCCCGCTCCTGGGTGACGAACGCGCCCTCGCTGCGCTTCCCTTCGCGCTCGTGGTGCGCTGATCCGCAAAGCCGAAACGCCAACCGAGGGTTGGCGATGGTCGCGAGCCCCAGGCGAAACGCTCGCTGGTTTGCGCCTTCTCCCGCTGGTCCGCGCTTTGCTCTCGTCACGCCCATGGTGAAGTCGAGCTCGTCGCTCCCGGGTGTGGTGATGCTCCTGCTCAGTGCGTGCGGCATGGAGACCGAGTCCGACGGCCCGCCCAGCGCCGAGACCGGCGGCAGTGCGGGCTCGGTTCCCGTCGCGACGGGCGGCAGCGCCAGCTGGGGCGGGGGCGGCGCGGCTGGAGCCGCGGGCTCCGGGGGCTCCGCAGGCGCAGCGGGCTCCGCGGGCGCAGCGGGCAGCGGTGGAGCTGCGGGGAGCGAGGGGACGGGCGGCACGCTGAGCACCGGTGGCCAGCCCGCGACGGGAGGTGCGACGGGTAGCGGTGGCAGCGCGGGGACCGGTGGCAGCCCGGGAGCGGACTGTCCCCGCGTCGAGGTGCACGTCGCCGCGGGCGCGACGCTCAACGTGCGGCCGACGCCTTCCACTTCCCAGGCCGCGGTCGGCACGCTCGACGACGGCGACATCGTGGACGTCTTGTCCGAAGTGCAAGGCGAGGTCGTGAACGGCAACGCGACCTGGTACAAAATAAAAGCACCGAGCGTCACGGGCTACGTCTCCGCCAACTACGCGACGTGCACCATCAAGAAGCCGCCCACGGTCACGACCCCTGACGGCTACTATCTGCCGCTCGAGTGCAAGAAGTCCGCGAAGATCGCCCAAGGCAACAACGGGAGCTTCAGCCATCAGGGCAAGAGCTACTACGCCTACGACTTCTCCATCCCGCTCAACACGCCCATGGTCGCCATGGCGGACGGAGTCGTGAAGTACCTCTACGACAAGACCGGCCCCGGTGACGCTTGTTACAACGGCGGGCCGTCCTCGTGCTTCCCATACGCGAACTACGTCGTCCTGAAGCACGGTGACGGCAAGCTGACGACGTACAAGCACCTCAACAAGGTCAAGGTCACGCTCGGTCAGGTCGTGAAGCGCGGCACCGTCATCGGGCTCTCGGGCTCCACGGGCTACTCCACCGGTCCCCACGCCCACGTGATGCGCATGGACGACTGCGGGCAATACTCGTGTCAATCGATCCCGTTGAAGTTCGCCGACGTCGGCGGCGATCACGTGCCCGATACGGGCCAAACGGTGACCAGCGGCAACTGCCCGTGACGCTCGGATCGCGACCGGTTCCGTCGCGGCGGATTCTGAGCCCTTCGACGAGAAACGTTGCAGCCGGCCGGCGCCCCGATATCGTGGCCTCGTGCGGGTCATTGCCAAAGCCAGGACGGACGTCGGAAAGCGCAGGCAGGCCAACCAGGACGCGTTCCTGGTGGACGAAGCCATGGGGCTCTACGTGGTGTGTGACGGAATGGGGGGACACGCGGCCGGCGAAGAGGCGTCGCAGGTGGGCGTAGAGACCATCCAGAGCCGCGTTCGCGAGCGGCTCCCGTCGATGAAAGGCGTCGAGCCGGAACGCCGCGCCGCGGCCTTGACCGAGATCCTCAAGGACGCCGTCGAACGCGCCAACGTGAAGGTTCACGCCATCGGCCTCGATGCTCCGGAGAAGCGCGGCGCCGGCACCACGTGCACGGCGCTCCTGATCCAGGGCGGCTTGGCGGCCCTCGGACACGTCGGGGACACGCGCCTCTACCTGTTCCGGAACAGCGAGGTTCACCAGATCAGCAACGACCACACGTTTCTCGCCGAGGCCATGCGCCGCGGCGTGAGCCGCGACGAGGCCTTGAAACACATCCCCACCAACATGCTCTCGCGCGCGGTGGGCCCGCATCCTCACGTCGACGTGGACACGCTGTCGTTCGACATCCTCCCGGGCGACAAGTTGATGCTCTGCACCGACGGCCTCCACGGCTACTTCGTCGAGTCTCCCGAGCTCGTGCCCTACATGTCCGACGTGGCGCGCGCACCCGATCTCTTGGTGGACGCCGCCAACGAACAGGGCGGCGAAGACAACATCAGTGTGATTGCCTTGGAAGTGTCGCCCGAGGCACCGGCGGCGGCGGAAGACACAGCGCGCCTCAGCAAGGTCACCGAAGCCCTCCACGCGCTGTCGGGCATCGAGCTCCTGCGCGAGCTCAGCTACTCCGAGCTCTTGGAGGTAGCGGGCGTGCTGCGCTCCGAAGAGGTGCCGTCCGGCAAGGTCGTGCTCCGGGAAGGCGAGACCAGCGCGGCGGTCTACATTGTGGCCCACGGCCGCGTCTCGGTGGAGCGCGGCGGCAAACGCCTGGCCGCCCTCACTTCGGGCAGCCACTTCGGAGAGATGGCGTTGCTGACGAACCGGCCGCGCTCGGCCACGGTGGTGACGCTGGAGCCGACGCGCCTCTTGGTGCTCACGCGAGAAGCGCTCTATCCGCTCTTCCAGCAGAACCCCGTGCTGGCCGTGAAGTTCCTGTGGAACCTCGGCGTGCGACAGAGCCTGCGCCTCGACGAGACCACCGAGTGGCTCAGCACCGGCCGCGACAACGCGCCCGACACGTTGGTCGAACGCTGGGGCGAAGAGATGGTCGTCTCGCCGTTCAGCCGGCGGGTGTGAGCGACGTCTCGCACCCCGAGAGCCTTTGCGGAGAGGGAGGGATTCGAACCCTCGGTAGGCTTTTGACCTACGCCCGCTTAGCAAGCGGGTACCTTCGGCCACTCGGTCACCTCTCCAAGATTTCCGCTTTGGCCTACGGAAGGCCGTGAAGGTACCCGCGGTGCCGGCGTCGTCAAGATGAACCCCGGAGCCCCGGAGAAAGCCCCTGGTTTTTGCCGGCCGGCGGCCAAGTGGGCCGGGCTCCGCTATGGTCGAGACGATGATCGGCCTCGAGCCCGAGCTTCCCCCGGTGAGCGCCCGGCAGAGGGACCAGGCGCTCGTGCTCCTCGAGCGGGCCCTCGGTCCCTCCAAGGTGGTGACGGATCCGGATGGCTGCGCTCCTTTCGCCAACGACGAGTCCGAAGCGCGCGGCCACGTGCCGTTTGCGGTCGTGCGCGCCGAGTCCAAGGCCGACATCTTGGCGGCGCTCGCGGTCGCACGCGAGGCGCGGGTGCCCATCACGCCGCGGGCCGCCGGCACAGGGCGCACGGGCGGGGCCGTGCCGAGCGCCGGGGGCATCGTGCTCTCGACGCTCGGCATGAATCAGATCCGCGAGGTCGATCGGCGCGAGCTCTTGGCGGTGGTCGAGCCGGGCGTGGTGCTCGCCGATCTGCACGCGGCCGTCGAGCGCGAAGGCCTGTTCTACCCACCGGATCCCAACAGCGTCGCGAGCTGCGCGCTCGGCGGCAACGTGGCCGAGAACGCGGGAGGGCCGCGTGCGTTCAAGTATGGCGTCACGCGCGAGTACGTGCTCGGAGTCGAGGCCTTCTTGATCGGAGGCCAGCGCATCCAGGCCGGACGGCGCACCGTGAAAGGAGTCACGGGCTACGACGTCACCGCGCTCTTGGTCGGGAGCGAAGGTACGCTGGCGGTGTTCGGCGACATCACGCTGCGTCTGATCCCCAAGCCCCCTAGCGTGATGACGTTGCTCGCGCTCTTCACGGACGTGGGGCAAGCGAGCCAGGCCGTCACCGAGATGATCGGCGCCGGGCTCGTGCCCCGCTGCATCGAGCTCCTCGACTCGCACACGCTCATGGCCATGCGGAGCGCCGGCAACGAAATCGCCGAGCGCGCGGGCGCCATGCTCTTGATCGAGGTCGACGGCGAGCCCCAAGCCACCGAAGTGCAGGCGGAGCGCGTCGGGAACGCCTGTTCGAATGCCCTCGACGTGCTGGTGGCGGCGGACGCCGGCCAGCGCGAGAAGCTCTGGTCGGCGCGGCGCGACATGAGCCGGGCGGTGCGCAAGCTGACGCGCTTCAAGCTCAGCGAAGACGTCGTCGTGCCTCGCCAGCAGATCCCGGAGCTCCTTGCGCGGGTGCAGCGTCATGCGGAACGCCACTCGGTTCGCCACCTCACCTACGGGCATGCCGGCGACGGCAACCTCCACGTGAACTTCCTGTGGGACGAACCCGACGAGGCACCGCGGGTCGAGCAGGCCATCGAGCAGCTCTTCCGCGACGTCGTGGAGCTCCGAGGCACGCTGAGCGGTGAGCACGGCATCGGCGTGTTGAAGGCGCCGTACCTAGCGCTCGAGCAGTCGAGCGAGCTCATTGCCCTCGAGCGCGACCTCAAGCGGGTCTTCGACCCCGAAGGCCTGCTCAACCCGGGGAAGATCTTCCCGTCACCCGGCCACCGCGCCTGCTGAGCGCGCGCCGGCTCAACCGCGGGGGATCATCAGCCAGGCGCGGTAGTGCGCGAGCTCGGCGATGCTGTTCTTCACGTCGACCAGCGCATCGTGCTCGCCTTGCGGCGACTTCTTGAACACCGCGTCGTCGCCCCACCAGAGACGCGCCAGGACCTTGAAGCTCGAGACGTCGACCAGCCGATACGAAAGATAGGCGGACAGGCCGGGCATCCAGCGGGCGACGAAGGCCTTGTCGTTGTGGATGCTGTTGCCGCAGAGCACTGCGCCGTACGGGCACCAGCCGGTCACGCACTCCATGAGCCGCTTCTCGGCAGCGAACAGATCCAGCTTGCTCTTCCGAACCCGCTCGATCAGGCCATTTTTCTCGTGCATCTCCCGGACGAAGGGCACCATCTGCTCGAGCGCGGACTCCGGCTGCCAGATGTCGAACGCGACCTCTTCGAGCGGCGTGAGGTCGTCGTTGGTGATGATCGCCGCGGCTTGCAGAATGACGTCCCGACTCGGATCGAGCCCCGTCATCTCCAGGTCCAGCCAGACCAGGTTCTTGTCGCTCTGAACGCGACGAGGCCGCGAAGCCGCTGTGCTCACGTTCGCTCCTGCCTCGCGGGGTAGCGTTTGGGACGCACCACCAGGACTGGGCACGTGGCCTTCTTGCACACGCTCTCGGCGACCGACCCGAGCACCAGATGCCGGAAGCCGCGGCGGCCGTGGGTGCCTACCA
>Ga0268298_10003059_pt1 | contig 17487 bp, 13 predicted proteins | sample WWTPWeurt_MetaG_FD_194462 | JGI IMG/M metagenome (GOLD analysis project Ga0268298, IMG submission 194462) | Activated sludge microbial communities from WWTP in Nijmegen, Gelderland, Netherland - WWTP Weurt | ecosystem: Engineered > WWTP > Aerobic digester > Activated sludge | place...
AGGGAAGGGTTGACGATGGTACACCTCTTGCAGTCGCCAGTGGGCACCGCAGGGCATCCCACCAACTCAATGCCTTGCGCTTGGAGACGTCAATGATACAGGCACGATTCGTTCGACCGCTACAGGCGGCGGCTGGCATTGCGGGCGCAATGGCGCTTGTGGGGGGGGCCACTGACTGCATGTTCGTCTTTGATCTCGACAACACCTATATCGAACGCAGCGATGGGAGTGGTGGAACCGGCGGCACCACCGCAACAACGAGCTGCACGCCCGGAGCGGTGACGCCGTGTTATACCGGTCCGGAAGGAACTGAGGGGATCGGCGTCTGCAGGTCTGGCGTGATGATGTGCTCGGACACCGCCGACAGCTATGGTGAATGCGTCGGCGATGTGAAGCCAGGTGTAGAGAATTGCTCCAGCATTGCGAACGATAATTGCGGATTGCCCGACAATTGTCCGGGCGAACCGCTTTGGACAAAGGGTTTTGGGGGGCCTGGGGATCAAAGTGGTAGGAGCCTGGCCATCGACCCGGACGGCAACGTGATCCTTGCAGGCTGCTATCAGCAGACCATCGACTTCGGAGGTGGGCCTCTCGTCAGTCAGGGGGACTTCGACCGGTTTCTTGTGAAACTTGATCCTCTCGGCGGCCACCTGTGGAGCAAAACTTTTCCGGGGAACGCTGCTGGGTGCCCGATTGAGCACCTCACGACCGACTCCGGGGGCAACATCTACTACACGGTGGTTTTGGACAAAGAGATAGACTTCGGCGGAGGCGTGGTTGTGCCCTCGGGCGGAAAGGATGGAGCCGTCATCAAGATGGCTCCAGACGGCAGCCCCATTTGGGCGGAGAAGGTGACCGGCAAAGATGACCAAGGCATAGGGAATGTCGCTGTCGATAGTGAAGGAAATGTCGTCGTGGTTGGGGGGTTTCAAAACACCATCGATTTTGGCGGTGGAGTCCGAACGAGCGCCGGCCAGGGGGACATGTTTGTAGTGAAGTTTGACTCGCTGGGAAGCTACGTATGGGATCGCGTGTATGGCGTCGAGGATGACGAATATTTTGGTTGGGTACATATCACAAAGGAAGGAGACGTCATCGTATTCGGGACTGTTCACTCCGATGTGGACATCGGCACGGGCACGTTGGAAACGTCGAGCTCGGTCAAGAAAACGGTGGGAGCTCTCGCTCGTTACAGAGGCACGGACGGGATGCCGCAGTGGAGCATCACCGTTGGGCTCCCCGGGGGAGGGGCGCCCAAAGGGATGGTCGGGGACGCTGATGACAACGTCTTCGTCACCGGCCGGCTCTGGAGCGATACGAGCTTCGGAGGGAGCACGCTGACCCCAGGTTGCAGCAATAACTTTTCCCCCTACGTGGCCAAGTACGACTCCAACGGCATCCACAAGGTAAGCCGTGCGTGGGACTGCATGACGGATTTTCTTGGGCTTGACACGGATCCAGGAGGAAGCCTCGTAGTCGGGACGGCGAACCTTCTCGCCGATCCATTGGGAAACCTTGGCGGAGGCGCGTTGTCGGGGGCCGTCGTGGCAAAGCTGAGCCCCGATCTGGAGCATTCATGGAGTCTTGGATTTGCGGCCGGGGGCGCACCCCTAACTTGGGCGGTCGCCGCAAATTCCACGGGGGAAGTGTACGCCCTCGGCGAATTCAAGAGCAGCTTCGATCTCGGGTCCGGGAACGTTCCTGGCTCGGGCGGGTACGACGTCTTTTTGGTGAAATTTGAGCCCTGATCGCTGGAAGCTCCCCCTGCTCTACCCTCGGTGTGTCATCGCGGAGCTCGAGACGCTCTTGAACGATCAAGGGCTCGCCACTCGGCGGAGCGGTGACGACATCCTCGTTTCTGCACCGCGCGCTCCACGTCGGCGCGCGTGAAGCCGGCCATGGCGTTGAAGCGATCGAGCTGCGACAGGTGCGTGATGATGTTGAAGCCGGAGGACAGGTCGTCGAGCATGATGGGCGACACGCCAGTCACGAACATCCGCCCCAGGGCGCCCGTGCCGGTGCCGGCCTTGAGAGCCGCATAGAAGCTCCGAACAAAGCCCGTGCCTCGAACGATGGACTCGTAGAGCGCCTGATCTCCGTCGGCCAGGAGGCGATTGGCGAAGTGGTCGTATTCGTCGATCAGCACGTAGAGCTTCTGGTCAAGCCCCGCGAGGATGGAGAGGAGCGTCGCCATGAGCCCGGCTGCGTCGTCGTGGCCGTCGAGGCTGGCGTCGAGGCGGGCGAGGTCCGGGTAGCGATCGCGATAGCGCATCAGGACGTGCGGACACCACCCTTCACCGTTGTCGCGAAGCTCCGGCGGATCTCCGCGGCGTCTCCGTCGGTGTTGACAGGGGAGAAGTCGAGCGAGAGGACAAGGTAGTGGCCTCGTTCGGGAGTGGGGTGCTCGTGGACCCAGAGGCCGCCGAAGAGCGCGTCGAACTGCCCTGCTCGGGACTGGTCGTAATAGTGTTCGAGCATGCTCACCAGGGTCGATTTTCCGAACCTGCGTGGGCGCAAGAAGAGGACGTGCGGGAAGCCGGCTTCGGGGCTCTCGAGCTGGGGGAGGAGGGTGTCTTGTCCGCGCAGAAGTAGGCTTCACGCCGGATCGTGGAGAAGCTGGCGATGCCGTAGGGGATGCGCATGAGGGCTCTCGGTACGAAGCGGCGCGACGCTACCACGATTCGGTCGAGCCCGCGAGGGAGATGTGCCGCCGGCGAGAGCGCCGCTTTGAGGGGCTCCTTGCGGAGGGGGATATCAGAGTCCGCCGTCTGCGCGCGGACCGAACGCGTAGGAGACCCGGATCGCGGCGGAGCCCTGAAGTTTGCCCATGGCGAGGGTGATCGTATGCCCGTCTGTCCAGCGCCAGGTGATCCAGATGGCGGCCTGTCCAGCGTTCACGCAGGGAAGGATGTTGGCAGCGCACCCCGCGGAAACGTTCGTTTTCGTCTCGTGCGGATCGCCATACCGCTCCTCGAGCTTTCGCTTGAGCCCCGCGAAGCGATTGACCCAGCCGTCGCTGTCCAGACCCGGGGGACGATGGATCAGGTCCACTTCGCACAGACCGTGATCGCAGAAACGAAGATCCACGATGGCGTCGAAGCCCACGGGCTCGGGAGCGGCGCTGCACGCGGCGCCTCCGTCCTCGGCGGGCGTCCACGCGTGGCCAGCGCGACCGCATGTGGCCTCCGCGTCGGCGAGCGTGCTCCCGAAAGAGAAGCCTGCTGCTCCAGGAGGAGGTGCCGCAGCGGGACGGGCGATCTTCGGGGGCGCCGGCGCGCTCGGCGGAGGCGAGCGGGTGGGATCAAGCGCGCATACCTGTTTATTCTGATACCGGAAGTACTTGATCGGCACGTTCCGCTCCAGGCCGCAGACGTAGACCCGCTCTTGATTTGAGCTACGCATGGTCTGTGATCCACCGTCGTTTGCGCGGAGCGCGGAGCGATCCGTCAGTAGGGCAAGAGGACAGAGACAGGGGTGGTCTTCGATACGAAGGTGCCGTCTCCGAGCTGGCCTACCACGTTGTTGCCAGTCGTCTTCATCGTTCCATCGGACAGGAGGAAACCCGAGAAGTCCCATCCACCCCACACTGCGACGACGCCGGTGAGGCCCGGCACGGTGATGGGCGAGCTGCTGCCCGTCGTGGTCCCGTTGCCCAGCTGGCCCGTGAAGTTGGCGCCCCACGCGCGCACCGCGCCGTTGAACCGGACGGCCATCGAATGCACGCGCCCGGCCTCGATGCGGACGGCGTAGGCCGTGACGAGCACGGGCGTCGAGCGGTGGTTCGTCGTGCCGTCGCCGATCTGTCCATCGAAGTTGCCGCCCCACCCCAGGACATCGCCGTATGAAGTGAGCGCGAGCCCATGAATCGAGCCCGCGGAGATCGCCTTTGCTGGGGGGAGCCCCGTGATCACGACCGGAGTGTGGCGATCGAGGTGGGTGCCGTCGCCGAGCTGTCCGAGGTCGTTGTGGCCCCACGCGCGGACCACGCCGTTCGCGGAGAGCGCCAGTGAGAAGTCCTCTCCAACCGCGATCGCGACGGCGTCCGTGATGCCGTCCACCTGCACCGGCGTGGGGGTCGGGAGGGTGCTGCCGTCGCCGAGCTGGCCATAGTCGTTGAGCCCGCCCCACGCCCATACGGTGCCGTTCGACCGGAGCGCGAGAGAGTGCCTGTCGCTCGACGCGATGGCGACCATGTTGCTGGGACAGGGGATCGCGACGGGCGCGTAATAGGACCATCCATCCTCGTGAGCGAGCTGCCAGTGATGATTGGCGCCCCATCCCCACACGGTGCCGTCCGCTCGGAGAGCGAGGGAGTAGTCATAGCCGGCCGCTGTCGCGACGATGTTGGCCATCCCAGGCACCTTCACGGGGACCTCTTGGTAAAGGCCGGAGCCGTCGCCGAGCTGGCCGGAGTCATTGATTCCCCAGGACCACACCGTGCCGTCCTGGAGCGCAGCCACGGAGTGCGACCAGCCCGAAGCGACGGATTTCCAGCCGACGGCGGTCACCATCACGGGAGCCTGCTGGGTGGCCATCGTGCCATTGCCGATCTGCCCTGATGCGTTGCCGCCGACCGTCAGAATGGCCCCGTCGGCGCGCAAGACGGCGGAGTGGATCGCCCCGCCGAACACCGCCTCGGCGTTCGCGACCCCCGTCATCGCCACTGGTGTCGTGGAGTTGATCGCCGTGCCATTGCCAAGTTGATAGTTCGTATTCCGGCCCCAGGTCCGAACCGTGCCGTCCGATCGCACCGCTAGCGAGTGGTAGCTGCCCGCGCCGATGGTGCGGATGGAGGAGAGGGACGAGACGATGATCGGCGAAGACCGATCGATGGTCGTCCCATCGCCGAGCTGACCATATTGGTTGTCGCCCCACGCGCGCAGGAAGCCCGTGGATCGCAGGGCAAGCGCGTGGGAGCCGCCGGCAGCGATGGCCACGACGCTGGTGAGCCCGGGGACGGGGGTCGGACTGAGCTTGCTCACGGTGGTCCCGTCGCCGATCTGGCCGTCGGCGTTGTAGCCCCACGCGACCACGGTGCCGTCGCTGCGCAACGCGAGGGAGAAGCTGGTCCCCGCGGCGATCGCGACCACGTCATAGAGACCCGGGACGGGGAAAGGCGCCGACTGCGAGAGGGTCGAGCCGATTCCGAGCTCCCCGAAGGCGTTGCAGCCCCAGGCATAGACCTCGCCTGTCGAACGGAGAGCCAGCGAGTGGCAATAACCGGCCGCTACGGCCACGAAGCCATTAGCAAAGCCCGCCTGCACGGGGGTCAGTCGCTGGGTATGCGTGGCGTCTCCGAGCTGACCGCTGGAGTTTTGGCCCCAGGCCCAGACATACCCGTTGCGCAGCGCGAGCGAATGGTACTGGCCACCTGCGACGGCGGTCACGCCGCTGAGCCCGGCGACGGGCGTGGGCGTTGTCCGATCGGTGGTCGTCCCGTCGCCGAGCTGGCCAAAGCCGTTCTCGCCCCAGGCCGACACCGTGCCATTCGGAAGGACGGTCAGGTTGTGGAGGGAGCCGGCCGAGATGCGGGGTGTCGCGGACTCGAGGATCGGTTGCTGTCCGGTGGAGAGGTCCTCTCTCCGGTCCGGATCCGACTCCTCTTCCGGGGTGGCAGAGCTACAACCTGCCCCGAGAAAGGAACAAACAAGGGCCCCAAAGACGACCCACTGGAGTGATCGTCGCGCGTGTCGTGTCATGGTGCGGTCTCCTCGCGTTGGTGAGATCCGGACAATTGCAGCCGACATGCCACGAGCGCTTCGGGCGCGGAGGTGCCTGATGTCGGCTCATCGAGCGTGAATATCGCGGCCGCGGTGGCCGCCGTGGGCCTCGCGCCGGCGACTTGGGGGAGCAGGACGCGCCTCCGGTGAGCGGGGCGCTCATTTGCGCGCGCGTTCTCGCGGGGGCCCGAGGACGAAGCCCCACGGAAAGGAGGGGCGGGCGGAGGCGCGCGACATCGTGGCGACGCGAGCGGCGCGCCCCTGCGGGCGGTAGCGGCGCGCGTTTGTGCGCTCGGATGAGCGCGGTCATGGGCGACCGATGGCGATCGTGGACGCGAAGCCGTGCTGGTTCCGCCCACCGATACGGGTGGTCCGCGGGCTGCAAAGACGCGCCTCGTGCGGGCCGCGCAGGTGCTTCGACCGGATCGCGGCTTTTCAAGTGCGGGAGACCCCCTGGACTAAAGGCACTTCTTCGCCAGATACTCTCCGTCGATCTCGTAGCTCCCGTCCGGATCGAGGTTCCCGCCAAAGACAGCGACTACCGGTGAGCTTCGAGGCGACATCCTTCTTACCTCCGATGATGTCGCCAATGCGAGGCAACGATGGCGCCAGATCAGAATTGCCATGTGGCGCCGAGCATGCCTGTCGTCGTGCGGCCGCCCACGTGCAAGGGCGGCAGGATCTGCACTGAGGGCCATTGAAATGGCGCGCCGGCGGCGTCCGCGCGTGCTGCCTTGTTGTCGCGGCGTCCGCTCCAGATCAGGACGCCCCCGACGACCATCGAGCACGGACCTCCCACGAGCAAGCCGATCCCCGCCGCCGTCGCGCCTTCGTCCTGGCCAATCGCCCCCAGGGCCGTCGCGATCCCCCCCGCGAGGAGCGCGCCGCCTCCGACAGCCACCATGGCGATTCCCACCCCGATCTTCGCGCGCCCCGGCCGCGGCGCATCGACGAGATCTCCGGGCTTGTACCAGCGGGGCCCCGCGTCGGCGTTGGGGCCGAGGTCAATCGGGAGGCGCATGCTGCGGGCCTCCTTGCGGTCGATGACCGTTCGCTTCCCGGCCCCGTGATCGAGGACGATCTCCCTGTCGCTCGCGCTCACGAGCACTCCGAGCACGGCCCTTCCGTCTCCGGTCATGACGACGACCTCCCGGCCCACCATCGCGAGCGCTCCCGGAGGCAGACTGGGCACGAGCTCGACGTCCAGGCGCTCCGTGGCCGCCTCCGCGACCTGAACAGTCTGCGTCACAGGCAGGTACCCCTCGGCGGTGACAGCCACGGTGCGGCGACCGGGGTTCACGCGGTAGACAGCGGAAGCACCCGTGTCTTTCGTCTCCTGGCCATCGATGCGTACACGCACCTCTGTGCCCGCGGGGGGCCCCTTCACGTGGACAGCGATGGACGCGATCCTCGGCGCGAGCCCTGCCGCGAGCGACGTGGCGTCAGCCCGGGCGCGCTGATCCTCGGGCGAGATCGCGGGGAGCGCGAGGACGGCGACGGCCATTTCATGAGCGTCCAAGAAGAGCCCCAGCGCCTCCCGCTCACGCGCGACCTCGATCCCGGTCGTGGGCAGTCCCATGAGCGCGTGCGCCGTCTCGAACAGCTTGAGCGCCTCGACGTGATTGCCCTCCTGACGCTTGGCCATGGCGGTCGTCCACGCCGATCGAGCGTTCTCGCGGTCGGCGACCGTCGGCTGGGCGTGAGCCGTCACGGCCAACAGGACCGCGCACAGCGCCGCGGCGACAGGGGTGAGCCGGCGGCGCATCTCAAAACACCCAGGAGGCGCCGACCCACGTGGGTCCGGTGCCGTCGCGCGTCGGGATCGGCGGCGCGAATGCCACTGTCGGGGATAGAATGCGACTGACTGTATCCCCTGGAACGTCGACCTCGTAGATCGGCCGCGAGCGCACGAAGAGCCCGATCCCGAGGCCGAGCGCCGCCGCGCCCCCGCCGAGCGTGGCAGCGCCCGCCGGGACGAGATCTTCGGTGTCCAGCGTAGCGTCCATCACGAAGAGCGCGCCCCCGGCGACGAGCGCGCTCGCGCCAAGGACGGAGAGGAGCTTGCCGGTGACGCCGAGCCCGCGGCTCGGCCGGCGCTCGACGCGCGCGCGCAGCGTGAGGTCGTAGCTCCCCCCGTAGAGCTTGAAGGACTTGCCGAGCTTGTAGCCGTCGATTCCCAGAAAGAGCTCATCACCGAACGCAGTGTCCACGATCCGGTCGCAGGGCGAGTCGCAAACGCGCACGGAGACAGGAACCGGGACGATCGTGCCGAGCGGCCAGCCCGTCGACGGCCGGATCGGCTTGGGACCCGGCGGCCCGAGCCCGGAAGGCGACGAATAGGGGTGCGTCATGGGGGAAGTTGGATACGATGAATACGCCACCTGCGCCACAGCCACGCTCGGCCCCTCGGAGACCCGGTAAAGGCTCACGGCGGGATCGTTCGAGTCGATGTGGATCCGGACCCCATCAGCGCTCGGCTTCGCGGGGGCCGCGCCCATCCCGCCGATCCCGACGTCGTCCCCGCTCCGCCATTCGCGGGCGCTGCGGGCCAGTCCCCGTTCGACGTGGGTGCGCTTCCCACCCCCGAGATCGATGACGATCTGCCGATCATCCATCGAGACGAGCACGCCGATCACGACCGTGTCGTCCTTGAGCGTCAGGACGACCTTTTTTGCAACGAGATCGAGCGCCGCTTGGGGGATTGTCTTCGATCCTTCGACCGCGGCCGGCGAGAGCTCCACGTCCACGCGCAATGTGGCGCTCTCGGCCACCTGGACCGTGCGAGTGACTGACACGTACCCGTCGGCGCCGACCGTCAGCGTGTGCTGTCCGGGGTTCACTCGCCGCGGCCCGCTCGAAAGGCCGCTCGCGATTCGCTCCTTGTCGATCGCGACGCGCAGCTCCGCGCCCGCCGGCGGCCCCGAGACGGCGAGCGTGATGGAGCCAATCCTGGGCCCGACTCGCTGGTAGAGCGCAAGCGCGTCCGCCTGCGCCTGCTTGTCCGCGGCCGTCGCGGCGTCCATTCGAGTCACCGAAAGGGCCATGTCGCGGGCCTCGATCAAGAGCCCGAGAGCCTCTCTCTCCTTCGCCACGTCAATCCCCGTGACCGGAAGGCCCATGATCCCGTGGGCGGTTTCGAAGGCCGCCAATGCCTCCGCGTGCTTGCCGTTCTTGCGCGCGACAGCCCCCGTCACCCACGCGGTGCGGGCCTTTTCGAGCTCGGCCGGCGCGGGCTCGGCGCGGACCGGCAGCGCAGCGAGCGTCACGACGAGGAGCACCGCCGGGATCTCCCACCCCCTTCGTCCGACTGTGCTCGTCTTCGACATGACTGCAACCTCGCCTCACTCCACGACTCACGGCTCTGGGCGCCAACGAACCCGATCGGCGCAGGTTAACGCCGAGCGAGCCACGGGCGCAACGCGAAAGGTCGGGTCCGCGGCTCGCGGGACAGGCCGGGATCGACTCTCGAGCTAAGGGCGCCGCGCGCCCCGCGCCGCGGCAGCACGTGGCCCTCAGTCGAGCTCGCAGGAGGACGCTCCGCCCGGGCACACGCAGGTCTCGCCGGTGGGCTCGCACCACGCTTGAATGGCGCATTGGGCCGCGCTGAAAGCCACCTGTTCGGTCTCGGCGCACGCGCCGCCGCAGTTGCAGCTCCACTTGTAGAGGACGGGCTCGTCGTCGCCGTCGCTCGTGACGTTGCACCCGAGCGCGGCCGTCGCCACTGCCGCCGAGACACAGAGCCCAAACCACTTCTTCACTTGGTTCATCATGTTCCACCCAAGGGGTATGTTGGACATTGTCCACTTTGTCGTCGCAACCGGCGCGCCGAGGATTCCGCGGCGCGAGGGACATCAATGCACGCCTTGTGCCCGTCCTCGAAGGCGCCCCAAGGTGCCCTCTCGACTCGCCACCCTTTGGCCCACGGGTTCGTGACGACGCCTCCCGCTGCCCGTCCGCACGAATGAGCGCGCAAACGCGCGGCCGCTGAAGAGCGAGGGGGACAGGGGAGCGCGTTTCGGCTAGCGTGCTTCTCTGCATGTCGTCCCGTCGCGCAGCCCCCGCGAACGGATCCGTGGATCCGAGAGCGCTCGCCCCCACCGACGTCGCCCCCAGCGGCGTTCGGGATACCGGGGAAGCGCGCGACGACGAGGCGATCGACGCGGCCGAGGCGTCGCGCGCGCGCATCGGAACGATCGTCGATGGTTATCGGCTCGACGCGATCCTCGGCGTCGGCGGCACCGCCACGGTATACCGCGGCGTGCGCGAAGACGGCCGGCGCGCCGCGCTCAAGATGCTGCACGGATGGCTCAACGCGGATCCGCGCGCAAAGAAGAGGTTCTTGCGCGAGGCGACCGTGGCCAACCAGCTCAAGCATCCGGCGATCGTTCGCATGCTGTCCGAGGGCGAAGACGCCGACGGAACGGCTTTCCTCGTGATGGAGCTGGCCGAGGGCCGGACGCTCGAAGCGCACCGCGTCGAGAGCGGAGGGCGGGTGGGGCTCGACGAGGTCGCGCGCTTCGCGGATGATCTGCTCGGCATCCTGTCCGTCGCTCACGCGCAGGGCATCGTTCACCGGGACATCAAGCCCGCGAACGTCTTGATCACACCGGAAGGACGGCTTCGCGTGCTCGATTTCGGCATCGCGCGAGTGACGGAGCTGTCCGACACACCGAGCCTCGTCACGCGAACTGGCGCGGTGCTTGGCACCGTCTTCTTCATGGCGCCGGAGCAGGCGCTCGGCGTGCGTGACGACATCGATGCTCGCTCGGACGTGTGGGCCGTCGGCGCCACGATGTTCACGCTCCTCAGCGGGCAGTTCGTCCACCGGGCCCGCACCGTCAACGAGGCGCTCGTGCTCGCCGCGACGCAGCCGGCGCCGCCCGTGAGCCGCGTCTGCGAGGGGCTGCCTCGACCCGTGGCGGCGGTGATCAACCGGGCTCTCTCCTTCGATCGCGGGAATCGCTACAAGGACGCGACAGCCATGCGCGCGGCGCTCGCGCGGGCGATGGCGGGGGACGCGGACGAGGAAGCCGCCGCGACGGCGGACACGCTGCCGGAGATTGCCACTCTCCCGGAGCGGAGCGCGCTGCCGGCAAGAAAACCCGAAAAGGCGAAGGGCGGGCCGCGTGTCGTGACCGGCGTCGCCGTCGGGGCGGCGATCGCACTGGGCGTGATCGGGCTCACCTTCGTGCCCGGGCTCCTCGCGGAAGAACCTCTCGCGAGTGGCACGGAGGTTGTATCGCGACCTCCGGGAACAATGACCTCCGCCTCCGCGACACAAGGCCCCTCCGCCCCGCCCTCGACGGCGCCGACAGGGGGAATCGATGGGGGTGCCCCGAGCGCCCTCCCCTCCGTCTCCGCCACCCCGCGGAGCACCGCGAAACCGAGCGCGGCAGGGTCCGTGCGGGCTCCGGGCGCGGGGAGTGTCAAGGTCCCCGCTCCGCCGACAGCCAAGCCTGAGGCCCCCAATCCCCCCGCGAGCGACGTACCTGTTCCACCGTTCTGAAGGAGTCTCTCGCATGCGCTCGACGTCCCTCCCGTTGTGCCTGGCGCTCTTGATTGGCCACCCGGCCATTGGACCGCTCGCGGCGCGTCCGGCGCTTGCGCAGTCGACGGAGATCGACCGCGAAAATGCGCGCGCAAGCTGGCGCGACGGCGTGGCGAAGCGCAAGGCGGGGGATCATGCGGCGGCGCTCAAGCTCTTCGAGGCCGCGCACGCGGTGATGGGGCTGCCGACGACGGGGATCGAGGTGGCCCGTGAGCGCGAGGCCCTCGGGCGGCTGATCGAAGCGCGCGACATGGCCTTTTCGATCTGGAAGATGTCGGCTTCGGGCCCACTGGAGGAGCGCGCCAAGGCCGACGCGCACGCGCTCCACGAGCGCCTGGGCCCGCGAATCCCATCCATCGAGGTGGCCGTGAGCGGGCTTGCAGCGGGGGTCAAGGTCGTTGTGCGCGTGGACGGCGTCGAGCTGTCGACCGCAGTAGCGGCCGTCCCGTGGAGGGTCAATCCTGGAACACATCGAGTGGTCGTTGAGGCGTTCGGATATCAAGCGGAGGAGCGGATTGTGGAGCTGGGGGAAGGGGTGGCTCGGAGGCTGGAGGTGGGGATGAGGTCGGTGCCTGCGCCCGTCCAGATGGGAGCGCCCACCGCACAGGCGCTGCCCTCGCCGGTCCCGGTTGGGCCGTGGGCCGGCCCTGTTCCTTATGGGATCGTCCGCCTTCACATCGATACGACGGACCCCGAGGTGGCCCTCTTCTCGCGGCAGAGCGATGGGGAGGGGCTGCGGCTCTGCAACGCGCCCTGCGATCAGGTGGTCGACGGCACCCCGAAGAAGGGGACGTTCTTCTTCGGCGGAGAGGGTGTCACGCCCTCTTCGTCCTTTCCTCTGTGGAAATACCTCGGCGACGTGACCGCCCGCGTGGAGCCCGGCCGACCTGAATACAGAAAGTTGAGCATCCTCGGGTTTGCCCTCGGCGGAGCGGGGGTGTTCGCGTCGATCCTGGGCTTGGGGACCGCCAACCAGGGGAGAGCCTCCGACGATGGATTGACCGTCGGTTTCGGGATCGGGATCGGCCTTGGCGTCGCCGTCATCGCGGCGAGCATTCCTTTGCTCCTCAAGGGCAGGACGACCTATGTCCTGTCCACGCCTGTCGCCGGTCAAGCCAAGACCGGACCTTGATGAGCGCTTTCGGTGATCGCGGCATGCGCATTGCGTACGCCCCGGGGAGAGTAGTTTTCGGCCACGATTCAGGAGGAGAATCGAGATGAACATTCGACGGTGGGGTGCGTTGCTGTGTGGGCTGTGTCTCGTCGGGACTTCGTGTTCGGGGGCCGCCCAGAGTGCATCTTCCGGACACATCGGGTGCTCACCGGAGGAGGTTCAGGTGCTGAACTTGAAGAGGGGCTGGAGCTCGGCGACTTGGACGGCGGTCTGTCGGGGGCGGACCTTCTATTGCAGCGGTGGTGGCAAGGAAGTCGCTTGCCGCGAGGATATGTCGGAGGGGGCGGTCGCCGGCCCTTACGGCCCGATGGCTTCTCCTGCGCAGCCGGCCGTCCCGGTCGACCCCACCAATCAGGTGGTGAGCTTCCTCTACGATCTCCGCATGCGGAACTACCCGTTGGCAGTCGCGCGGATGACGCTGTCCTACGCAGGTGCCAATGGTTCGAACGGCTTGCAGGCGGCCGTGGAGCGGGTACCCGAGCTTTCGGAGCACAGCGGAGCGGACGCCCCGCGAAACCAGGTGTCGCTCTCGCCGGGACCCCCGATGATCTCGGTCCAGCGAGGCACGCTCACCACCTCCGGAGGTGCGGTGCCCTTCACCGCCGAGCTCCGCTACGAGGCGGGGATCTTCCGCATCTCTCGCATCTGGATCGGCGAGAAAGAGGTCCTGTCGGACGGCTCGCCCGCTGCAGGCCATTAGGCGTCCTCGGGGTGATGGGCAGCTCGGTGGTAGAGAGGGCAGCCTCGCCGCTGTGCCACCGCAATGTCCGTGGCAGCGGACTCCGGGTCAGGATCGCTTCGCGGCGCCGGTCCCCCTCTTCGCGGCGCCCGTCTTCACAGCGCTCTTCTTCTTCGCCGGCTTCTTTCCGGGGAGCGGCGCTCTCGGCCACGGCCCAAACAGCACATCTCTGGCGCCCACGAACACGAGCGCTCCCGCTCGGAGCTCCTTGCCGAGCGTGAGGAGCGGCACGAGCGCCTTGTCCGAGGTGTATCTTTCGAGCTGAGTATACGCCTGCTCGAACGCTCGCTCGATCTCCGCCGGCCTGGCGTTCGTTTGCAGGTATTTCACCTCGAGCATCCAGGCATATCGCCCCACGGGCACCTCCGGCGAGAGGCCCAGGAAGAGATCGCAATAGCCCCCCGAAAACTCTTTCTCGCTCAGGATCTTGAACATGCGGCTCTGCGAGATGTACGCGAGCAGCATGAGCTTGAGCACCTTCTCATTGAACTGCCGCAGATCCTTGGTGCCGATGCGCGCGACGACCTGCTCGCGGAACTGCGCGAGGAGCGGCTCGATGTCGCCCTGGATGGCCATCGCCGAGAGGGCCTTGGAGAGGGCCTGTGTGTCCAGCGAGATGTGCTCTTGCTCCTGCAATGCGAACGCGAGATACTCCCACTGGAGCTCCCGGATCACCCGGTTTGGAATGACCAGCACCGGCTCCGCCGATACGTCGGATCCCGGGCCGAACGTGAGCATGCCCATGTAATAAAAGAGCGAGACGAGCTGCGCCCGGCCGTGCATGCTCCTCGATCCGAACTGCTCCACGAGGGGGCTCGACACGCTCTCTTCCGTCAAGATCGACTCGAGGAGGGCGCGAGTCTCTCCGCCCATGGCGCCAGACAACCGGGCGATGCGCTGGAGGCGGCCGTAGTCGGTCCGGACGTTGAGATCGAGCATCTGCCTCGGATAAGCTCGGGTGTTTTCGATCTGGCGGAGGAAATAGAGCACGAGATCGGAGTTGAACATCCTCTCTTTCGCGTCCGGGGAGAACAGGTATCCGTTGTAGTGCTCCTCCATCGTCTCGATCAGGGCTGCTCGATCCCCCAGGCGCGGGTCCGGTTTGAGACCCGGATTGCCCAAGAGAAACTCGTCCACCGCGCGCTCCACGTCGGCGCGCGTGAAGCCGGCCATGGCGTTGAAGCGATCGAGCTGCGACAGGTGCGTGATGATGTTGAAGCCGGAGGACAGGTCGTCGAGCATGATGGGCGACACGCCCGTCACGAACATCCGCCCGAGCGCGCCCGTGCCGGTGCCGGCCTTGAGCGCCGCATAGAAGCTGCGAACGAAGCCGGTGCCCCGAACAATGGACTCGTAGAGAGCCTGATCACCATCCGCCAGGAGGCGATTGGCGAAGTGGTCGTATTCGTCGATCAGCACGTAGAGCTTCTGGTCGAGCCCCGCCACGATGGAGAGGAGCGTCGCCATGAGCCCGGCCGCATCTTCGTGGCTGTCCAGGTTCGCGTCGAGGCGGGCGAGGTCCGGGTAGCGATCGCGATAGCGCATCAGGAACGTGCGGACACCGCCCTTCACCGTTGTCGCGAAGCTCTGGCGGATCTCCGCGGCGTCTCCGTCGGTGTTGACAGGGGAGAAGTCGAGAGAGAGGACGAGGTACTTGCCTCGTTCGGGCGTGGGGTGCTCGTGGACCCAGAGGCCGCCGAAGAGCGCGTCGAACTGCCCTGCTCGGGACTGGTCGTAATAGTGTTCGAGCATGCTCACCAGGGTCGATTTGCCGAACCTGCGTGGGCGCAAGAAGATGACGTGCCGGTAGCCGGCCTCGGGGCTCTCGAGCTGCGGGAGGAAGGGTGTCTTGTCCGCGTAGAAGTAGGCTTCACGCCGGATCGTGGAGAAGCTGGCGATGCCGTAGGGGATGCGCATGAGGGCTCTCGGTACGAAGCGGCGCGACGCTACCACCGTTCGGTCGAGCCCGCGAGGGAGATGTGTTGCGAGCACGGCGCCCGCCCCCGAAAGCGGCCCGCTCGACTCGGCACCATGCGGCACGTGGGTTTGCTGACGACGCCTCTGGATGTCCTGTCCCCGCGTCCGGGCCTTCGCCCAGGCGAAAACGGTCACGACGAAAGAAGCGGAGAAAGCCGCTCACGCTCTCCTGGAAGATCGAAGACACTCTTCGCGTGGTGCTCCACGCTTCCGTATGCGCTCTGTTGCCCGGTGTGCTCGGCGTGCTGTTCTGGTGGAGGCCGGTCTTGCGGGCCGCGGAGGTGTGCACGCGCGAGGTGCGCCCGCTGGGTAGCGCGCCAACTCAAAACGCGCCCTTGTTCGCGCGCGGCGGGCTCTTTGCGGATGGGGTGTAGTACTCGGCAAACAGGAGAGGCGAGGCTTCGTCATTCGTGGAGCGGCCGAGCTGCAGCTTGATGTAGGCGCTCCCCCAGCTCCACAGGCTGACACGGGAGGCGCGGCCGTCCCGCAAGCACTGCACCGTGTCGCCTTGACATGGAGGGGGCTTTTGCACCTCCGTCTTTTGGGGAGGGCCATATTTGCCCTTCAAGATGCCTTCGATCTCGAGGAACTGGTGCGTCCAATCGGTCGGGTCCTGGTCCAGCGCGAACGCGAGGGTCACGCCTCGGAGCGCGTCGGCGCCGAAGCCGAGCTGCACTGTCGCCGCAAGCCCGAGCTCCTCGGGGGCTCCGGAGCAGGTGGCTTCATCCTCCGTCATGTGCCAATCGTGACCCGCCTGCTCACAGACTTCCTTTGCGTCGGCCGCGTGCTGTCCGAACGTGAAACCAGCGCTCTTCTGCGGGAAGGCCCGTCGTGAGCTGGATATCGTGGTGTCCGCCGATGCGTCGTCTGGGTCGCTGGACGGCTTGCAAGAGATCTGGACCGACGACGAGCCGCTGATGCCAGAGCAGTAATACTTCTTCCCATGGCAACGAGCCGTCCAGGAACCAGCGCCCCAGCCGCGTTCTTGATCGCTGATCTCGATATCCTCCGGGGCACATCCGATCTGTCCGGAGGTGGCATGTTGCAGGCCCCCAGCGCCGCACGCGCAGAGCCCGAGCGTGGCGACGACAGATAGCTTGCGCGCCCATTCTCCGCGATTTCGCGTTGTCCAGAAACATCGCTCGCCATCTCCACGGGTCATGGCTTCACCTCTCTCACGCCTCGACTCTTCAGAGCAGCAGGTGCCGGGGCGACCGTCAATCGCTGTTTGTTCGTGTGGGTGCCATTTTCGCCGCCGGCCGTGTGGCTTCAGGGGTCCGGAGGGTCGGGGGGATGGTATCCATGCTCGGGTCACCGGGGTCGCGCGGGATCATGGTCTCCTCCTTGTCGATCGTCGGCCCGCTCGGTGGGGAGGGGCGATTTGTAGACTGAGCAACTGGTGTGCCGCTCAGCGTGTGGCCAGCAGCGGGGCCACCATCGGAGCACTGCAGGAACGCGCGTCCCTGCGGGCGGTGGGGGCGCGCGTTCGTGCGCTCAGATGAGCGGTCTCCGGTCCCGGGACCACCGACACCGATCCTGATGTCGCGAAGCTTCAGGGCGTGTGCCTCCTCCAGAGCGTCAATTGCTCCAGACCTTCCACCATTGTGGACGCGAAGCCGTGCTGGCCCACGGGCTGCAAAGACACGCTTCGTGCGGGCGCTTCGTGCTGGCCGCGCGGTGCTTCGACCAGCTCGAGGCTTCGAGGCGAGGTGGCGGCGTCCACCTCTGGAGGAACATAGATCATGATGTCGCGAAGGGTCACTCTCTCGATCGCTGGTGTTGCCTGTATCCTCGCTGCCATTCCGACCTGGGCAGGCTGCGATGGCGTCGGCGGCTCCAGCTCCGGCACGGACGGCGGACAGACGCCGGCGTGCGAGGCGTTCGCACAGGCGATGTGCGGGATACTGCGCACCTGCGAGCTCACCGAGCAGACCTGGCCGGAAGAATACTGCATGTCGCGCGAGACGCTCTTCTGTGAAGCGGCCTTTGGGCCTCTCGGTGCTGAAGCGCAGGGCGTGATCGAGAGCTACATCGAGCGCTGCATCCGACCGCGCGAGGGGCAGTCCTGCGGCGAGCTCGCGACCCCGGATGTGGGCTGTGGTATCCGCGGCCCGAAGGTCGGGGGAGAGCCCTGCTCCTCGCCGTTCGAGTGCCAGAGCGGATGGTGCCAGAAGGACAACGGGGAGGCGTGCGGCCAGTGCACGGCTGCCCCGGCGGAGGTCGGAGATCCATGCGAGGACAGCGGCAGTTGCGCTGCGCAGGGGCTCTATTGCGCCACCGAGACATGGACCTGCGCCGCCTATGGAGGGCTGGGGGAGCCTTGCGGTCA
>Ga0268298_10003060_pt1 | contig 17482 bp, 8 predicted proteins | sample WWTPWeurt_MetaG_FD_194462 | JGI IMG/M metagenome (GOLD analysis project Ga0268298, IMG submission 194462) | Activated sludge microbial communities from WWTP in Nijmegen, Gelderland, Netherland - WWTP Weurt | ecosystem: Engineered > WWTP > Aerobic digester > Activated sludge | place: Netherlands...
TACCAGGGCTCTCCCAGAGGGCTTATTCTCTCTGATTATTCCGAAGACCAGGAAGCTCTCATAGAGTCGGCCGTGATCAATTTCAAGTCACGCGGCGTCACCAGTATGGTGATAGCCGGCGACATGCTTTACAAGCAGGCCGATTATCTTTATCAGCATGCAGCAGCCCAGACCACTTTTGGTCGGCCGCTCTTATCAAAGCTTGAACTCGATATGCTCGACAGCGAGGTCTTGATTGTCACCGATCTGGTGGCACCGGAGACCCCGCAGCAGCTCTGGTATTTCTATCATCACTTGCTTTATCCCCGTGCTCTGGCTCAGAAGCCTCTGGTGATTACGACACCACTGGGATTGGACGAATTTTTCACTTACGGCGCCGAATGTGACGATCTGGAATATGCCGGGCGGCGCGTTACCTGGGAAAAGGCCGCCTGGCTCATGGACGGCATGCTCATAGATTTGCACCACTTCCGCATGTTGCGTGCTGAAAATCTGCCGCCCATGTTGAAGGTGGAGTACTTCCTTTACAAGGCTGTGGTGAGCCGCGGGCTCAACCTTTTGCCGCAGCATGTGATGGGCGACTATATGGTCGATTTTGCCCTGATGGAAAGAGGCAACAAGTTGGCCATAGAATGCGATCTGCTGGCTAGTCTCGATAATCCTAATTCGCGTTCGGCAGAAGCTACACGCACTCTGGTGCTCCTGAGCGACGGCTGGAAACTTTTGCGTTTCACCACGGTGGATTTGCTGGCCAACTTGATGGATTGCGTGGATGCGGTGGCAGATGTCTGGGTGACGGGGCGCAAAAAGTCACCTTCGGGGAGGCTGGTTTCCGGGCAGTCTTCTTCTCATTTGCTGGAGTTGCCGGTAGAAGATGACGTGGAGCGGCAGTGCATCACATCCGGTGCTGGACCGGTTGCCATCACTGGTGGTGCTGGTACGGGCAAGAGCACTTGTGTGGTGCGGCGAGTGGCGCATTTGCTTTCGCAGGGCGTCAATCCGGAGCGCATTCTCGTCATCTCTCATTCCACCGAGAGCGTCAGGTCGCTCAGGCTTGATATTGAATCGATTATTGATAAGCCCACTTTGCAGAAATTGCACTTTCACAGTTGGAACGAGCTGGGGCTGAAGCTTCTAAAAGAGAACACCGGCGCCATCAAGCGCAAGCCGCCCCTCAAGGTCGAGGGTAATCCCCAGCGCGTTATTCAGCGGTTGCTCACCAAGTTTAAACGCGATCTCGACCAGCTCACTCTTGAGCTCTCCGAAGAGCTGGAGGAGTTTACGATTGCTTCCTTGATCTCGCTCTATAAAGCAAATTTGATCACGCCCAAGCATGTGAAAGAAAGGGCCAAGACCAGTGTAGACGAGCTGGTGGCGAAGGTCTATCAGGGTTACGAAGAGCAGCTTCAGAAGAGCAACAAGATTGATCGCGACGACATGGTTACCCTTGCCGCTCAGCTTCTGGCCGACAATGCCGACATCAGAGCCCGCTATCAGTATCAGTATGAATTCGTTTTGGTAGACGAATATCAGGATGCCAACGCCGCCTCGGACCTGATGGCGCGTATGTTGGCCTTGCCGCAGGATAATCTTTTCATCGCCGGTGATGAAGACCAATCTATTTACGAAAGCAAAGGGGCCTTGCCCAAGATTCTTTCAGAGGTTTCCCTGCGTCTGCCCAATGCCCGCTGTTATGTGCTTGAGAATAACTGGCGCTCCCACCCCGAAATAGTGGAGCTGGCGGGCCGTTTGCTGGACGGACTCAGTCGTCGCCGCATCCGCAAAGATATGGTGCCCGGTTGGGAAATGTCCGGAGAACGCGCCGTGATCGGACCGCAACTGGCCGAGTCGGAAGCGGCGGAAGCGGAATGGGTGGCTCAGGAAATTCAGGGTTTGCTGTCGGAAGGACGTAATCCGCAAGACATAGCCATATTGTATCGATACAACCGTTACGCTTCACTGGTGGAGGAGGCACTCTTTCGCAAGGGTATCAAATGTCTCACCACTAATCCCGACTCTACCATGGTGCCTGACGAAGTAGCCGACGTGATGGCCTTCTTGCGCCTGGTTATGGACCCGGACGGTCCCAAGGCGAGAGAATCGTTTGAGCGCATCTGTCAGTTGCGCACCAAGGAAATTGACCCCAAATTATTCAACACCATTGCTAGTTTTGCCGAGGCCAACAATCTTTCTTTCTTGAAAGCGGTTGAAATATACTCGGAAGCGGTGGCCGATCAGTCTTGCCAAGATCTAGAACAGTTGGTGCGCATTATTCGCACCATGAATCATGAAAATCTGCCGCCTGCCGAAACCATCGCTCTTCTGAAACGAACTCAGAGGCTCAGTGAGTATTACAAGGCCGTGAAAGTGCCTCCCGGTGTCAATTATGAGCCAATGCGCAAACTTTCGCAGTTGGAAGAAGAAGCACGCAAGTTCAAAACCGTAAGCGAATTCGTGCGCAGCCAGACCAGCCAGAAGTCGGCTGACGGTCAGGCAGAGCCTCTGGTTTATATTCTCAGTCTGCACGAATCCAAAGGTAAGGAGTTTCCGGTAGTCTTCCTCACCGGTATGGCCGAGGGACTATTCCCATCGGAGACGGCCGGAGATCCAGAGGAGGAGCGGCGCCTGTGCTACCTCGGCATGTCGAGAGCCAAGGACATGCTCTATGTTTCCTATCCCGGCAAATTCAATGACGTGGTGCTGGCGCCTTCGCGCTTTTTGTTGGAAACCATGCAGGATTCCACACCCAAGCCGGTTTCTTCTGCTGGTGCCACGGTGCAGCCGGGGGCGGCATCGGCTGCCGGTGCCACCATGCAGGCGCAGCAGGAAGCGGCTCTCAAGGCTCAACAAGAGGCAGCCCTGAGAGCGCAGCAGGAAGCTGCTCAAAGAGCCCAGCAAGAGGCGGCACTGAGGGCGCAGCAGGAAGCGGCCCTGAAGGCTCAGCAAGAGGCAGCACTAAGGGCGCAGCAGGAAGCGGCTCTCAAGGCTCAACAAGAGGCAGCACTGAGGGCGCAGCAGGAAGCGGCCCTCAAGGCTCAGCAAGAGGCAGCACTGAGGGCGCAGCAGGAAGCGGCCCTCAAGGCCCAGCAAGAGGCGGAACTGAGGGCCCAGCAAGAAGCAATACTGAAGGCTCAGCAAGAGGCGGAACTGAGAGCGCAGCAGGAAGCGGCTCTCAAGGCGCAACAAGAAGCGGCCATCAAGGCTCAACAAGAGGCGGAACTGAGAGCGCAACAGGAAGCAATCCTGAAAGCCAATCAGGAAGCAGCTCTCAAGGCCCAGCAAGAGGCTGCTCTCAGAGCCCAACAGGAAGCGGCCTTACGGGCCCAGCAAGAAGAGGCAGCCCGGCGTGCTCAGCAAGAGGCGGCGTTGAGAGCGCAACAGGAAGCGGCCCTTCTGGCCCAGCAGGAAGCTGCCTTGCGAGCTCAGCAGGAGGCAGCCCAGCGAGCCCAGATGGAAGCGGCGCAGCGAGCGGAGCAAGAGGCCGCCCTGAGAGCGCAACAACAACAAGCCTATCTGGCCCAGCAGCAAGAAGCCCTTATGAGAGCGCAGCAGGAAGCGGCAATAAGAGCGCAACAAGAGGCGGCTCTCCTGGCCCAGCAACAGGCGGCAGCGCTGAAAGCCCAGCAAGATGCCCTTTTGAAAGCGCAACAGGAAGCGGCACTTTTGGCTCAGCAACAGGAAGCAGCGCTGAAAGCCCAGCAAGAGGCGGCACTGCGCGCCCAGCAGGAGGCCGAGCTGAAAGCCCAGCAGGAAGCCCTTATCAAAGCCCAGGAAGAAGCAGTCTTGCGCGCCAAGCAGGAAGCTGCCTTAAGGGCCGAGGAAGAGGAGAAAGCTCGGCAGGCGGAAGCCCAGGCAAGAAAAGAAGAGGAAGAAAAGGCCAGGCAGGAGGAAGAACAGCGGGCCAAGGCTCAGGAGCAGCCTGAGACCGGTAAGAAACCGGCCAAAGGTCGCAAGAAAAGTCAGACCAGAGAAGAAGAGAAGAAGGACGCCAGCGACGTGCGCGATGTGGGTATCGGCTTGCCGCCTCAGACGGCGGCTGTCGCTGATAGCTCGCCGGGCTTTGCCATGCCTCCGGCGGCTGCTCCCGCCCCTCCGGCTGTGCCTACCCCTACCCCTCAGGCTGCAGCCAGTGCCGCATCGGAAGAAGCTTTCTGGCAGAGTGTCAATGGTGTAATGGGCAGCGAAGTGAAGCCTTCCGCCAGTGTGGGAGTTCCTCCGGGCGTGACGGCACCGCTGCCGCAAGCGATGCCTCAGAGTCAGCATCCCCGTGAATACTATGAGCCTGACCAACCGGCCGCCGCGCCCATGCCGGCCTTCCCTCAGGCGCAGGCGCCCTTGCCGACACCTGTGCCGATGATGCCTATGGCTGCCGCGCCAGCGCAGGTTCCCGCCGGAGGACTGGTTTGTCCTGGATGCGGCGAAGGTCTGGTGGCTGGTTCCCGCTTCTGCGGTGAATGCGGCTACAGGCTGGAGACTAGAATCATTGCCTGCCATTTGTGCGGTGCGCCCCAGGAGAGCGATGCCAAATTCTGTGGTGAATGCGGCAGCAAAATGCACGATAACAAACCGGCTCCGGCGGTACCTGAGAACAGCCAGGCGCTGGGAGCCTATGAAGATTATTTGACCGGTCAGAAGCCTTCTCAAGCCGGTTGGGTGACTAAGCTGAAGAAAATTCTCGATTAAAGCAAGTCGCATGCCCCCTTGCGGTTTCTCCCATGGTCAGGGTGCTCACTCACAAAAATGTCACGAGCGCTGCTTAGCATGGGCTCACCTAAAGGCGTGGCGCCCAATTTTCTTCACCAAAGAACCGACAAAATGAAAAGCGAATTTTCGTCCGAAACTTCTCAAGTCAATATGTCCGACTGGACTGAGGCAAACTTATTAAATCCCGCCGCTAACGTGGCTAGAGACGCCTACAACGCCGTTATCTTCAACACTGTGGGTAAAGTCGCCAACTCAGCTTCTCAAGCCATAGTCGACAAAGATATTATGAAACGTGCCGAGCACGCCAAAGTTGGCGAAGTGAGCGGCTTCAGTAAGGAAATGGTCAGTCAGGCGGTAGTAAGCGGCGTCGGTATGGCCCTCGTCTATGTGGCAGCAGGACGCTCAATGAGCGGCGCCATACGGGCTGCTTCCGGTGCTCTGGGAGTGGAGTCCAAGCTGGCTGCCGGCGTAGGTGCTGAGAAGGCTGCCGCCTTCAGCAAGACCCTATTGAGCGATAAAACCGGACAAATTGCCGGTTCTGTTGCTTATGACGGTCTGCGCGATGTGAACAAAGGCGAGACTCGTCTGGGCAATATGGCTGGTTCTCTCACCGCGTTTTCCGTCTATGAAAAATTCAATCCCAAACTGGGCGGTCTAGCCATGGCCCCTAAAATTGGTGGTTATGCCCTTCTCGGCGCCGGCGGCGCCGCTTCCTCTAAGCTTGTGGCAGACGCTGTCTCCGGTCATGCCACCAGCGGTGATGAACTGACCAGGCAGATGCTGGCCGGTGGTGCTATGAACCTGTTTCTTCCCGGCGCGCAGAGAGTAGCCAGCTTTGGGCTAGGAAAACTGAACGACAAAATCGGCCGGGGCAATCCCGTGGAACGCGATATGCAGCTAAGCGGGCTCAGTGGTAAATCTGAGACCCTGGATGAATTGTCCGGCAAAGTTGCTTCCTTGAGAGTGAAAACCGGCGAGGAAACCACCCATCTGCAAGGCAAAGAAGTAAGTTTGATGGGCAAAAACGGCGGCGGCGCCAACACTTCTGCTGCCGACCGGGCCCATGAATTTGCCCATGAGTGGTTTCTCAAATCACATAAAGATGACTTTGCCGGTGCGGCCAAACTCTTGAAAGGAGGAGATGAAGTACAGGCATTCTTCCATTACAGGCAGTTGCGCCTGGCTTCCGAAACCTATGCTCATAAAATGGAAGCAAAAGTAGCGTCGGAAGTGGGTGATAGAAGGGTGGTAGAGGTCAATTCCGAAAAGATAGGAGCCCTCAAAACCCCAGCCGGCATAACTTACGAAGAGCAGTGGCGCCGGGAATTCGAGCGCTTCAAAGCTACCGACGGTAAAGTGGTGGCGGAAATAGACTACCGGGAAGTGCCGACTATCGTTGGGGTAGAGAGCATGCGGGAAGTGGCTGCCAGAGACCCGAAAGCCATGAAGACCGTAATGAAGGAAGAGTATTATCCTAAGCTCAAGCAAGCCTTTCCTGATAAGTCTGAGTACGAGAGACTCTCTACATATTACGGCTACCTGCTTGAGAAAGGCGGCACCTGGGACGCCATTGCCCTGCGCGGTAGCAATGGTCAGGTAATTGGCGGCATTCAATCTCAGGTGATTAATGTAGACGGCAAGGTTATCAAAAATGCCGTCTGGGGAGAACACATCTGGCTCAGCCCCGATGCTCGTTCTTTCCCCAACTTCAGGGGCTTGATGAATGTGGCCGCTGACAGATTCAGGGCATCAGGCTCTCAGGTGGCTTTCATGGAGTTCAATGATAGAGCCAAGATGACCCTGCAAGAAATGATTCAGGACGCCAAAGGGGGCTTGCCCACGGAAGCAAGAGAAGTAATCTGGGGTCGTTTTGCCAACAAAGGTTTGAATGTGCTGCACTTCAAAGACGGCAAGATTGCCCCCTATGCGCAGCCGGCCATGGACGGTCAGGCTCCGGTCAACTACCTGACTCTGGCTCTCATTGCCCTGGACGGCTCCAATCTGGCAGGCAGAAAACTACCCACGGCCGATTACCTGAAGCTGCTTCAGAAAGCCCACGGTACTCTGGTAGATGTGAACACCGATCCCACCGTGCAGGCTTACACAAGAGAACTGCAGACAAGAATCGATAAGGGCGACACAAGAATGACCTTCACTCGTCTGGCTGACACCACTGTGGGCCGCATCGTCACAAGACAATTTGGTTCCTGAATCAAGTTTGGGTAAGACGCCGTTTAATGCGGCTTTCGTATTCTCACCACCGAGTTTGCCCATCTTTGGACACAGAGGGACGTTAGCTTTGAAAGACGGCAGGGACGGTCTGTCGGTGTCGGCAAAAACCCCCGGGAACGAAGAGTATGGCAGAACTAGCTGGATCAGAAAGTCAGAACGTAAAGCCGAACATGAGTAGTGGAGATTGGTTGACTGCCGAACTGAAACCGGCGCTCAAGCCTGAGCCTGCGCAGTTGGATTTACACCCCACCAGCCTGAGAATGTCCGCAGCATTGCCCGGTCTCAACTTATCCGGTGATAAAGCCGCTGACAATCAAACTACACCGGCCCTGGCTGCAAAAAACTTAGTTGTTGATGCAAGCACCGATGCCGCTAGTAAAGATGTGAAAGAAGTCGGATTGGCCAGGTGGACCGAGTCGAACGTAGTGAATCCGGCCGCTAACGTGGGTGCCGATGCCTACAATGCCGTTGTCTATAACACCGTTGGTAAGTTAGCCAATTCCGCTTCTCAGGTGATTGCCGACAAAGACATCATGAAACGCGCCGAGCACCGTGAGGTCGGTGAAGTGACCGGCATGAGCAAGGAGATGGTCAGTCAGGCTGTAGTGAGCGGGGTGGGCATGGCCATTGTTTATGTGGCCGCGGGACGCTCCATGAGTGGCTTGATTCGAGCCGGTTCCAATGCCATAGGCGTGGAAGCAAAACTGGCCGGTCGCGTCGGCGTTGAGAATGCCGCCTCTTTCAGTAAGACCCTCTTGAGCGATAGAACCGGACAGATTGCCGGTTCTGTCGCCTATGACGGATTGCGTGATGTGCATGCGGGCGAAACCCGCCTCGGTAATATGGCCGGATCGCTCACGGCCTTTTCCATTTACGAGAAATTCAATCCCAAGCTGGGTTCCCTAAATTTGGCTCCCAGACTGGGCGGCTATGCGCTTCTTGGTGCCGGCGGTGCTGCTTCCTCAAAAATTGTGGCGGACGGTGTCTCAGGTCATATCACCACCGGTGATGAGCTGAGCCGTCAGATGTTGGCCGGCGGCGCCATGAACCTTTTCATTCCGGGCCTTCAGAAAGCAGCCGGTTTTGGTATCGGAAAACTTAACGATAAGCTTGGCCGGGGTAATCCCGTCGAACGCGACATGCTCCTCACCGGTCTGGCAGGCAAGTCTCAGACCCTGGATGAGCTGGCCGGCAAGGTTTCTTCCCTGCGGGTAAAGACCGGGCAAGAAACCACCAATTTGCAAGGCAAGGAAGTCAGTCTGGCAGCCAAAGGCGACGGTAGTGCCAATAATTCCGCCGCAGATAGGGCCCATGAATTTGCTCATGAATGGTTCTTGAAGTCGAATAAGGAAGAATTTGCCGGTGCTGCCCGGCTCTTGAAAGAAGGCGATGAAGCCGGTGCTTTTGCCCGGTACAAGCAATTGCGTCTGGAGTCTGAAACCTATGCGCACAAAATGGAGGCTAAAGTAGCCTCGGAAGCTGGTGAAACGAGAGTCGTTGAGACAAATCCTGAAAAGATTGCCGCCCTAAAAACACCGGAAGGCATAAGCTACGAAGAACAGTGGAAGCGTGAATTCGAGCGCTTCAAGGCTACCGACGGCAAAGTGGTGGCTGAAATAGATTACCGCGATGTACCCACCATAGTTGCTGTGCAGAGCATGCGGGAAGTAGCCGGGCAAGATGCCAAAGCCATGAAGCAAATAATGAGGGAAGAGTATTATCCCGGCTTGAAAAAGGCTTTTCCTGATAAGTCTGAGTATGAAAAGATTTCCACCTATTACGAGTACCTTCTGGACAGGGGCGGCACCTGGGATGCCGTTGCCCTGCGCGGCAACAACGGTCAGATAGTGGGCGGCATTCAGTCGCAGGTGATTAACGTAGAGGGCAAGGTAATTAAAAACGCCGTCTGGGGAGAGCACATATGGCTCAGTCCCGACGCTCGTTCTTTCCCCAACTTCAGAGCCTTGATGAACACTGCCGCTGATAGATTCAGGACCACAGGTTCGCAGGTGGCTTTCATGGAGTTCAACGACAGAGCCAAAATGACTTTGCAGGAACTGATTCAAGACGCTAAAGGCGGCTTGACCACGGAAGCCAGGGAAGTGATCTGGGGTCGTTTTGCCAACAAAGGCCTGAATATCTTGCACTTCAAAGACGGTAAGATTGCCCCTTATGCGCAGCCCGGCATGGATGGACAGGAACCGGTGACGTACTTGACTCTAGCTCTCATTGCTCTTGATGGTTCCAACCTGTCCGGTAGAAAATTGCCCACCAATGATTACCTGAAATTGCTCACCAAAGCTCATAGCACCATTGTTGATCCGGCAACTGATCCTACCGTGCTCGGTTATACGAGAGAATTGCAAAACCGCATCGCTGCCGGCGAAACCAATATGACCTTTAGGCGTCTGGCCGACACCACCGTGGGTCGCATCGTCACCAGGCAGTTTGGTTCTTAGGCGGTGTCTGTTACAAGAGGCAGTTAGTGCGGCATTTGAAGAAGCATCAAGGATGGCCATGGCGTTTGAAGACTGGAAGAAAACTGAAGGTGAAAAGCAAACCGCTGCGGCTGTTGAGTCTAATTCCGGTCTGAGCTGGTTAAGCGAAGCCGCTCTCGGTGCCTACCGTGATGCTCGCTCGGCCATGCCGGTGGAAGAGCCCTATAAAGATCTGGCCCTGGCCGGAACGGCTGTGTTGGGTCTGGCTTCGGCGACGTTAGTGGCGCGTAAAGCTCTGGTATCGGAGAGTCTTCAAATTGTGGGCAAAGAAATTTCGATTGTGCCGCTCACCAAAGAGAACTTGCCGAAAGCTGTGGCGGCAGCCAACGACGGCTTTCGCTATGGGTGGCCGATTCTGCATCCGGCTAGAGATTTCAAAGCATCCTTGAACCCGGCGGTTAATGCTAAGCGGCTGGCGCATGTGTCTGACGATTTCAAAATTGAGTTGAACGCTCGCTACTGGGTAGCTAAAGACAAGAACGGCAATGTCTTTGGCACCACCGGTCTTTATGAGACCGGCCGCGATCAATCAGAGGCCGCCTGGCTCGGCTGGATGTCGGTGCGCAACAACGCTCGCGGTCTGGGAATAGGAAGAAGGCTGGTGGAGTTTTCAGAAGAGCAGGCGAAAGCTGATGGCAAGCAGTTTCTCAGACTTTATACCAGCACCTCCAAAGGCGAGGCCGCTGCCCAGGTGCTCTATGAAAAGCTGGGTTACAAGATTGTAGAGCGCACACCCCACAGTCTGCCGCGCTTCATTCAGCGCCTGGCGGGAGAAAAACAACCCCTGGAGATTCTTCTGCGAGAGAAGAGGCTGTAGGTGATAGTGGCGCTGCCGCAATTGTTTGTTGTTGGATGATCAGGGCAGCGTGTACCAGGTGGCGCGTCCGGCGCCGTGGCGTTCCAATAGCTTTTTCTTGACCAGGTTGCGAAAATGCTCTTTGAGAGTGTTGCTGCTTGCACCAGTTGCGCGCACCATGTCGCGCATAGTTACGCGGCCTTGATCGCGGGTGTAGTCTAGAATTTTGACTGCCAATTCCGGTAAGTCGGCCAGTACGAATTTTTCGCGCTCGACCTTAACGGCCAGTCGCCGCGTTTGCTGCTGTAAGGCGCGCATGAAAAATGCCAGCCAGGGCTGCCAGTTTGGTGAGTCCGTGCGAATGGTGCCTTGTGTCTGCCGCAATGCCAGATAGTAAGCCTCTTTGTTGTTCTCGATAACACTCTCAAGTGAACTATACGGCACGTAGGCATACCCGGCTTGCAGTAGAAGCAAGGTGGTTAGAATACGGCTTAAGCGCCCGTTGCCGTCCTGGAAGGGGTGAATTTCCAAGAACACGACAATGAACACGGCGGCAATGAGCAAGGGATGCAACCGGTGCTGATCGCGGGTTTCTGTAAGCCAGGCGACCAGCTCAGCCATGAGGTGCGGTGTGTCGAAAGGCGTCGCCGTCTCGAAAACAATGCCAATCTGTTTGCCGTGCTCATCGAAAGCGGCAACGCTGTTGGACAGTTTTTTGTATTCGCCACGGTGGCGATCGTCCTTGCTACTGTGGCGTAGAAGGTCGCGGTGAAGTTGTTTGATGTGGTTTTCGTTGATTGGAATGTGTTGCCAGGCGGCAAAGACGGTTTCCATGACTTCGGCGTAGCCGGCTACTTCCTGCTCGTCACGGCTCTCGAATTTTTGGATTTCCAGGTTGGCAAGCAACCGCTCTACCTCGCGGTCGCTCAGGCTACTGCCCTCGATACGGGTAGAGGAGCCGATGCTTTCGATGGTAGCAACCCGGCGCAGCGCTCTGAGCCGATCGGGCGCAATGCTGCCTAGTGCGCGCCAGGCACCTTTGAACTCGTCGATTTCAGTCAGTAATGCCAGTAGTTCAGGCGTCACCTGGATGGTATCTGTTTTAGGCATTTAATTACTCCACCCGTATTATCACCCGATTACACCCGATTGTCCACCTGTATTGTCACCCGATTACACCCGATTGCTGAGGCAAGCGGGCTTAGTTGAGTCTTGTTGAGGCTTTTGATGCCCAATCAATCCGGTCAGTAGTGTCCGTATGTTGGCTTGAAAAATTCTGTGGGTTTTCTGCACTCTTTTGCCTTTAGAGGCCGAAAAGGAGGAGAAAGCTGATGCCACCAAATACGCTGTCAGAATCGTCTGCCAACGTCCGATATTTATTGCCATGTTTCATCGCTGCGGCTCTTGGGCTTAAACGCCGACCAGCTGACCATTCATGGAGTCGTAATTATCACCGCCCCCAGGCTTCCCTATCGGATAAGTATGCCTGTGCTCGCGTCGATTTCTACTGCCTTTTCATGCTCTCAGTTCGCGAACTAAGCAGAATCACTTCCCTTTTTTGGCATCCAGATAAGGTTTCATGATTTCTTGATAGGCTACTTCGGCACCGGTTCTGTTGCCTACGCCGGCTACCTTGTCAAAACTGGTAGCGCCATTTTCTGCGATGGTCACCCGGTCTGTACCGCTGTGTCTCATGAAGTCTTTAGTGGAGCCGCCCTGCAAGGTTACTTCAACATGTTCGGTTGAACCGTTGCCTTTGGGCGATTCCCGAGAGATGATCAAAGAAGGTGAGCGGTCGCCTTGATAGACGCCCATGGCCCGGTAGTCGAGGTTGATGCCGTATTTGTCGAGCTCTTTGTTGAGGCGGTGCATTGTTTCATCGGTAACTTTGACACCGGAACGTTTGTGAAATTCGTCGGGTTTGACGACATTGTCGGCTCGGGGAGCCATCTGATTGAAAAGCTCGCCGACTTTGGTTAGATCGCCTGTTTTGATAGCCGCTTCCAGTGACTGTACATTGCGTGTCACCTGCTCTTCTTCTCTGGCTGAAAGCTTGGGCCGCTGTAGAGCTTCCGCCTGCTCTTTAGGAGTACAGGCTACCGTTGACTTATCGCCTTCGATGGGCATGCCGATGGCAGACCAGAACTTTTGACCGAGGAGGCTCTCTTGCTCCGCCTTCTCTTGTGCTTGCTGAACATGCTCTTTCGAGTCGCAGATTGGCTTGTCTTTGCCCATAACAGTTACCCCAGGTCTTGTGGTTGCCGGTGTTGTTCTTTCTCCGGAAAACCGGATATGCGGTATGCACCTTTTACAACATACCCCGGCAGGCAGCCTTGAAAACCCTTGGCAACCAGGGCTGTGCCGGTGATGTTTGGAATTGCTCTCGGGCTTTGCTCTGTCATTGATGAGAAGAAGGCAGAGAGAGGTTGCGTTTGGGTTTGCCAGGCTGCACGAGCGTGTGTGGACATGGATGTCAACGTGTGCGGGTCTCGCTAGCTGTTGGTGATTTTGGCGAGCCGCGCTAGCTCTTAATAGTTATGACAGGTAATTTGAAGCTTATTAACTAGCGCGCAATCTTGAGATGTTCTGTTCTGTGCCCTAGTTTCTGCGTACATCTATTTCTTTTCTTTTCCAAGGGTCAATCCCACACTGCCAATCCTGCTCTCAAGTCCATCACTTTCAGTTTCTTGCGGCTGCATTTAGCACCGATGGAACTGACTGCTCTGGTATAGGGGCGGGCTTTGCAGTTTGTCTACCAACAGAAAATCCAACCTCAGGTACCTGTTATGAACCGTGTATCGCGTGCTTCGACAGGAAGAATCGGTAAGCGTCTTTATAAATTCAGGGTGGAAAAGCGCTGGTTTTTGATGCCGGACGGCGTCAAGCTGGCTGCTACCCTCTTTGTGCCGCAGGCTGCCAGACGTAAGAACGGCAGCCCGGGCGAGACCTTTCCCGTTCTCCTTGAGTATCTTCCTTACCGCAAGGACGATACTTTCTACATCGCTGACTACCCCTGTTTCAGTTATTTGGCCCAATTGGGCTACCTGGCCGTCAAGGTCGATATTCGCGGCACCGGTGCTTCAGAGGGCGTTTGCCCGGAGCGAGAGTACTCGGATATCGAAATGCAGGACGGCGAAGAGGTGATTCGGCAGCTTGCCGCTCTGCCTCAGGCCAACGGCAATGTCGGCATGTTCGGCGTTTCCTGGAGCGGCTTCAATTCGCTGCAAATGGCCATGCGCAGACCGCCCGCCCTCAAGGCCATCCATGCCGTGCATGCCTCCGATGACCTCTTCCACGACGACGTGCATTACATCGACGGCAACTTGCACCTCGACCCCTATCACCTTTTCATCAATCACGAGCTGGGGCTGCCGCCGACTCCCGACTATGGCATCGACGAGGAGTATTTCAGCAGTCGATTTGACCGTCGACCCTGGCTGTTCACCTACTTGAGCAAGCAGCTCGACGGTGAGTTCTGGAGCCGCAAGAGCCTCAAGGAAGACTACAGCCGCATCGACATTCCGGTTTACTTGATGGGTGGTCTTCTGGACGGCTACCGCTCAGCCACCATGCGCATGTATGAGAACTTGCAGGTGCCGGTGCGTTGCGATATCGGGCCCTGGAATCACTCTTGTCCCGATGACGGCACACCCGGTCCTAACTACGAGTGGCTCGACCGCATGACTGAGTGGTTTAGTCGCTACCTCAAGCCGGACCTCTCCGGTGTGGAAGGAACCGCCTTGGATGCCCCTGCCAAAGGCGCACGAAAGACCGCTGTTAAGCCCGAGAAGGAGCTTCTCGTGTATGTGCGCCATGGGCATAAGCCCGACAAGGAAATCGAGACCGTGCCGGGCTACTGGCGGCAGGATGTATTTCCGCTCAAAGGAGCTGAGGCTCTTACTTTGAAGCTGGACGGCGCCGGTGCTTCCAGCGGCAAGCCCCTGGTTTACAAGCCCTTCGGTGGTACGGCGGCGGGCACCTGGTGGGGCGACACCACGGGGGATATGGGCGGCGATGATGCCGACAGCCTGGTCTGGGACAGCTCCCCTCAGGACAAGCCTTTGCAGATCGTCGGCTTTCCACGGGTCAAGCTTAAGGTGAAGGCTTCTTCGCCGAAGGCCAAGTGGACTGTGCGTCTGGAAGATGTCTCTCCGGACGGCGCGGTTTCACTTGTCACCGGTGCCCTCTATAACCCGGCCATCAGGGAAGACCGTCTCAAGCCGGCATGGCCCGAGGCCGACCGCGAGTACGATCTGGTTACTGACCTGCACTTCACCACTTGGACCTTCCGCCCCGGTCACAAGATTCGTCTTTCCGTCAGCAACGCCCAGCTAATCATGACCTGGCCAAGCCCGGATGCCATGACCAGCACAGTGGACTTCGCGGCTTCGTCCATGACTCTACCGGTGGTGCCTATCGATGAGGGCAAGGTAGACAACCTGCCCCAGCCGAAGAGCAAGCGCCAGGTGCGAGATTGCGAGGGGCTCGACTTTCCCGGCGGCAAAGCCGAAAGTGAGGTCTATCAGCGGCGCGACTATCGCACCGGTGACCGCACCCATACGATCAAGGCGCGTTCGGCATATCGCATCAGGGGGCGCAAGTTCTTCACCGAAAATAGCAATGCCTGGACCGCCAACGACGAGAAGCCCTGGGCTGCTCGTTATACCGGCAGGGCTAGCACGGTGATCGTTTCCCGGGGTCGCAATCTCAGCCTCAAGACCAGGATTCTGGTCAGGTCCGACCGGGAAAATCTCTATGTATTCCTGTCGCGTACCCTGACCGTGAACGGCAAAGTCGTCAGGCAGCGCCGTTTCCGGCAGACCATCGCTCGTCAGTTCAACTAAGAAGGGTTCTCCGGCAGAGCCGAGGCGCCAGGGCAAACTGCTTCGCTGTTTGCATGGGCTGGATCTTTGCCGGAGTTTTCCTTTAGACTTTCAACAAAAATCAGAAAGAAGGACCAAGTATGTCCAAAACAAAATTGAAAGATGGAAAAGCAGGCGTCGCCGGAAAGAGGCGCAAGCTTGCGGTTCGCCCCGAGGGCGACTATTACCCTGAAATAGAGCCTTTCTGCACAGGCTGGCTCGACGTTGAAGGTGGGCATCAGATTTACTTTGAAGAGTCGGGCAATCCCAACGGCAAGCCCGTGGTCTTCCTGCATGGTGGCCCCGGTGGTGGCACATCGCCCGGTTACCGGCGCTTCTTCAATCCCGATGTCTATCGCATCATTCTCTTCGACCAGCGCGGCTGCGGCAAAAGCAAGCCCTTTGCTTCGCTGGAGAACAACACGACCTGGCATCTGGTTTCGGATATCGAGGCTCTGCGTGAGCATTTCGGCATCGACAAGTGGATGGTGTTCGGCGGCTCCTGGGGCAGCACCCTCGCTCTGGCCTATGCCGAGACTCATCCGGAGCGCGTCACCGAGCTGGTCTTGCGCGGCATCTTCATGGGTCGCAAGAAGGAACTGGCCTGGTTCTACCAGGAAGGTGCCAGCTTCATCTTTCCGGAGTTCTGGAAGGACTATCTGGCGCCCATTCCCATGCGGGAGCGGGGCAATATGATCAAGGCTTACTACAAGCGCTTGACCAGCAAGAACGAGAAGGTGCGCCTGGAAGCTGCCAAAGCCTGGAGTATCTGGGAGGGCTGCGCTTCCAAGCTCTACGTCGATAAAGACCTGGTGGCACGCAATGCCGGGGACGATTTTGCCACGGCCTTTGCCCGCATCGAGTGCCACTACTTCATCAACAACTGTTTCTTCCAGTCCGACAGCCAACTTTTGGATGGCGTTGCTTTCCTGCGCAACATTCCCTGCACCATCGTGCAGGGTCGTTACGACATGGTTTGCCCTGCCACTTCAGCTTTTGAACTGGCTCAGGCCTGGCCGGAAGCAGAGTTTGTTCTGGTCTCGGATGCCGGTCACTCCATGAGCGAGCCGGGCATCAAGAAGGCCCTCCTGGATGCCTGCGACAAGTACGCCGGTATCAAGGGGCGGTAGCAACTGTTGAGAGGGAGGGCGGCTCAGGCTGCTCTCCTTCTCTTTTTTGCGACATATACTAATGCATGTAGTCAACCGATTACTCTTGCTCTTTCATGCTTGTGTAGCATTCTGGTCGCTCTTTATTTGCGCTTTCATGCTCAGGTAGCCGGCAGGCTGCCGTTCATTTGGGCTTTCATGCGCTCGTGCACATCGTCTAAATGCTCGGTCAGGGGCGTTTGATCGGTCTTGCCGCCCATAAAGGGAGCACACTGAATGAGGTGGAAGTTGACCATGCTATCCCAGGCATCGAGGTTCTCCAGAGAGCGCTGGCGACCGAGCCAGCGCATTTTGTATGCAATGCCTATGGAATCGGCGCTCATGTCGTCGATGAGCACAAAGCCGTCCGGTTTGGTGAGATTCTGCCAGTTGTCCGGACCATAGATGCTTTCTACGTAGCTGAGCAGACCGAGTTCCTTCAGGACTTTGGCCTGAAATTTGGAGTGACCGAGAGTCAAAATGGAGACGCTGTAGGTACTCTTCAGGGCCGCAAGGAAGGCGTGAGCACTGGGCCTGGCTTCGGTCAGCACTAATTTGCCCTGGGTAAAGAATTTGGGGCGCTTGTCAAACCAGCGCGGACTGATAAGAGAACTCAGGTCGGTGTTGACCAGGGTTCTGTCGCAATCGACAAAGACTCGATAGTGGGTAGCCATGTTCTCCAGGGGACAGTTGTTTTTTTCGGACGGGTAACCTTTGGTTGATATATGCCTTAATCCGGCAAGTTTAATCACAGGTTGTTCGGAAGAGTGGCGTTACTTTTGCAAGTGGGTTGCTAAGCGGAAAAACTATGATTGTCGGTCACTCTTAACCCCGGTTGGGGGTTATATGGCTTCGCTAGAAGAGTTTTGCCCAGATAGATGAAAGCTAATTTCCGGAAAGGCTATTCCGGCTCTGCTTTGCAGCCTTTTGATTGTTTTGCGCTGGTGCACTGCCTTAAATTGCAGGGGTCTCTTTTTCTTTTAAATCTTCAGGTAAACAGAACTAACCCTACTTCCTCCAGCCAATTTCGCTTTTCACCTTAGCTCTCAAGGAGTTCTGGACATGTCCGAAAACAACGACAAAACCTGCGAGGCTTCTGCCCCCGCCCTTCCCGAAGTTCCCCATTGCAACATCTGTGGCGCTCGCAGCGTCCTTGCCGACGCCCTTGCTTCCCTTGGCAAGGCCGTGGCCGATGTGCATCACCTCAGTCGCCATTGGCGCACGGCCCATGAGAAGCGTGAA
>Ga0268298_10003061_pt1 | contig 17480 bp, 16 predicted proteins | sample WWTPWeurt_MetaG_FD_194462 | JGI IMG/M metagenome (GOLD analysis project Ga0268298, IMG submission 194462) | Activated sludge microbial communities from WWTP in Nijmegen, Gelderland, Netherland - WWTP Weurt | ecosystem: Engineered > WWTP > Aerobic digester > Activated sludge | place...
GCAGCGGCGAAGAAGGCTGCGCCCGCGAAGAAGGCTGCGACGAAGAAGGCTGCACCGGCGAAGAAGGCTGCGACCAAGAAGGCCGCACCGGCGAAGAAGGCTGCACCGGCGAAGAAGGCTGCGACCAAGAAGGCTGCACCGGCGAAGAAGGCCGCTGCGAAGAAGGCTCCCGCAAAGAAGGCTGCAGCGAAGAAGGCCCCGGCCGCTCCCGCTGCCCCTGCCCCTGCGGCGAAGACAGCTCTGAGCCCTGCAGCTGCGTGGCCGTTTCCCACCGGAAACAAGCCCTAATCAGCCTGTGTAGATGTTCAAGGCCCGGCAATCGCCGGGCTTTTTCATTTCCGAGGTTCTCCGACCAAGGCTGGTCAGCGTTCGTTAGGCGCCGTGATCAAGGGTTCGAGAAGCAACAGCAGCGCGGCCTGCTGGTCGCGATGCTTCGATAGCGCCGCTTCACCAACTTGCCAGTGTGCCTTCGCGTCCTCAAGTCGTTGTCCGCGTTCGGCAATCTGCGCCAACCTAGCGTTGATGAAGGCGACCTCGTCAATGTCGGTCGTGGGAACAACCAGATCCTGGGCCTTCCTCGCCAAAGCGTCCGCTTCGCCTTGCCGCCCAAGTGAAGCCACGCACCATGCAAGATCCACCAGCAACAAGGGTAGTGACTTGTCCTCCAAGGCGGCTTGGTCAATAGACCTGAACATCCGCTCTGCTTCGACAAAACGATGAAGGACCGTAAGCGTTTGACCTTGAAGGAGCGGCAAGAGCGTGGTCAGTGATGCGGTGCCAATGGCCGTGTCGAAATTCCACGCAGAGTTCGCCTGCATAAGTGCGTGCTTTGTTTCAACGAGCGACGCCTCAGAGAACGCATCTGCGATTCGAACATTTCCAGTTCGAAACGCGGCGAGGTTGTGCATCAATGCACTCAGAGTTGACTCGTCACCCTCTGCAGTTGCATGCAGCCTGGCTCGGTCATACCAAGGGCGCGCCCGCTGGAAGCTGCCAGCGAAGTGAACAGCATCTGCGAGAACCAATGATGCACGTGCAAGCGCTTGATGATCATCGCTTCGGGCAAGCCTCAGTGCCTGCTCCAACGTTTCAGCCATCAGTGGAAAGCGCAGCGCATTGAAGTGGCAATGTGCCATCCACGCGGCACAACTTGGTTGCGCATCCACTACTTGCATTGCAAACGACAGCGCGTAGGCGCGTCTGATGCGATCGTGGCTCTCGCTCCAGCGGTTCTGAAAGAAGTGAAGAATGCCCTCAGCCAACCAAAGCCAAGAAGCTGCCGTCGCTGTTAAGTCATTGCCATACTCGGCACGTACCGCACCGATGGCTTCCAACGCACGATCGGTGTGACCTTGTCGACCGTAGTGCGATGCCGATCGGCACACCGCCTTGGCCCATGTGTCCCGATCGGAACTGTCGCGAGCCTGTTGAAAAAGCGAATTGAGAAGTCTTGACTGCATCTACCCCTCATGCAAAACCGGCCAGTGCTTCTATGGCCAAAGAGTAACGCGACCGAGTGGCTTCAATTACAGCCTCTGGCAACCTCGGCGCCGGCGCCGTCTTGTCCCATGGGGCCCCGTCAACCGTCGCTTGCTCCAGCCAGTCTCGCAAGAATTGCTTGTCGAAGCTCTCCGGATTCACCCCCTCCCGGTAGGTGGCCAGTGGCCAGAAGCGGGACGAGTCGGGGGTGAGGATCTCGTCCATCAGCACCAGTCGACCGTTGTCGTCGAGACCGAACTCGAACTTTGTATCGGCAATGATGATGCCGTGCTGCAGAGCATGGGCGGCGGCCTCGGTGTAGAGGCGGATGGCACAGTCCCGAACCTGGGCGGCGAGCTCGGTGCCCACGATGCGGCACATCTGGTCGAAGCTGATGTTCTCGTCGTGTTCGCCCATCTCCGCCTTGGTGGCGGGCGTGAAGATCGGCTCGGGCAGGCGGCTGGCATTGCGCAGCCCTGCCGGCAGCGGGACGCCGCACACGGTGCCATCCTGCTGGTACTCCTTCCACCCAGAGCCCGCGAGGTAGCCGCGCACCACGGCCTCCACAGGCAGTGGCTTGAGCCGCTTGACCAGCATCGAGCGTCCGACCACCTGGGCCACTTCGTCGGGCGCGACGACGCTCTCCGGCGCCTCGCCGGTCAGGTGGTTCGGTACCACATGGGCCAGCTTGTCGAACCAGAACAGGGCCATCCTCGTGAGCAGCGCGCCCTTGCCGGGGATCGGCTCGCCCATGATCACGTCGAAGGCCGAGATGCGGTCGGAGGCCACCATCAGGATGCGATCGGTGCCGACGGCGTAGTTGTCGCGCACCTTGCCGCGGCCGAGCAGCGGCAGCGAGTGCAGGTGGGATTCGTAGAGGGCGGGCAGGGGGGTGGTCATGGCGGCTGGCCTTTGAAGTGCACCGTCGAATTGTGCCCGCCGCCCATGAAAAAGCCCGCACGAGGCGGGCTTGAGCTGAAGGGGAGACCGGCCCGATGACGAGACCCTGTCGGGCCCCTTCGGCGGCCGTGAAGCCCCGGCACTGAGGACGTGCCGCCTCAGTTCACCACCTGGGCCAGCTGACCCGCGGCGTAGCGCTGTGCCATGTCCACCAGCGTGAGGCCCTTGATCTTGCGGCCCTGACCTTCGCAGCCGAACTCGAGGTAGCGCTGCTTGCAGATGGCCTTGGCGGCTTCGCGAGCGGGCTTGAGCCATTCGCGGGCATCGAACTTGTCGGGGTTCTCGGCCAGGAACTTGCGCACCGCACCGGTCATCGCCAGGCGGATGTCGGTGTCGATGTTGATCTTGCGCACGCCGAACTTGATCGCCTCCTGGATCTCTTCGACCGGCACGCCGTAGGTCTCCTTCATCTTGCCGCCAAACTGGTTGATGATGGCCAGCAGGTCTTGCGGCACGCTGGAGGAGCCGTGCATCACCAGGTGGGTGTTGGGGATGCGGGCGTTGATCTCCTTCACGCGGCTGATGGCAAGGATGTCTCCGGTGGGCTTGCGGCTGAACTTGTAGGCGCCGTGGCTGGTGCCGATGGCGATGGCCAGCGCGTCGAGCTGGGTGGCCTTGACGAACTGGGCCGCCTCTTCAGGATCGGTGAGCAGCGCGCTGTGGTCGAGCTTGCCGACGGCGCCGACGCCATCCTCTTCGCCGGCCTCGCCGGTCTCCAGGCTGCCCAGGCAGCCCAGCTCGCCCTCGACGGTGACGCCCACCTTGTGCGCCATCGCCACCACCTGGCGGGTCACGTCGACGTTGTAGTCGAAGCTGGCCGGCGTCTTGCCGTCGTCGCGCAGCGAGCCGTCCATCATCACCGAGCCGAAGCCCAGGTCGATGGCGCCCTGGCAGATCTTGGGCGAGGTGCCGTGGTCCTGGTGCATCACCAGCGGGATGTGCGGATAGGCCTCGGTGGCGGCCTGGATCAGGTGCTTGATGAAGCTCTCGCCGGCGTACTTGCGGGCACCGGCGCTGGCCTGCAGGATCACCGGCGCGCCGGTCTCCTCGGCGGCAGCCATCACGGCCTGCACCTGCTCGAGGTTGTTGACGTTGAAGGCCGGAATGCCGTAGCCGTTTTCAGCGGCGTGATCGAGAAGCTGGCGCATCGAGACGAGTGGCATGGTGGATCCTGTGCGTGGGAGTGGAAGTGACGACAGCGCCACCACGGCGCGTCGCGCCCTGGCCGCGGGATGCTTCGGATTCTAGGAGCCGGGGCCCGGCGCGCCACACTGGCCGAATGAGCCAGCGCAGGCGGCGTGTGAATTGGTGGCCGGTGGAACCGCGGCAGCGTTCAGCCGACCCGGCACACCTTGAGCATGTTGGTACCGCCCGGGTAGCCCATGGGCTCGCCGCAGGTGATGGCATAGGTATCGCCCGGCTTGAGCACCCCGCGCTTGACCAGCACGTCCTCGGCCTCCTGCAGCGCCAGGTCGCGTTCGTTGTGCGAGGGCATCAGGATCGGCTGCACGTTGCGGTACAGCGTCATGCGCCGCTCGGACACATGCTTGTGCGTGAGACCGAAGATCGGCACGTGGATGTCGTGCCGGCTCATCCACAGCGCCGTCGAGCCCGATTCGGTGAGGGCGATGATGGCCTTGCAGCCCAGGTGGTGCGCGGTGAACAGCGCGCCCATCGCGATGCTCTGGTCGATGCGGCCGAAGTGCCGCTGCATGAAGTCGTCCTTCAGGCTGGTGTCCACCGCGCGCTCGGCCTCCAGCGCGATGGCGGCCATCTGCTCCACCGTCTCGACCGGGTACTTGCCCGCCGCGGTCTCGGCGCTGAGCATCACCGCATCGGTGCCGTCGAGCACCGCGTTGGCCACATCCGACACCTCGGCGCGGGTGGGCACCGGGTTCAGGATCATCGACTCCATCATCTGCGTCGCGGTGATGGCGATCTTGTCCATCTCGCGCGCCATGCGGATCATCTTCTTCTGTAGCGCCGGCACGGTGGCATTGCCCACCTCCACCGCCAGGTCGCCGCGGGCCACCATGATGCCGTCGCTGGCCTTGAGGATGGCCTCGAGCTGCGGGATGGCCTCGCTGCGCTCGATCTTGGCGATCATCGCCGGCTTGTGCCGATAGGCCTCGCCGGCCACGTTGGCCAGCTGGCGCGCCATCTCCATGTCGGTGGCGTTCTTCGGGAAGCTCACCGCCACGTAGTCGCACTGGAAGGCCATCGCGGTCTTGATGTCCTCCATGTCCTTGGCGGTGAGGGCCGGCGCGGTGAGGCCGCCGCCCTGCTTGTTGATGCCCTTGTTGTTGGACAGCTCGCCGCCGATCTTGACGGTGGTGTGCACCGCCTCGCCGCGCACCGCCTCGACGGTGAGCACCAGCAGGCCGTCGTTGAGCAGCAAGGTGTCGCCGGGCTTCACGTCGCGCGGCAGCTCCTTGTAGTCCAGGCCCACGGCCTCCACGGTGCCGAGCTCGGTGCGTGCGCCGTCGAGCACGAAGGGCGCGCCGGGCACCAGCATCACCTTGCCTTCGGCGAACTTGCCAACGCGGATCTTGGGGCCCTGCAGGTCGGCCATCAGCGCCACCGGCTTGCCCACCTTCTCGGCCACCGCACGCACCATGTTGCCGCGGGCGATGTGGTCTTCGGGCTTGCCGTGGCTGAAGTTCAGGCGCACCACGTCCACACCGGCGCGCAGCAGACGCTCGACGACCTCCGGGTCATTTGACGCTGGGCCGAGCGTGGCAACGATCTTGGTGGCACGAGGCATGGGGAGTCCGCCGTAGAAAAAAGATGGGCGCCGATTATCGGCGCCCAATCCTGGTGCCGGCTACCACCGGCCGGCTACGGGTTACCGCGCGGTTTCACGGAAGGCGGCGGCATCGGCCACCACCAGCGCGGTCATGTTGACCACCCGGCGCATGGTGGCCGAGGGCGTGAGGATGTGCAGCGGCGCGGCGGCGCCCAGCAGCATCGGGCCGATGGTGACGCCGTGCCCGCCAGTCATCTTCAGCACGTTGAACAGGATGTTGGCCGCATCCAGGTTGGGCAGCACCAGCAGGTTGGCGGCGCCCTTCAGGCGGCTGTCGGCCAGGAATGCGTTGCGGATGGCGGGCGAAAGCGCGGCATCGCCCTGCAACTCGCCGTCGCACTCCACATCCGGGGCGCGCTTGACGAACAGGTCACGGGCGGCCCGCATGCGCTTGGCCGACGCCCGCTGCGAGCTGCCGAACATCGAGTGCGACACGAAGGCCACCTTGGCCGGCATGCCGAAGCGGCGCAGCTCGGCCGCGGCCATCACCGCGATCTCGGCCAGCTCTTCGGCGTTGGGCTCCTCGTTGACGAAGGTGTCGGTGACGAACAGCGTGTGATGCTCGAGCATCAGCGCGTTCATTGCGGCCATGGTGCGCACGCCGGGGCGCGTGCCGATCACGGTGCGCACATGGTCGAGGTGGGCGTCGTAACGTCCGACCAGACCGCACAGCATCGCGTCGGCCTCGCCGCGGCTGAGCATCAGCGAGGCGATCAGCGTGTTGCTGCGGCGCACGGCCGCCTTTGCCGCCTCGGGCGACACGCCGTCGCGGCCCATCAGCTTGTGGTACTGCTCCCAGTAGCTGCGGAAGCGCGGGTCGTGCTCGGGATCGCAGATCTCGAAATCGACCCCGGCCTTGATCGTCAGCCCGGCGCGCTCGATGCGCATCGCGATCACCGCCGGGCGGCCCACCAGGATCGGCGAGGCCAGCCCTTCCTCGCGCACCACCTGCAGAGCGCGCAGCACGCGCTCGTCCTCGCCCTCGGCATACACCACGCGGGCCGGCTTGGCCCGGGCCGCGGCAAACACCGGCCGCATCACCATGCCGGTCTGGTAGACGAAGCGCCCGAGCTGCTCGCGGTAGGCATCGAAGTCGGTGATGGGCCGGGTGGCCACGCCGCTCTCGGCCGCCGCCTTGGCCACGGCCGGCGCGATGCGCAGGATCAGGCGCACGTCGAAGGGCTTGGGGATGATGTACTCGGGGCCGAACTTCAGTTCCTGGCCCGCGTACGCCGCGGCCACTTCGTCGCTGGTCTCGGCCTTGGCCAGCGCGGCGATCTCGCGCACGCAGGCCAGCTTCATCGCCTCGTTGATGCGCGTGGCCCCGCAATCCAGCGCGCCGCGGAAGATGTACGGGAAGCACAGCACGTTGTTGACCTGGTTCGGATAGTCCGAACGGCCGGTGGCCACGATGCAATCGGGCCGGGCGGCCTTGGCCAGCTCGGGGCGGATCTCGGGCTCGGGGTTGGCCAGCGCCAGGATGATGGGCTTGTCGGCCATCGTGGCCACCATTTCGCCGCTGAGCACGCCGGCGGTGGAGCAGCCCAGGAACACGTCGGCGCCCTTGATCACGTCGGCCAGCGTGCGGGCCTCGGTCTTCTGGCAGTAGCGCTGCTTGGATTCGTCGAGCTTGTCGCCGCGGCCCTCGCGGATCACGCCCTTGGAATCGACGGCGTAGATGTTCTTGACGCTGGCGCCCAGGCCGACCATCAAGTCGAGGCAGGCGATGGCCGCGGCGCCGGCGCCCGAGGACACGATCTTCACGTCGGCGAAGTTCTTGCCGACCAGCTCGAGCGCGTTGAGCAAGGCGGCCGCGGAGATGATCGCAGTGCCGTGCTGGTCGTCGTGGAACACCGGGATGTTGAGCCGGTCGCGCAGTTTGCGCTCGATGTAGAAGCACTCGGGGGCCTTGATGTCCTCGAGGTTGATGCCGCCCAGCGTGGGCTCGAGCGAGGCGATGATCTCGACCAGCTTGTCGGGGTCGTGCTCGGCCAGCTCGATGTCGAACACGTCGATGCCGGCGAACTTCTTGAACAGGCAGCCCTTGCCCTCCATCACCGGCTTGCCGGCCAGCGGGCCGATGTCGCCCAGGCCCAGCACCGCGGTGCCGTTGGTGACCACGCCGACCAGGTTGCCGCGCGAGGTGTATTCGGCCGCCAGCGACGGGTCTTCCTCGATGGCCAGGCAGGCGTAGGCCACGCCGGGCGAATAGGCCAGCGACAGGTCGCGCTGGTTGGACAGCGGCTTGGTCGGCGTGACCGAGATCTTGCCGCGCGTGGGCGTGCGGTGGTACTCGAGCGCGGCGTCGCGCAAGGCTTGTTCGGCGTCGGAAAGAATCGGTTTGGCCACGGCGCGGGTCTCCGTCATTTTGTGGAGCGCGCAGATTACGCCCGAACCGGGCCGGTGATATTGGGGACAACCGAAACAAGCCGCTCGCGATGGGTGCCATCGCGAGCGGCTTTGATGCGCGTCAGCCCTGCGCGCGCCGGCTGAGGATCTCGAAGGCCGGCAGCGTCTTGCCTTCCAGCACCTCGAGGAAGGCACCGCCTCCGGTGGAGATGTAGCCGATGTCCTTCTCGATGCCGTACTTGGCGATGGCGGCCAGGGTGTCGCCGCCGCCGGCGATGCTGAACGCCGGGCTGCGTGCGATGGCACGGGCGACCGTTTCGGTGCCCTGGGCGAAGGCGTCGAACTCGAACACGCCGACCGGCCCGTTCCAGACGACGGTGCCCGCCGCCTCCAGCTTGGCGGCCAGGATGGCGGCCGTCTTGGGCCCGATGTCGAGGATCAGGTCGTCGTCGGCCACGGCGTCGGCGGGCTTGACGGTGGCCGGCGCATCGGCGGCAAATGCCTTGGCCGTGACCACATCCACCGGGATGGGCACTTCGGCGCCGCGGGCCTTCATCGCCTCGATCACCGCCCTGGCGTCGCCCACCAGGTCGGCCTCGGCCAGGCTCTTGCCGATGCGCAGCCCGGCGGCCAGCATGAAGGTGTTGGCGATGCCGCCGCCCACGATCAGGCCATCCACCTTGGACGATAGGCTCTGCAGGATGGTGAGCTTGGTCGAGACCTTGCTGCCGGCGACGATGGCCACCAGCGGCCGCTTCGGCGCCGCCAGCGCCTGGCCGATCGCGTCGATCTCGGCGGCCAGCAGCGGCCCGGCACAGGCCACCGGGGCGAATTGCGCGATGCCGTAGGTGGTGCCCTCGGCGCGGTGGGCGGTGCCGAACGCATCGTTGACGAACACATCGCACAGCGCGGCCATCTTGCGCGCCAGCGCCTCGTCGTTCTTCTTCTCGCCCTTGTTCAGGCGGCAGTTCTCGAGCATCACCACCTGGCCCGGCTGGACGTCGACGCCATCGACCCAGCCGGCCTTGAGCGGCACCTCGCGACCGAGCAATTCACCCAATCGGGCGGCCACCGGGGCCAGCGAATCCTCGGGCTTGAATTCGCCCTCCTTGGGGCGGCCGAGGTGCGAGGTGACCATCACCGCGGCGCCGGCATCCAGCGCCATGCGGATGCACGGCACCGAGGCGCGGATGCGGGTGTCCTCGGTGATGCGGCCAGCATCGTCCTGCGGCACGTTGAGGTCGGCACGGATGAACACCCGCTTGCCGGCGATGCGGCCCTGGGCGATCAGTTCGTCGAGTCGGAGGATCTTCATGGTGGATGGGTGAAACGAGGTGGTGAAATGCGATCCAGTCGGAGTTTGTCAGATCACCAGCCCATGCCAAGGCGACAGATCAACATCGTGCTCGTGCCGCTGACGATGGTGCCGAGGATGTCGCGGCGCCACACGAACCACAGGCTGGCCACTGCCGTGCCCATCAACCGGGCATCCTGCCAGGTGGAGAGCAGTCGCCCGTCATGCAGCGCGATGTCGGGCGCGACCACGGCAGCCAGGGCGCCCACCGGCGCATAGCGCAGCCCCTCCCGCAGCCATTCGGGCATCGGCCACTGCCGCTCGGGCAGCACGAAGAAGCCGCGGGTCAGCAGGGTGATGGCGGCCAGGCCGGCCACCGTCAGCAGCGACTCGAACGTGCTCATCGGGGGCTGCCTCCGGGGCGGGCCGGCTTGGGCAGGTGGTCGATCACGGTGCCCACGGCCACGGCCACGGCGATGGCCAGCAGCAGGTTGAGCTTCAGGGGAAGCGCGTAGGCCGCGACCGCCGCGGCGGCGGCCAGCAGGGCCGGCAGCCAGGTGGCCCGGTCGGCCAGCAGCGAATAGGTCACCCCCAGCAGTGCCAGCGTGCCGGCAAACCCCAGCCCCCAGGCCTCGGGCACGCGGTGCCCCAGCGCGATGCCCAGCAGCGACATCACATGCCACGAGCCCGCATTGACCAGCACGCCGCCCCAGAAGTACGCCGGCTGCTCGGGCGAGGGTTCGGGCTTTGGAAACCGGCGCAGGAACAGCACGATGTTCAGGTCGGCGCAGAAGTACGACATCCACGCCCGCTGCGCCCGTGGCAAGTGGGCGATGTAGGGCCGCCACTGCGCACTGAAGACGACGAAGCGCAGGTTCACGCACAGCGCCGTGGCCCAGATCACCCAGATCGGCGCGCCGGCGCCGATCAACGGCGCGGTGGCCAGTTGGGCCGAGCCGGCGAACACGGTGAGTGACATCAGCACCGCGATGCCGATGCCCATGCCGCTCTTGACCATCGCGACGCCGGTCACCAGGCCCCAGGCCCCGATGCCCAGCGAGATGCCCACCATGTCGCGCGCGCCACGGCGGAACTCGGGATGCCGCCACAGCGCGGTTGCAGAACTCATGCCGACATTGTCGTCGGCCTTGACGCGGCGCCGCGTTGGCGCCGCCTCGGTGATCAGCGTCGGCTGACGCTTCCGCTGCCAGCAACGCTCGACTTGACTTCCGCGTTGCCGCTGAAGCGCACATCGCCAGAGCCGGCGATCGACACCTCGAGGGTCTTGTCGGCATGCACCACGGCGCCGCCGGAGCCGGCAATGCGGATGGTGACGTTGTCGGCCTTCAGCTCGGGGGCCTTCACGTCGCCAGAGCCGGCGATGCGCACGCTGAGCTTGTTGGCCTGGCCTTGCGCAGCCACGTCGCCCGAGCCGCTGATCACCAGGTTCAGCTCCTGCGTGGTCAAGCCCCTCAGCTGCAGATCCCCCGAGCCCGACACCGCCGCCGCCAGCTTGGGCGTGTTGAAGGTCTCGACCCGCACGTCGCTCGAGCCTGATGAGGCCAGCGAGCTCAGCGTGACGGCGCCGACGTCGATCGACACCTTGCCCGTGTGCCAGACCTTGGCCTGGGGCTTCCAGCGCAGGCGCAGGGTCTTGCCGTTCTCGACGGTGGTCTCGATCAGCGGCAGGAGGTCGGCCTGGGCCTTCACCTCCAGCGACGGCTGGCTGGCCTGGCGCACCTTGACGTCGAATGCCCCCGAGATCTCGATCGCATCGAACGACGCCACCGTTCTCTGCTCGGTCGTACCCTGGCCGGAACTCGCCTTGGTCGGCGGCGGGGTCTGGGCCTGCGCCGTGCCGGGCATGGCGGTGACCACGGCCATGGTCAGGCCGATGGTGACGATGGACGCAAGCAGGCCGTCGAGGCAGCGTTCAAGGGGAGGGCGCAGGCTGGACATGTGGGGTCGCTCCGTGGGAATGACCGACATGCTCGTCGTACGGTGTGCGCGTGTCAGCCCCTCTGCGATCGGCGTCGTCCTGGCGGGCGTGAAGTGCCGCAAACGCCGACGGACAGTCGGCGCGGGCCCTGCACCGGCGGATCAGGAGGCGTGCTTCTTGCCTTTGCCGGCCGACTTGTCCGGTCCCTTGGGCTTGGCCTCGGGCTCGGCGGCGGCCTCATGGTCGTCGGCCGGCTTGGCGGCAACGGCCGATGGCGGCTGCAGCACCGGCGGCACCGGATCGATCTTGTTCTCGCGCATGTATTCGTTCATCTCGCGCCAGCCGGCGTAGACGGAGGCGCGGTCGGCCTTCTTGTTGAGCGCGTAGCAGTCCTCGATGGCCCGGCCGGCGTGGCGGCAGGCGCCGCCAATGGCCTTGCCGTCGGCCTCCTTGCGCGCGGCCACCGCGGTGGCCGACTCGATGCCGAGCTGGTCGCAGCCCGCCGCCAGCAGCGCAAAGAGGCTCAGCAGCAAGGCAGGCAGGCGACGGACGAGGCGGCTCATGGACTGGATATCGGCCGACCCTGAGCCCGACTTGAGCGGTGAGCTGCGCCGACGAGCCGGGGCTTCAGCCGAGCATCAGAGGGTCAGGCGCCGCGGGCCATGTCCAGCAGCCGCTCGACGCGCTCCTCGGTCGAGGGATGGGTCGAGAACAGGCCCTTCAGGCCACCGCCGGACAGCGGGTTCATGATCATCATCTGCGCCGTCTCGGGGTGGCGTTCGGTCGCCTCCAGCGGAATGCCCTGGGCATAACGCTGGATCTTCTGCAGTGCCGCGGCCAGGGCCTGGGGGTCGCCCGAGATCTCGGCGCCGCCACGGTCGGCCTCGAATTCGCGGGCGCGGCTGATCGCCATCTGGATCAGGCTGGCCGCCAGCGGGGCCAGGATGGCCACCAGCAGGCCGGCGATCGGATTGGCCGGCCGGCCTTCGCTGTCGCGGCCGCCGAACATCATGCCGAACTGGGCCAGCATGCCGATGGCGCCGGCCATCGTGGCGCTGATGGTGGAAATCAGGATGTCGCGGTGCTTCACATGCGCCAGTTCATGCGCCATCACGCCGCGCAGCTCGCGCTCGCTCAGGATGCGGATGATGCCGGTGGTGGCGGCCACCGCGGCGTGGTCGGGGCTGCGGCCGGTGGCGAAGGCATTCGGCGAGGCCTCGTCGATCAGGTAGACCTTGGGCATCGGGATCTGGGCCCGGTCGGCCAGCTCGCGCACCATGCGCACGAACTGCGGCGCCGAGGTCTCGTCCACCTCCTGCGCGTTGTACATCTTCAGCACCAGCTTGTCGCTGAACCAGTAGCTGAAGAAGTTCATGCCCAGCGCCACCACCAGTGCCAGCATCATGCCGGCCTGCCCGCCCAGCCAGCGGCCCACCAGCATGAACAGCGCGGTGATGGCAGCCATCAGGATGGCGGTCTTCATCAGGTTGAACACGGACAGGTCCTTTCGAGGTCGTCAAGAAGGCCGGTGGCATCTGCACGCCCGGCATGCCGGTCAGATGTGGGCGAACCGGGGAAGTTCAATCGGCGCCCCGGTGGCCCGCCGGCCGATGCGGCGTGGCGGCCTCAGCCCAGGAGGGCCCCGGCCTTGACAGGGCGCGCCTGCAGAAACGCCGCAGCGGCGAGCCGCCGGCCGCCCGGGTACTGGAGCTGACGCAGCGCCAGCCGGCCGTCTGCGCAGGCCACCTCGAACTGGTCTGCCTGGGCCAGCAGCACCGTGCCGGCAGCGGCATCCACCGGCCCGGGCCGCACCTCGGCCCGCCACAGCTTGACGGTCTCGTCACCCAGCCGGAACGAGGCGCCCGGAAAGGGGTCGAAGGCGCGCGTCCGGCGCTCGATCTCTGCCGCCGGCCTGGACCAATCGATGGCCGCCTCGGCCTTGTCGACCTTGTGCGCGTAGGTGATGCCCTCGACCGGCTGAGGCACCGGCTCCAGCCGCGGTGCGGCCAGGGCCTGGACGATGAGCCGTGCGCCCAGCGACGCGAGGCGGTCGTGCAGGCTGCCGGTGCTGTCGTCAGGAAGGATGGGCACGGATTCGGCCAGCAGCATGTCGCCGGTGTCCAGCCCCTGGTCCATCTGCATGATGGTGATGCCGGTGCGGGCATCGCCTGCTTCGATGGCGCGGTGGATGGGCGCGGCACCGCGCCAACGCGGCAGCAGCGAGCCGTGGATGTTCAGGCAACCGAGCGGCGGCAGGGCCAGCGCCCAGGCGGGCAGGATCAACCCGTAGGCGGCCACCACCATGGCCTGCGGAGCTGCCTGCTGCAAGGCCTGATGGGCGGCCTCGGCATCGGTGGCGAACTTGCCATCCAGCCGCAGCCCGCGGGGCTGGGCCAGCGGCAACCCGTTGGCGATTGCCACCACCTTGACCGGCGAAGGCTGCAGCTTCATGCCTCGCCCCGCCGGGCGATCAGGCTGGGTCAGCACGAGCACCAGCTCGTGTCCGGCGGCGATCAGCGCCTCGAGCGCCGTCGCAGCGAACTCCGGCGTGCCGGCAAATGCGATCCTCATGGCGACAGGCTGAATGGCGCGGCCATCAGCGGCCCGGCCCTTGCTCGTCGCGCGTCTTCTTCAGCATCTTGGTCTTGATGCGGTCGCGCTTGAGCGGGCTGAGGTACTCGACGAACACCTTGCCGAGCAGATGGTCGAGCTCATGCTGCACGCACACCGAGGTCAGGCCCTCGGCGGCGAACTCGTGGGTGGTGCCGTCCCGGTTCTGGGCCCGCACCGTCACCCGCGCGTGGCGCTGCACCTTGTCGTAGATGGTCGGCACCGACAGGCAGCCCTCTTCGGCCACCATCAGGTCGTCGCTGCGCACGATGATCTCGGGGTTGATCAGCACCAGCGGCTGGTCGTGATCGGGAGAGGTGTCCATCACCACGATGCGCTCGTGCACGTCCACCTGGGTGGCGGCCAGCCCCACGCCATCGGCGTGGTACATGGTCTCGAGCATGTCGTCGACGAGGCGGCGGATGCGCTCGTCGACCGCCTTCACCGGTTTGGCCACGGTGTGCAGGCGGGGATCGGGATATCGAAGAATGGTCAGCAAAGCCATGGGCAGGAAGACACGACGCCATCCGAGGTTCGGACGGCCGCTGTGGAGACGATGCAACGCCGGAAGTATCGCAAGCGCGCGAACGGGTTGTGACGAAAACCGCTTTTCATTGCGATATCAAGGGTTTATCGGCAGAATCTGCGAGGCAGCATGAGCATTTGGGGTGCAACATCCGAAGTGATCGGCACCCGCCAAGCCCGCTGTACGGCGTTCGCCTCTGCGAATGCCCCCCAGGAGATCGAGTCCATGAGTTCATGCCTGCGCCATTTGTCCGCATCCTGGAACGGCCGGCGCCTCGTCCACACTGCGCTGGCATTGTGTGCCGGCTTCTGCGTCGCCGCTCCGACGTTGGCGGTAGACCTGACCATCCGACCTGAGCAACGCGCGGCGGCCCAGAAGGTGGCTGAGGCCGGCGTGCCGTTGTCCGAACTGGCCGAGAACGCGCCGGCGTCGCACACGGTGCAGACGGGCGACACGCTGTGGGACATCTCCAAGCTGTTCCTCAAGAGCCCCTGGCGCTGGCCCGAGCTGTGGGGCATGAACCTGCAGCAGATCCGCAATCCGCACCTGATCTACCCGGGGCAGGTGCTGGTGCTCGATACCTCCAACGGCCGCGCCCGGCTCCGGCTGGCGGGCAGCGCGCCCGACGAGCCGCAGGCGGGCGTCGCGCCGTCCAATACGGTGCGCCTGTCGCCACGTGTGCGCAGCCAGGTGCTCGACAACGGCGCCATCGCCGCCGTGCCGCTGCAACTGATCGGGCCGTTCCTCAACGAGGCCGTGGTGCTCAACACCGATGAGCTGGCCGCCGCGCCGCGCGTGGTGGCCACGCAGGAAGGCCGGGTCATGGTGACGCGTGGCGAAACCGGCTACGTGCGGGGCGATCTGGGTGGTGCGAACGAGTTCCGCCTGTTCCGCGAGAGCGTGGCCCTGACCGATCCCGAGACCAACCAGACGCTTGGCCATGAGGCCCGCTTCCTCGGCACGGCCGAGTACACCCGTCCCGCCGGGTCGGCCACGCCGGCAGGTGCCAAGGAGGCGGTGCCGGTGCCCGCCACCATCGTGGTGACCAGCGCCCGCCAGGAGATCGGCGTCGGCGATCGACTGTCTGCCGTGCCCCAGCGCGAGTTCGTGGCCTACATGCCGCATCCGCCCGCCAGCGCGATCGGCGGGCGCATCGTCTCGATTTATGGCGACGCGATGTCGGCAGGCCAGAACCAGATCGTCGCGATCAATCGGGGCAGCCGGGATGGCGTCGAGCGCGGGCATGTTCTCGCGTTGTGGAGCGATGGCGCCATGGGTGTCGATCGCACCGACGGGCAGCGCACCCGCATCAAGCTGCCCGATGAGCGGGTGGGCACGCTGTTCGTGTTCCGCGTGTTCGATCGCGTGTCGTACGCACTGATCGTCTCGTCCACGAATCCGGTGCGCCGCGGCGACCGATTCAGCCAGCCCTGAACGCCTGCGCAGGGAACGCCGTGCCTGCCAGCGGTGCCCGGCCGGTGGATGCCGACCTGGCTGCCTGGTTGACGCTGGCCCATGGTGCCGGCGTCGGGCGGGTGTCGGCGCGACGCCTGCTGGCGGCCTTCGGTTCGGCATCGGCGGCCATGAACGCTCCGCCGTCGGCCTGGGCGGCCGTGCTGGGCAAGCGTACCGAACCCTCGACGGGGCTGGATGAAGCCGATGCGCAGGCAATGGTCGAGCGCAGCTCGGCCTGGCTGGCCGGCTCGCCGTCGCGACGCATCGTGACCCTGGCCGATCCCGACTACCCGGCAGCACTGTTGCAGACGGCCGATCCTCCGCTGCTGCTCTACCTCGAAGGGCGGGTGGACGTGCTCGCACAGCCGATGCTGGCCATCGTGGGCAGCCGCCATGCCACGCCGCAAGGGCTGGAGACGGCGCGCGTGTTCGCCCGCGAACTGGCCGCTGCCGGTTGGTGCGTGGTGTCCGGTCTGGCCGCGGGCATCGACGGCGCCGCACATGCCGGGGCCATCGAGACCGGTTCGACGATTGCGGTGGTCGGCACCGGCCTCGACGACGTCTATCCCCGGCGACACCGTGCACTGGCTCGTCAGGTGGCTGCGCACGGGCTGGTGGTCAGTGAGCTCCCCCTGGGGGCGCCGCCGGTGGCGGCTCATTTCCCGCAGCGCAATCGCATCATCGCCGGCTTGGCCGCGGGCACGCTGGTGGTCGAGGCAGCGCTGCAATCGGGCTCGCTGATCACCGCCCGCCTGGCCGCCGAGGCCGGGCGCGAAGTGTTCGCGATTCCTGGCTCGATCCATTCGCCGCATGCGCGCGGTTGCCATGCCCTGCTGCGGCAGGGCGCGAAGCTGGTCGAATCGATCGACGATGTGCTCGAGGAGCTTCGGGCGATGCAGACGCCGCCGACCTCCGTGGGGGCAGAGCCCTCGGACCTCGTCGGCCCCGAGGCTGAAGCGATCCGCCCTGCCGACGATCCCGTGATGCGGGCGCTCGGACATGATCCAGCGGGCCTGGATGCCCTGATCGGCCGTTGTGGCTGGCCGGCGCCAGAGCTGCTGGCGCGACTGCTCGAGCTCGAGTTCGAAGGGGTGGTCGCCCGCCTGCCCGGGGGGCTGTACCAGCGCATTCAGCGGGGCTGATCGGCCTCAGCCGAGCCCGCGCGGAGAGGTCGGCGGCGGGCCGAGCAATCCCGCATGAAAGCCCCCTGCCTGTCAGAGGAGGCTGCGGTATAGTGAATTCATGTTCGAGGTCCTGGTCTATCTGTACGAGAACTACTGGCGGCCGGACGCCTGTCCCGACCACGACCAGTTGACCCGCAAGCTTTCTGCCGTCGGCTTCGAAAGCGACGAGATCCAGGAGGCCCTCAACTGGCTGGACGGGCTGGCCCAGACGGCGCAGGCCTACACCGGCCAGCAGGCGCCGCGCAGCCTGCGCGTGTACACCCCCCGCGAGGTCGAGCGGCTGGGCGAGGATTCGATCGGCTTCATCAGCTTCCTCGAGTCGGCCGGCGTGCTGCCGCCTCCGATGCGCGAGATGGTGGTCGACCGCGCCATGGCGGTGGGCGAGGCCCCGGTGGCCCTGGAAGACCTCAAGGTCATCGTGCTGATGGTCTTCTGGAGCCTGGGCGAAGAGCCCGATGCGCTGATCCTGGACGAGTTGTTCGTCGCCCCTGAAGAGCGCCTGATCCACTGAGTTGCGCGCCCGCTGCGCCGCAGCACCCGAGCCGCGGCGTCCGCCTCAGTTCATCAGCCGCGACGGGTCGGCGTCGAGCTTGGCCAGGGCGCTGCGCGTGGCCTTGACCGTGAGCGACTCTTCCTGCGCAGGCAGCAGCAGGCCGGCCTGCAGATAGGCCGCCAGCCGCGGCTGCTGGAACAGCACGCAGCGGCCATTGGCCGAGACGAACAGCGACAGCTGCCGCCGCATGCCGTGCCAGGCCAGCTGCACCGGTTCGGACCGCCCGCGGTACTCGAGCATGTACCAGCTGCCCACCATCAGCTCGCGCGCCCACGACAGGGTGGCCGGAGTGGGCACCGTGCCGCCGTCGGACACCACCTCGAGC
>Ga0268298_10003062_pt1 | contig 17477 bp, 16 predicted proteins | sample WWTPWeurt_MetaG_FD_194462 | JGI IMG/M metagenome (GOLD analysis project Ga0268298, IMG submission 194462) | Activated sludge microbial communities from WWTP in Nijmegen, Gelderland, Netherland - WWTP Weurt | ecosystem: Engineered > WWTP > Aerobic digester > Activated sludge | place...
GGCCCAGCAGGTGGGCGCCGAGCTGCACACTCTCGTGCCCAAGCTCCCCATCGCCTCCCTGGTGGGTGGCGTGGCCTACCCGCCCCAACTCAAGGCCCTGCAGCAGGGCGCCCAGGTCATCGTGGGAACGCCGGGCCGCGTCATGGACCACCTGGAGCGCGGCACCCTGGATCTGAGCAAGGTGAGCATGATCGTCCTCGACGAGTGCGACGAGATGCTGAACATGGGCTTCCTCGAGGATGTGGAAACCATCCTCGCCAAGGTCCCCGCAGGCCCCCAGACCTACCTGTTCTCGGCCACCCTGCCCGCCCCCATCGCCAAGCTGGCGAAGCGGTTCCTGAAGGATCCGGTCCAGATCACCCTGGCCGAGGCCGGTGAGCATGCCGTCCACGCCGACATCGCCCACACCCCCGTGCTGGCGCCCGATCACCAGCACGTGCGCGCCCTCGTGAACCTGCTGCTGAAGGACCAGCCCAGCTCCGCCCTGATCTTCACCAAGACCAAGGCCCAGACCGAGGAGGTCGCCGAGGAGCTGACCGTCTCCGGCCTGCCCGCGGCCTTCCTCCACGGCGATCTCGCCCAGGCCACGCGCACCCGCATCCTGGGCCAGTTCAAGGAGGGCAAGCTGCGCTACCTGGTGGCCACGGACGTGGCCGCGCGCGGCCTGGACATCGAAGGCCTGCCCCTGGTGGTCCACATGGGCATCCCCACCCAGCTGGAGAGCTACATCCACCGCAGCGGCCGCACCGGCCGCGCCGGTGCGAAGGGCAGCAGCATGGCCCTGGTGGGCTGGAAGGAAAGCCGCATCCTGCTGGCCTGGAGCCGCCGCGGCGGCCTCAAGCTAGACTGGCGCGCCGTGCCCACGCCCGCGGAGATCCGCGAGGCCCAGGCCACCAAGCTCCTCGACGGCATCCAGGGCTCCGTGAGCCCGGCCCTGCTGCACCAGGCCACCCAGCTGTTGAAGGATACGGACCCCGTGCGCCTCGTGGCGGGCCTGCTGGGGCTCGTCCAGGCCGATCAGGCCTCGGGTTTCGACCTGCCCAACGAACCCGAAAAGAAGCCGAAGTCGCGCTTCGACTCGCCGCGTGAGCGCAAGGAGGGCGGCCCTCGTCCTCAGCGCACCTACGCTGAACGGGCGGCCGCGCGCGGGACTGAGCGTCCGGATTCCGCCTTCTCCAAGACCCGCCCCGATGGCAGCTTCAAGCCCCGCAGTGACTTCGAGGATCGACCCCGGCCCTACGCCAAGCCCAAGCCTGAAGGCGCCGATCGGCCCCGCAAGACCTGGGAGGATCGTTCCGCCAAACCTGAGGTGAAGGACACCCCGCGTCCTTGGAAGCCTGCGGCCAAGTCGGGCCCCAAGCCCGCTGCCAAATACGGCGAGGGCCCCGCCAAAAGCTGGAAGAAGAAGGGCTGATTTTCTCCAGGGTTCCGCTCTGCGCCGGCCCGCCCTTGGCGACGCCGGCGCGGCGGGCAGATGGGCTCCACGGTGGATAAACACCCCGCAGGTCATGGGGGGAATAACGCCCCACCCGAGGTGAGGGGTCATTTGGGAGCTCTGCGGCGGTAGACTGGCCGCACGACACCGAGGCAACCCCATGTACGACCCTGCGCTCGACCGTAGGAAGAATGGTGCTTTCAGGATCCTGTACATGGATTTCCGATCCTTCTGGTACCGCATCATCCTCAGAAGGAAGAACGTTCCGGGTGCTGCCGCCAGGCCAAAGGCCGCGGCACCGGTGGCCCCTCCCCCGACCCAGGCCAAAGCGGGCGTGGGCTTCACCACGGGGGTCGCCAAGCTCGATGAGCAGCACCACCACATCCGCGAGGCCATCCTGGGTTTCCAGAAGGACCTTGGCCGGGGCCTGGCCGCCGAGGACCTGGTGGCGTCGCTGGATGCGCTGCTCCAGAAAATGAATGACCACTTCCAGTACGAGGAATCCTACCTGGAACACATCAAGTTCCCAGGCCTGGCGCACCACAAGGAAGAGCACGACCGCTTCAGGACCGAGGCGCACCAGCTGCGGGAACACCTCGCGGTGGGCGATCAGGGGGCCTCCCTGGACCTCTCAGCCTTCCTGTTCAACTGGTTCCGCAAACACACCCTGGAGGAGGACGCCACCTTCGCCAAGCACCCGCGGCGGCCCTGATCAGGCGTTCGGGTCGGTGGCGTTCAGGTCCAGTGGCGTGGCCTCCTCAACTGGCTTGGGGCGGCCCCAGACGCGGTTCTCCACTGGCTGGGCGTTGGCCTTGTCACGCGCCTCTTTCACCAGCTGGATGGCCTCGGCATCGCTGCCGGACTTGGGCACGGTGCCGGGCTTGAAGGCCAGGTGGAGCACGCGGTCGGCCGTGGCGGAGGTGGCCAGCAGACCGGTGTAGCGATCGATGTCCGCCCACTCCATGCCGTCGGGCGCTTTGAACTCCTCCCGCTCGGTGGTGGGCAGCGCGGCCCTCATGAAGTCGATCCAGATGGGTAGCGCCACCTTGGCGCCATCCGCGCCCCTGAAGATCGTCTTCTTCTCGTCCAGCCCCACCCACACGCCACAGACCACCTTGGTGGAGAAGCCGATGAACCAGCCGTCCGTGTGGTCGTCCGTGGTGCCGGTCTTGCCCGCCACGGGCCACTCCAGCTCGTTGCTCTTAGCGCCGGTGCCGCTGGTGGCCACGCCCTGGAGGCACTGGATGAGCTGGTAGGTGCTCATGGGATCCAGCACCTGTTCTGTGGCGCCGCCGCCATGGCTCTCCAGCACGCGGCCATTGCGGTCCGCGACCTTCTTGATGAAGAAGGGCGGTGGCGCCTGGAGGCCGCCGTTGGCGATGGTGGCGTAGCCCCGCACCATCTCCCGGAGGGTGAAGTCGCCGGAGCCCAGCGCCATGCTGGGATAGGGCGGGATGCTGCCGGTGACACCGCACTTGCGGGCGAAGTCGATGACGTTCATCACGCCTGTCTCCTCGAGGGTGCGCACGGCCGGGACGTTCCGGGAATCGCGCAGGGCCTCCCAGATGGGGATGGGCCCCCAGAAATCGCGTTCGTAGTTCTTGGGCTCGTAGGGTTTCACCCCCGGTCGCAGGGGCTTGAAGTCCGAGCTGCCATCCGGGTGCGTGATCAGGGCGTAGTCCACGGTGTCGAGGAAGCGCGTCGGCACATCATTGACCATGGAGGCCGGTGTCTTCCCGGCGGTGAAGGCCGCACCGTAGACGAAGGCCTTCATGGTGGACCCCACCTGGCGCAGGGCCTGCGTCGTGCGGTTGAACTTCGAGCGGTTGAAGTCGTAGCCGCCCACCATGGCCCGGATCTCGCCCGTCCGGGGATCCACGGCCATCAGCGCGCCCTCCACGGAAGGATCCTGGTCCAGTTCGAGGGACCTGGGCGTGCCTTCATCAGAGGCCTTCACGGTGAAGAGCGGGGCCGCGCCCCGGGGGAGCAGCTTCTGGATGTCCTTCCCGGCCCAGGCGAAGGCAGCCTCGGGAACATCCAGCTGCGTCTTTCCGATGCGCACCAGGGCCTTGCCGCCCTTCCAGCCGAGGATCACGCCCCGCACGCTATCGCCCTTCTCGAAGTAGCGCCGCCAGCCGTTCAGCTGCGTCGTCTCGGGATCGGTCACGAACTGCACCGCGTCCTTGCGGAAGCCCCGGCGCCGGTCCACGGCCTTGACGCCGTTGCGCACCGCCTCGTTGGCGGCCTCCTGCCAGAAGCTGTCCACGGTGGTGGTGACCTCCAGCCCGCCATTCAGCACCTGTTCCCGCCCGTACTTCTCATAGAGGTATTTGCGGACCTCCTCGACCACGTAGGGCGCCACGGCCTCTTCGCGGGCATTCTCCCGCGCCAGACGGATGGGTTTCTCGATGAGCAGGCTGGCCTCGGCGGCCTTGAGGTAGCCCTCCTTGACCATGCGGACGAACACGTGGTTGCGGCGCGACTTGGCCGCGGCGCGGGCCTTGGGATCGGGATTGTAGGGGTTGTACCAGTTCGGATTCTGGACGAGCCCCGCCAGCAGGGCGCACTCCTCAGGCAGCAGCTGGGGGGCGCTCTTGCCGAAATAGAACTCAGCCGCGGCCTCGATGCCGTAGCGCCCGCCGCCGAAGTACACCTCGTTGGCGTACATCTCCATGATCTGCTTCTTGGAGTAGGCCTTCTCCAGCTTGCGGGCGAGGATGATCTCCTTCAGCTTGCGATCCAGGCGCTTCTGCCGCTTGGCCGTCACGGTGCGGATCAGCTGCATGGTGAGCGTGGAGGCACCTTCGCGACGGCGACCGAAGCTGGTGATGAAGTTCACACCGGAGCGCAGGACGCCTCGGGTCGAGACGCCACCGTGCTGCCAGAAGTCGGTGTCCTCTGTGGCCACCAGAGCATTGATGAAGGCCTTGGGGATGTCGCCGTAGGGGATCACCACCCGGTGCTCCTCCGCGAAGATGCCGATCACGTTGCCGCTCTGGTCCAGCACCTTGGTGATGGTCTTCGGCACGCGCAGGGCGAAGAGCGTGAGGAAGCTGTCGGCATCCCGGGAGAGCACGGACCAGGACACGGCAAGGGTGACTGCCCCGAGGGTCGCGAGCGCCACGAAGGCGAGCAGCAGCCTCCGGATCCAACGGCGGGCTGGCGAGGTGGGGGAAGCCGGGTTGGAAGCCATGGCTCAAGGATAGCGGTAGAGTGATGCCATGCCCCAGCGACTCGTCCTCGTGGCCAAGGTCAAATCCCCGCACCTGGGTTCCACCCTGCGGGCGGCGCTGCCGGTTTTCCTGGAGCGCGGCTGGGAAGTCCTCGGCGAGCCGGGGCTGGAAGAGGCCTGGGCCCAGGCCGGATTGGACCCGGCCCGGTTGCACATCGAGCTGGACCTGGGCGCTGGTGATGCGCCAGCGGACCTCTGCCTGGTACTTGGAGGTGACGGGACGCTGCTCTATGCGGCCCGTCGGGTGGGCCTGCGGGGCACGCCGATCCTCGGCATCAACCTGGGCTCCCTGGGCTTCCTCACGGCCCATCCCGTGTCTGGTGCGCGGGAGGCCGTGGAGGCCTTCCTGGCCGGAGCGCTCCTGCCTGACGTGCGGCCCATGCTGGAAACCGAGCTCTGGCGCCAGGGAACCCTGCTGGCCCGCCAGACCGTGCTGAACGATGCCGTCCTCGCCAAGGGCGCCCTGGCCCGCATCATGGACATGCACTTGCGGATCGGCGACCAGGACGCCGGTCCCATGAAGGCAGATGGCCTCATCGTGGCCACGCCCACGGGCTCCACCGCCTATTCGCTGTCTGCCGGGGGGCCGATCCTGCACCCCAGTCTGGAAGCCTTCGTGATCGCGCCCATCTGCCCGCACACCCTCACCCTGCGGCCCTCCGTGGTGCCGGCCTCGCTGCCCATCTCCATCACCCTGCAGGACGCCGAGGACGCCCACCTCACGCTGGATGGCCAGGTGGGCCACCGGGTGCAGCCGGGCGACGAGGTCAGGCTGCATCAGGCGAAGACCCGGATCACCCTCCTGCAGCGGCCAGGACTCGACTTCTTCGCCCTCCTCCAGCAGAAGCTGCACTGGGGGGACAGGTAGAGTCTGGAGGCTGAAGGTACGGCCTGCGGCCCGCAAGGCTGGAGACACTGATTCCTGTGGCCGCCAACGGCGGCAACCTTGTTCTTCTTTTGGGCGAGGCGCACTCAGGTGGGTCGGCGCCAACCTTCGAAATCCAGCGCAGCGCGCAGCGCTGCATCAAAGAGCATTACCTCCAGTCTCCAGACTCCGGACTCCAGCCTGCACTCCCACCTACCCCCACAGACCGCTCCGTCTCGGGGCATTTCTCAACCCACCGGTCGGTAGTGGTCTGCGCCGTTCCATGCTTGTGACCACAGACACATGGACCCAGGTCGAAACTTCCTCCAGGTAGGACCTGTGTCCCTGCATGGAGGCCCCATGGCCCTCAAAGAACGACCGAAACCCTTCCTTCTGCCGGACTATTGCAAGGGCTGCGGCCGTTGCCTGGATGCCTGCGCCAAGGACTGCATCACACTCAGCGACCAGATCAACCCCATGACCGGACTGGTGCCGGTGGAGCTGGACCTGACGGACTGCAACGCCTGCGGCATGTGCATGGATGCCTGCCCCGAGCCCTACGGCCTGCGTCCCGCCCATGAGGGCGAGATCCAGGACTTCGAGCTGGAGGATCCCGCCAAGCTCTTCGGCGTGAAGCCCAGCGAGGCTCCCGAGCCCGTGGATCTCCCCAACGAGACCCTGCCCCTGCCCCGCACGGAACCCCTGGTCATCAAGGGCACCTATGCCTCGGCCGTGGGCGCCATCCTCGCCGGCTGCCGCCACGTCTACGGCTACCCCATCACGCCCTCCACCGAAGGCGCCGAGCTCATGGCGAAGTTCCTGCCCAAGCTCGATGGCACCTTCATCCAGGCGGTCAGCGAAGTGGCCGCCGTGAACATGATGTATGGCACCGCCGGCGCTGGCCTGCCCACCATGACCTTCACCTCGTCGCCCGGCTTCAGCCTGATGCTGGAAGGCGTCTCCTACATGATCGGCGCGGAGCTGCCGGGCGTCTTCGTGGACGTCATGCGCGGCGGGCCCGGCCTGGGCAACATCGCCCCCGAGCAGTCCGACATCAAGCTGGCCTGCCACGGCCTCGGCCACGGCAACACCCAGGCCATCACCCTGGCGCCCTCCACGCCCCAGGAGATGCTCGACCTCACGATCCTGGCCTTCGAGTTGAGCTTCAAGTACCGCAACCCCGTGATCCTGCTGGGCGACGGCTACCTGGGCCAGATGACCGGCAAGGTGCAGCTGCCCGAAACCATGATCAAGCCCGGCATCCCCAAGTGGGCGGTCTACGGCGATGCCATGCACCGCAAGAACCTCATCTCCTCGATCTTCCTCACCGAGTCCGACCTCGAAGCGCACAACCACCACCTCAACGCCAAGTACGCGGCCATGCAGGTGGAGGCGCGCGCCGAATCCTTCCTCTGCGACGACGCCGAGGTGGTGCTCATCGCCTGCAACACGCCGGCCCGCACCGCCAAGGGCGCCGTGCAGGACCTGCGCAACCAGGGCATCAAGGCCGGTCTGTTCCGCCCCATCACCCTCTGGCCCTTCCCGGTGGAAGCGCTGAAGAAGGCCATCCAGGGCGCCGAGCGCATCGTGGTGGTGGAAGCCAGCGCCGGGCAGCTGGAGGATGAGGTCCGCCTCGCCCTCAGCAAGGCCGGTGTCCGTGAATTCCCCGAGCTCGAGAACGTCCGCCGCATGGGCGGCGTCCTGCCCCAGCAGAGCGAGATCATGACCCGGGTCCTGGGCCGGAAGGAGGTGCTCGCATGAGCAAGACCAGCGTCATCTACGACAAGTTCGAGCGCCATTCCCACGGCCAGGGCCTCAAGGGCCACGCCACCCACTACTGCCCCGGCTGCGGCCATGGCCTCGCCCACAAGTTCCTGGCGGAGGCCATCGACGCCCTCGGCATCCAGGACCGCACGGTGGCCATCAGCCCCGTGGGCTGCTCCGTGTTCCTCTACTACTACTTCGACGTTGGCAACAGCCAGGCCGCCCATGGCCGCGCCCCCGTGGTGGCCCTCGGCCACAAGTTCGCCAACCCCGAGAGCGTGGTCATCAGCTACCAGGGCGACGGCGACCTGGCCTCCATCGGCCTCGCGGAAACGGTGGCCACGGCCCAGCTCGGCGCCCCCATCACCGTCATCTTCATCAACAACGCCATCTACGGCATGACCGGCGGCCAGATGGCCCCGACCACCCTGATGGGCCAGTCCAGCTCCACCAGTCCTTCGGGCCGCGACCAGTACAACGGCCAGCCCATGAAGATGGCCGAGCTCATCGCGGGCCTCGACGGCCCCGTCTACGTGGAGCGCGTGGCCCTCTTCGATGCCAAGCAGCGCATCAAGGCCAAGAAGGCCATCCAGAAGGCCCTCAAGCTCCAGGTGGAAGGCCGCGGCTACTCCTTCATCGAGGTGCTGGCCGAGTGCCCCACCCATCTGAAGATGAGCCCCGAGGAAACCGAGAAGTGGGTCAAGGAGTGCATGGAGCCGGTGTATCCCCTGGGCGTGAAGAAGGATCTCACCGTCGAGCCCTGGTTCCACCGCAACGCCCCCTGCTTCAAGGGAGAGAAGATCCTGGCCCTGACCGGCGCCAGCACCGAGCACCCCGAGCGCTTCTGCAAGGGCTTCCCCACCGCCCTGGATCTGAATGATGTCTCCCTGAAGCTGGCCGGTTCCGGCGGCGACGGCGCCCAGACCGCGGCCATGCTCATCGCCCGGGCCGCCATCAGCGAGGGCTTCGACGCCACCCACATCCCGAGCTACGGCCCCGAAAGCCGCGGCGGCACCTCCTACGCCGACGTGCATGTGGCGGAGACGGAAGTGCTCAACCCCGGCTCGCCCGATCCCCAGATCCTGCTGGCCTTCAACGCCCCCAGCCTGGCCAAGTTCGGTCCCACGGTGCGCAAGGGCGGCTATGTGATCTACGACAGTTCCGTGGTCACCGAGGCCCCCGTGCTGGATCCCAGCATCAAGGTGTTCCCGGTGCCCTTCACTGGCATCGCCACGGACCTGGGCAAGGCCGTGGTGAAGAACATCGTGGCCCTGGGCGCCTTGCAGGCCGCCACGGGCATCTTCCCCAAGGAGACCTTCCTCGGCGCCATCCGAGTGGCCCTGAAGGACAAGTGCGCCCTGATCCCCCTCAACGAAGAAGCCTTCGCCTGGGGCATCAAGTCGGTGGAAGCGCTCGACCAGTAGTCCCGGAACGCCAGGAGGCAGCCATGACGGACACCGCCATCCAGACCACCCTCAGCGCCGAGGAATGGAAGGTCGTCATGGCCCTCCGGGAGATCCCGGACAGCCCGCTCCGCGCCAAGGTCTCCGGACTACTGGCGGAGTTGGTGCGCTTCATCCAGCAGCCCCGCTGCCTCGGCATGCAGAGCGACGGCTTCCCCTGCGGCACCCCCCACACCAGCTGCGAGGAGTGCCAGCACATGCTGCAGGTGCTCGACGACCTGGCCGCCCGGGTGCCCGCCCAGAACTGAACCGTCGCATGACCAAGGCCCCTCAGCCGTTCGCGCCTGAGGGGCCTTGGTCCGTGCGCACTATTTCTTCCTGGCCAGGGTGACCTTGCCGGTGGCCACGGGCGAGGTCCAGGTGCCCACCATGGTCGAGCCGTCCTCCGAGAGCGTCACTTCGAAGTCCATGGTGGGCTCTGGGAACTTCACCTCGCGCCCCTTCACCTTGGCCTTGGTGAACATGTCCTGGAAATCCCCCACGGCGGTGCCGTACCAGGTGGACTCGCCCTTCAGGGTGTCACCCGAGGCCGAGGCGATCTTGACCACCAGCTTGCCGCTCAGGTCCGCGAACTCCCACTTCCCTTCCCAGGTGCCTACTAGCCCCGTGGCGGTGGCGGCATCATCGGCCAGGAGGCAAGGGGCGGAGGCCAGGACACAGGCGATCATAACGAACGGTCGGTAGGTTTTTAGCATGCGGGCTCCTGGGGATGGGATTGATTCTAGCGGCCGAGGAGCAGGCCTCACAACCCTGGGGATCCGAATTCCCTAAAGTCCGCCCCGCAGGTTGGCGAAGGTCCTCAGGCCCTCCTCAGCGGGCTTGAGCAGGGCCACGAGCCGGCCCTCGTGCAGGGCCCGCAGAGGCGCGCCGGGATCCGGGAAGCCTTCGGGCGGGGCCCAGGTGGCAGGCCATGACTCGCCCACTGGGATGACGCGGCCATGGCTGAGGTGGTCGGCATCTTCATCGGACAGCAGCCGCGAGGGGCACCAGGGCAGCAGGTCCGCGCCCTTCAGCAGCTGCTCACGGTTCAGGCCGGGATCGGCCCAGGGACCGATGGCGGTGCGGCGGAGGGCCGCCAGGTGGGCGCCGCAGCCCAGGGCACGGCCCAGATCCCGGGCCAGGCTGCGCACGTAGAAGCCGCCCCGGCAGGTGAGCTCCAGGGTGCTGCGTCGGGGCAGCTCATGACTGATCCAGCGGGCGGAGAGCAGGAAGACGCGGCTCGGCTTCATCAGCACCACCTCGCCCCGGTGCGCCTTCTTGTAGGCGGCTTCGCCATCGATCTTCTTGGCGCTGGTGGCGGGGGGCACCTGCTCTGTCCAGCCCAGGAAGGGCGTCAGGGCCGTGTTCAGGGCAGCTGGGGTCAGGCGTGAAGCATCTCCCTCCGACAGGGAAAGTCCCTGCAGGTCGCAGGTGTCGGTCTCCACGCCCCAGGCCACCTCAGCCACATAGGTCTTGGGGAGCGGATGCATCAGCTCCATGAGCCGGGTGGCTTGGCCCGCCAGGACCAGTAGCAGGCCGTCGGCGAAGGGATCCAGGGTGCCGCCGTGGCCCAGGGCCAGCTTCTTCTGCCCGGCCTCGAAGGCGCGGCGCTTGAAGCCGCGGACCACGTCAAAGCTGCTCTGGCCCACGGTCTTGTGGACGAGGTGGATGCCCGCTTCGATCATTCAGGATTCCGTCGGGTCTGCGGCCGGCTCTGGTTCCACGGGCCGGGCCGCCCGCTCCTTCTCGATCTCGGTCAGGAGCGTCTCCAGATGGTTGCCCTCCTCCAGGGTGCCATCCGGGAAGAAGCGGAGCTCGGGCACCCGCTTCATCTTGAGGCGCGCGGCCAGCTGGCTGCGGAGGAAGCCCGCCGCCCGGCCCAAGGCCTTGCGGGTGAGGGCATCCTGCGCCTCCTGGTCCCCGCCGTTGGCCGGCAGCACCGTGAAATAGACGCGGGCCACGCTGCGATCCGGCGAAAGGCGGACCGCCGTGAGGGTCAGGAAACCGAGCTCCGGATCGCGCAGCTCCCGCTGCACGAGCGTGGAAAGCAGGAAGTGGACTTGGTCTTCGAGGCGTTCGGGGCGTTGCATGAGGATCCTTTGCAGCTTTCATTCTACCCGACCCGGCTTTTTCGCCTTGGTCATGGAGGCTTTACCCATCAAGGAGTACTCTGGGCCTTTCAAAGGCAGCGGCCTTGACCGAGTGGTTCGAAACCTGGTTTGACGAGGACTACGCCCGTCTCTACGCCCACCGGGACGCGGAGGAGGCGCGCGTGGCCCTGGGCCGCGCCATGCGGGTGGCCCCGGAGCTGACCCGGGGCCCGGTCCTGGACCTGGCCTGCGGGGCGGGCCGGCACCTGGAAATCCTCCGCCGGGCGAACCCGCTCGCCTTCGGCATGGACCTATCCCGCACCCTGTTGCAGATGGCCCCCGGCGGCCTCCGCCCCTGGCTGCTGCGGGGCGACATGCGCCAGATCCCGGTGAAGGATGGCACCCTGCATGGCATCTGCCTCTGGTTCACGCCCTTCGGCTACTTCTCGGACGACCAGAACCGGGCGCTGATGATGCGCCTGGGGGCCCTGCTCCGACCTCAAGGAGTCCTCGTCATGGACTACCTCAACGCCGACCTGGTGGCCCGGACCCTGGTGCCGGAGGAGACCGTAGAGCGCGGGATCATCCGGGCCCAGAGCCGCCGCTCGCTCGAGGGGGACCGCCTCGTGAAGCGCATGGTGCTCACGCGCAGGGACACAGGCGAGGTGCGCGACGTGCTGGAGAGCGTGCGGCTCTACCACCCCACCGACCTCCAGGAGATGGCCGTGCGCGCGGGCCTGCGGCTCCGCCGCGTCATGGGTACCTATGCCGGAGAAGCGTTCACCGATGACAGCCCCCGCTGGATCGGGGTTTTCGAGAAGGCGTGGTAAAGGCAGGCTGCGGGTACGGCCTGCGGCCGCCAGGCCGGAGTCCGGAGGTACTGCGCTCCGGCCGCTCAGATGGGTCGGCGCCGTATTGAACCATTCGGCGCGCCGCGCAGCGGCGCATCAGGAATCCGTACCTCCAGTCTCCAGGCTCGCGGCCGAAGGCCGTACCTCCCACCTCCAACCCGGCCCCTCGGATGGCGGTCCACCACCACTTCCGTCAGAATGGTCACTTCCACAATGCAGGAGCAGCCATGGGCTTCCAATCGGTGCGCGATCTCGATGTGAAGGGCCACCGTGTCTTCCTCCGGGCGGACCTGAACGTGCCCTTGAAGGAAGGCAAGATCACCGACGCCACGCGCATCAAGGAGACGCTGCCCACCCTGAAGTGCCTGCTGGATGGCGGCGCCTCGGTGGTGCTGGCCTCGCACCTGGGGCGGCCCGAGGGCAAGGGCTTCGAGGCCGCCTACAGCGCCGGCCCCGTGGCCACCTGGCTGAAGGAGCAGGGCTTCGACTGCCGCTTGGCCTCCTATGTGAACGGCGCCGCGGTGGAGGCCGAGGCCGCCGCCCTGTTACCGGGCCAGGTGCTCCTGCTGGAGAACCTGCGCTTCGAGAAGGGCGAGACCAAGAACAAGGAGGACTTCGCCGCGGACCTGGCGAAGCTGGCCGACACCTACGTGAACGACGCCTTCGGCTCGGCCCACCGCGCCCATGCCTCGGTCAGCGGCATGGTGGCCCACTTCCCGAAAGATCGCGTGGCCGCGGGCTTCCTCATGGAGAAGGAGCTGAAGGCCCTCGGCAAGGTCGTCCACGACCCGGACAAGCCGCTGGTGGTGATCTTCGGGGGCGCCAAGGTAAGCGACAAGATCGAGCTCATCCAGAATTTCCTGGGGAAGGCCGACGCCATCCTCATCGGCGGCGCCATGAGCTACACCTTCCTCAAGGCCCAGGGCTTCGAGATCGGGAAGAGCCTCTGCGAGGAGGACAAGCTGGAGATGTCCCTGGACCTGCTGAAACAGGCCGAGGCCAAGGGTACGCGCCTGCTGCTGCCCCTCGATCATGTGGCGGCGGCCGAGTTCAAGGAGGACGCCGACTGCGCTATCACCCTGGACCAGAACATCCCCGCCAACCGCATGGCCCTGGACATCGGCCCCGAGACCGTCGCCGTCTACGCCGCCGAGATCCGTGCCGCGAAGACCCTCCTCTGGAACGGCCCCATGGGCGTCTTCGAGATGGCCCCCTATGCCAGCGGCACCTTGACCATGGCCGAGGAGCTGGCGGAGGCCGCCGACAGGGGCGCCTTCGTGCTGGTGGGCGGCGGTGACAGCGTGGCCGCCGTGAACAAGGCCGGAGTCGGCCCCCGCATGAGCCATGTCTCCACCGGCGGTGGCGCCAGCCTGGAGTTCCTCAGCGGTCTCGACCTTCCGGGCGTCGTCGCCCTCTCCAAGTAAGGATTCCCATGCGCTGCGTCGTCGCCAACTGGAAGATGAACCTGACCAAGGACGAGGCCCAGGCCTTCTGCGAAGACCTGCTCGGGCGCCTGGCGCCGGACTTTGCAGCCGAAGTGGGCATCGCCCCGCCCTTCACCCTGCTGCATCAGGTGAGTGATCTGGTCCGGCCCCGGGGCCTCCAGGTCTTCGGCCAGAACGGCCATGCCGAAGCCAAGGGCGCCTACACCGGCGAGGTCTCCATGCCCCAGCTCCGCGACGCGGGCTGCTCAGGAGTGCTGCTCGGCCACAGCGAGCGCCGCCAGTTCTTCGGCGAGACCGACACCGCCCTGGCGAAGAAGGTCAAGGCCGCCTGGCAGTGGGACCTGCTGCCCCTGCTCTGCATCGGCGAGACGCTGGAGCAGCGCGATGCCGGCCAGACCCTGGAAGTGCTCGGCCAGCAGCTGGCCATCCTCGCCGAGACCGGCCCCGGCCCACTCTGGGTGGCCTACGAGCCCGTCTGGGCCATCGGCACCGGCCGCCGCGCCGAGGCCGCCCAGGTGCGCGAGGCCCACGCCTTCATCCGGGCCGAGCTGAACCGCCACCTCGTCGGCACCGAGTACCGGGTGCCCATCCTCTACGGCGGCAGCGTGACCCCCGAGAGCTTCCCGGAACTGCTGGGCATCCCCGAAGTGGCCGGTGGCCTGGTGGGTGGCGCCAGCCTGGATCCCCGCAAGTTCGCGGAGCTGGTGAAGCAGGCGGGCTGATCAGTTCCCTTCGAGGAACAGCTCCGCCACATCGATGGCCAGCCCCACGAGGCCCGCCGCGGTGAGCCAATGGCCCGAGGCGTTCATCTGCTGGGTGAATTCATGGGACGAAGCCGGGTGCTGTGGCATCGGCACGGCCGCGCGCCTGGCCTCCTTCAGCGCCTCGATCTCCAGTTCCCGGGCCCGGTCCAGGCCGCCCCCGGCGATGAAGGCCAGAACGCGGCGCAGCTCGTCCTTGTCGAACCAGAGTCCATGGGCCTTGCACACGTCCAGCACCACGCCGGAACGCTTGGCGTAGTTCACACGGTTCATGCGCTGGCGGCAGGCCGGACAGGGGCGGTACTGGACTGGCTCCAGCTTGACCACCCGCGGCTTCTCCGGGGCAGGCAGCGCACCCAGGACGGCTCCTTGGCGCTCGCGGCTGGTGCCCAGCTGTTCGAACACGGCGCGGTCCAGCCAGAGCCCGCCGCAGGCCAGGCACTCGCCCACTTCCACTTCGCCGACCTTTGCGGTGGCCAGAGCCTGCGCACACGCGGGACAGGGCGCACCCGTAGCCGGGGATTGAGCCCGGGGCGCCATCCCCGCGCCGCAGCCGGGGCAGTGGCCGGCGGAAAGCGGAACCAGCGCGAAGCAGGCAGGGCAGGCCACGGTCGCCAGCTGCGCCTTGCAGTAGGGACACTGGGTCGCATCTGGCGGCACCGAGGCGCCGCAGCCCGAACAGCGCAGGACGCGGGCCTCCATCAGTTCTGCTTCGACTCGGCCGGAGCCTCCAGCTTGGCGGCCGGCGGGGGCTCGGCCACCTTCGGCGCGGGCGTGTCGTCCGCCGGCTTCGAGGCGGGGTCTTCGTAGAAGCGCTGCTCGGTGAAGCGGGTCCACTGGAAGTAGGCCGTCAGCTTCTGCACCACCACCCGCGCGAAGCCCTTGGCCTCCTCCTCGCGGATGCGGCCGTCGTCGTCCCGGTAGCCACGAGGCAGCGGATCCATGGCTTCGACCACCTCGACGGGCTCGATGGATTCCACCCAGAGCGGTTCAGGATTGCCCGGCTGGACCAGGCTCACCTGGGCCCGCACCACCGTAGGCAGGTAGCCCAGGCGGTCCTGGACGCGCTCGCGGTGCATGGAGGCGTGGCTGCCCGCCCACAAGCCCCAGAAGAGGCCATCGACGATGCCCCAGCCGCGGTTTCCCGAAATTGCGCTGATGGCGCCCACGGTGACTCCCGTGGCGACTCCGATGGCCGCTGGGCTGGGCTGGCCTGGGGCCGGCGAGAGGTCGCGGATGACGACCTGCAGCTGCGCCGCCCCCACCGGGGGCTTCACGCCCTCGGGCACCACCACCACCCGGGTGGCCAGCCGGGCCCGCAGGGCGGAGGCGTACTCTTTCTGGAAGGCCTCACGATCGGCCAGGCCCGAGGGCAGGCTCACGCTGACGCTGACGGGCGCCGGCTGCCGGCGGAAGGCCTCGACCTCCGGCCGGGTGCAGCCGAGGACCAGCAGGATGGAAGGGATGAACAGCCAGGGAGCGCGCCGCATGGGAGACCTCCATTAGAGTGCCTAACAATACCCCCACGGGGTCGCGCGAGGGTCGCCGGGCGAGCGAGGCGAGGAACGCGAGTCAAAGTGTAGCGGGTACTACGCGCGACGAGCGTGACGCTGCATCGCGACGCCCGCCGGCCCTCGCCCGGAGGGATGAAGCCAGGCATGCGCCCCGCGGCGTCAGGTCCCTTGAACAACGAACCACGTTGCCCTGCGGGCCCTTCCTTGCGGCGCATCCTGCCTGACTTCATCGCGGCCTCGTCGGGGTATTGTTAGGCACTCTAAAGTGTGCGTCCGGGCTGGTGAATGTGTCCAGAAGCGTCCGGCCCGCTCCCGGTAGAATGGCGGTTCCCGGAAGGCCGCTCATGCTCATTCTCATGGAATCCAACGCCACGCCAGAGCAGGTGAAGGAGGTCCTGTCCCTGCTGGAGGCTTCGGGCATCCGCTGCCAGGTGAACGAGACGCCGGAATCCCTCAGCATCGTGGCGCCCCATGCCTCGAAGGCGCTGAAGCCCGACCGCATCGAGCCCATGGCCGGCGTGCGCCGGGTCGTGCCCATCACCAGCCCCTACAAGCTGGCCAGCGCGGATGCCGCCATGGGCCGCACGGTGGTGGAGGTGCGCGGCGTCAAGATCGGCGGGGAGGACCTGGCCCTGGTGGGTGGTCCCTGCGGCGTCGAGAGCCGCGAGCAGCTCTTCACCGTGGCCCGCTACGTGGCCGAGGCCGGCGTGAAGCTGCTGCGGGCCGGCGCCTACAAGCCCCGCACCAGCCCCTACGCCTTCCAGGGCCTGGGCCTGGAGGGGCTGCGCCTGCTGGAGGAGGCGCGGAGGGAGTTCGACCTGGGCATCGTCACCGAGGCGACGGAAGTGGAGACCTTCGACGCGGTGGAGCGCAGCGCCGACATGGTGCAGATCGGCGCCCGGAACATGCAGAACTTCGCCCTGCTGCGCCGCGCCGGCCGCTGCGAAAAGCCGGTACTCCTCAAGCGCGGCCCCTCCGCCACCTTGGAAGAATGGCTCTACGCCGCGGAATACGTGCTGGGCGAGGGCAACCGAAGCGTGGTGCTCTGCGAGCGGGGCATCCGCACCTGGTCGGATCACGCCCGGAACACCCTCGACGTCAGCGTGGTTCCCGCGGCGAAGGCCCTCACGCATCTGCCCATCATGGTGGATCCGAGCCATGCCACGGGCCGCCGGGACCTGGTGATCCCATGCGGTCTGGCGGGCGTGGCCGCGGGCGCCGACGGCCTGCTGGTGGAGACCCACTGCCATCCGGAAAAGGCCCTCAGCGACGGCCCCCAGGCCCTGCTGCCCTCGGATTTCATCCGACTGGTGGAGCAGGCCCAGGCCATCCACCGCGTGCTGCAGGCCCCTGGCCTCACTGGGCTATGGATGTAGGGCCGGTCCTGTGCGAGACTAGGAGGTTCGGAGTTTCCATGAACGGCCTCGCGCTCACGCTTCTCATCATCTTCGGCTTCCTCCTCATCGGGACGATCCTCCTGCAGCCCGGCACCAAGGGCGGACTGGGGGCCTCCTTCGGCGGCGGCGGGGCCAACTCCGCCTTCGGCGCCCAGGGCGCCACGCCCTTCCTGTCCAAGGCCACCTACTGGCTGGCAGCTGGCTTCCTCGGCACGACGCTGTTCATCGAAGTCCTCATCATCCGGCAGAACCGCTCCGTGCTGGAGAAGACCACGGACAATACGGTTGTCGTGCCCACGGCCCCTGCCCCGGCGCTGCCCAGCCCCGCCGCACCGGCTCCGGTTCCCGTTCCGGCCCCAGCGAAGAAGTAGTCCCCGCGAAACCGGTCATTGACCGCATCCGCGCTTTGGGAGACACTTGAATTTCCTCGTTGCCCGCGTGGTGAAATTGGTAGACACGCCATCTTGAGGGGGTGGTGGCCACAAGCCGTAGCAGTTCGAGTCTGCTCGCGGGCACCAACAGAAGAGAGAGCGCCTTCGGGCGCTCTTTTTTTTGGTTCATCGCGTAATAGCGTGAGGAAAGGGACACCGGCAGTCCTCTGAGACCCTTGTGTTTGTCGAGAACGCAGGGGGAGGTGCCGGTGTCTTGGGGAAAGTGTATCCGTCTGCTCGGGGGCTGGAG
>Ga0268298_10003063_pt1 | contig 17476 bp, 18 predicted proteins | sample WWTPWeurt_MetaG_FD_194462 | JGI IMG/M metagenome (GOLD analysis project Ga0268298, IMG submission 194462) | Activated sludge microbial communities from WWTP in Nijmegen, Gelderland, Netherland - WWTP Weurt | ecosystem: Engineered > WWTP > Aerobic digester > Activated sludge | place...
GAAGCGCCAGCGCATCGTGCTCTTCGGTGGTCAGGCTTCGGACCAGGCCGGCAGTGGCCTGAACGATACCTGGGAGTGGACGGGGAGCGACTGGGTCAAGGTCACCACCTCGAAGGCTCCTTCGCCGCGTGGGATCCACGGGTCCATCGCCTACGACTCGCTGCGTGAACGCACCGTCATTCGAGGTGGCGGCACCATCCCCGGTCAGCCGTTGCACGGCGACACTTGGGAGTACGACGGCACGGACTGGAAGGAAGTGACCGGAACGGGCCCCGGCGCGCGCGTCGGCCCCGCGCTCACCTTCGACAAGGCACGCGGGACGTCGTTGTTCTTCGGCGGGGGTGCATGGAACCCGTACTACGAAGACACGTGGACCTGGGACGGCACCACGTGGAAGTCGCTGACACCGAATCCGGCACCCAGCAAGCGCCAGAGCGCGCGCTCGGTCTACGATCCTTCGCGCGGGCTCGTGCTGCTCTTCGGAGGAGACGATGGCACGCTTCTGAACGACCTCTGGGAGTGGAACGGCGCGTCTTGGGCGAAAGTGAACGTGGCCGGACCGCCACCCCGTTGCTGCTACGCCTTCGCGCACGACACCTTGCGCGGCGAGGCGGTGATGTTCGGCGGCCCCGACAACCAGACGTGGATCTACGGTAACTGAGCTCGGCGCCGATTCGGGGTTGGCACACGCCCGCACTGCAAGATTGACCGCTCGGCATGCTTTGCCGCACGCGCCAGCTCGTTCACCGTCCAGGCTCGACGCCGTGGGTCTTGAACCAGACCCGCCGGTACGCGAGGCACTCACGGTCTCCCGCCTGCACCTGCCGGCAAGGGGCGGCGCGGGTCGGGTAGATGGAACAGTCCGTCGCGCTTTCGGCGGTGCCCTGATGAACGCAGCTTCCGTCGGGCTTCGACGGAAAAGCCATCACCCCAAAATGCCCGGGCACGAGGCCGTCCAGGACGTCTTTCCGCCCCTCGCGCTTCCAGCGCACGAGGTCTTCGGCGCTCACGCCGACTCGGCCGTCGGACGCATCGTGGCAGCAGATGCCGCACCCGCGACAGTCGGGAACTTCAGCATCGACGTCGTCGGACATGGCGCCTGCGGCTCCGATTACCACGCTCGTAGCAGGAGCGCATCCGCGTGCTCCGTTCACGTGGCGCGGTCGAAGCCCGCTCGAAATGCCTGGCTCAGCTTCTTCGAGCGGCGCGCTTCGACGGCCTCCCGGACGCGCTCGCCGAGGGAAGGCAGCTCGGCGTGGATCCTCAGCGCCTGGAGCGCCGCGATCGCGGCCGGCTCGGCGCCGCGCCGGACCACCTCGATCAAGTAGTCGAGGGCCCCATCCGTCCGGAGCAAGCTCACCGCGAGCAGCAGCGTCGATTGCCGGCGGCCGCGCGTTCCGCGCTCGATTGTAGCACGAAGCAGCGGCAGTGCGGCGGCGGCACGCGAGTCGCCGAGCGCGACCGCTGCGAGCTCGGCCAAGGTATCGTCTTCCGAGTCGAGATACGTGGCCACTACGGGAACGAAGCGCGCCGAGTCCGCGCGAGCCAGCGCTGCCATGCACGCGCCGAGCACATCTGGCGATGCATCCCAAGACAGGAGCTTGGCGTAGAGGGCGGCGAGAGCGGCGTCGGCACGGAACATCCCGAGCACGGCGGCGGCACCCGCGCGCACTTCGGACTCCTCGTCGCCGAACAGCGTCACGATGTCGAGCACCGCGGTTGCGCGGCGTGAAGTGGCGAGGGCTTCGGCAGCGCGCAGGCGCACCGGAATCGCGGAGTCGACGTAGCCCGTCCCGTGGCGCTCGCGGCGCACCAGCTTCATCGCGCGCAGGTATTCGTCGGCCGCCTCGACCTCGAGCTTGGCGAGCGCGCCGAGAACGGCGGCGGCGACGCGACAGCCCGTGTCTGCTTGCTGGCCATCCAGCACGCGGCGCAGGGTCGCGAGCAACGGCTCGCCGAGGCTGGTCATGGCGAGCTGCTCGGCGACCTCCGCGGCTCTCGCTGCCACGAAAGGAGATTTGTCTTCGAGGAGCTTCGCGATCTCGTCCACTGCCGTCGGCGGCGATTCCCGCTCGAGGGCGCGAAGGCGAGCGAGCTTGCCCTCGAGGCCGTCGTCGCGCTTCGCCATGGCGGCGAGTGTCGCACGCCGGTCACGGCGTGGTCCGCCCTTCGCAGGAGCGTTCGAACGTCAGAGCCGACCGCCGAAGAAACCGACTGCCCCACCGGGAACTGGGACCAAGCCGGGACTTGGTGGCTGATGAACGGGGATGCGCGGCTCTGCGTCGGCGAAAACAGCGTCGACCGTTCCGGCCAGGAGCATGACCGACACGCCGAGCCCGATGGCTTCGGCGCAGCTCGTCTGCTCGCGCCCCGGTAGGTGCCGAGAGCAGCCCAGCACTGGCCGGGGCGTTCCCCATCGGCGGTGAGGAAGAGGGTGAGTCCAACCCCATCCGCAATCAGGACCTGCCAACCGTACCAGTTAACGCGGCTCGGGCGCCGTCGTGGTCCCGCCCGGGTTCGGTTCGCGTGTGTCGAGACGCCCCTCCCGCGGCTCGGCGTGGGCGATGGCGGCCGGCGCGAGCACGGCGAGCGACGAGAACCAACGGGAGAAGCGCGCCCAGCCCATGGAACATGGCTGGCCTGCAAGACCAGTACCTGGCTCGACGGGCGGGCCGGTGATCGCCGTCAAGTCGCCTGGTTGCTCCTGCCCATTGCCTGCCGCTCGGTGCGAGGGGTTACTCTTCAGCCGCTTGGCTATGGTGAAGTTCGCGTGCGCTTTGTCTCTGCTTCTGCTGGCTGGGTGCGCCGAGGTGGCGCCCTATCAGCGCGCGCGCCTGGCGCACCCCACCATGGCCCCGGGCGACGATACGGTGCTCGGGCGCGACCACATGCAGGCGGTGCAGGAGGGGGCCATGGGTGGAACGGTGGCCGCCTCGAGCGGGTGTGGGTGCAACTGAGAGCGCTCGGTGTCTCCTCGGTGCTCACGCTGACCGCGCTCGAGGGTTCTCTACACGCCGAACCCTCGAGCGTGCGTTGGCAGTCGACCGGCGAGCTCAGCGTGTATCACGACAGCGATGCGATCACGGCGGTGACGCCGTCCGTACGCGCCGAGGTCCGAGATCCGCTCGTAGGTTGGTCCGCGAGCGGCAGCTATCTCGTCGACGTCATCTCGGCGGCCAGCGTCGACATCGTTTCGAGCGCGAGCCCTCACTGGCAGGAGGTGCGCCATGCCGGCGCGCTCGGTGCGAATTACGAGCACGGCGAGTTCGCTCTCGGCGCAAACGGGTCGGCATCCTACGAACCGGACTACCTCTCACTGGTCGGTGGCCTGGTCGGCTCCCTCGAGCTTGCTCGCAAGAACGCCAAGCTCGAGATGGGCTTGAGCTATGGGCACGACACCGCGGGACGTACCGGCACGCCCTTCTCGGTGTATTCCCTGGGCCTCGACCGCTACACGCTCGGCGCGGGTCTCGAGCTCGTGCTCGATCGCGCCACCACGTTCAGCCCCGCTTTCGACGCCATCTTCGAGAGTGGGCGCCAGGAAAAGCCCTATCGTTATCTTCCGCTCTTCGACGCCGCCGTCGCGCCCAACGTAGCGGCGGGAGCTTCGGGCGAAGAAGTGAACGCTCTGCGGCTGCCCGGCCGCGTCGCCGAGCACACACCGGACTCGCGCTTCCGCTGGGTTCTCGCAGGCCGGCTCGCGCATCGCTTCCAGCGATCGACTCTCGTGCTCGACGACCGACTCTACCGTGACAGTTGGGGCCTCACGGCTTCGACGTCGAACCTGCGTTGGGTGCTCGAACTCGGCAATCGCTTTTCCATCTGGCCCCACGCGCGCTTCCACGTGCAGTCGGGCGTGTCGTTCTGGCGGCACGCCTACGTGGGCGAAATCACCAGCGGCACGACGGACGTTCCGGTGAACCGCACCGGCGATCGCGAACAGAGCCCCCTTTGGACGGCCACGCTCGGTCCCGGACTGCGTTGGGACTTCGGCGACGCCGATCCGCGCGACTACAGCCTCGTGCTCGAAGGCGACGCAGCGTACACGCGCTATCGAGACGCGCTCTACATCGATCACCGCTGGTCGTGGCTTGCTGTGATCCAGCTCGCACGGAGGTTCCAGTGAGAGTCGGAGTCGGCGGAGCGCTCGCGGTCGCGCTGGCACTCCTCCTGGCGTGCGCGTGCACTGACCCGGTCCACTCCGATCGCGTCGACGCGCTCGGTGGCGAGCTACCGGGAACTCACCCCGGCCCCGACCATCGTCCGGGCCAGCCCTGCACGTATTGCCATGGCGGCCAGGGCCCGGCCGGGCCCGTGTTCGATCTCGCGGGCACCGTGTTCCTCGAACCCCTAGGCGACGCGTTCGGCGTGGAAGGCGCCGAGGTCGAGCTCATGGATCGGACTGGAAAAATCGTGGGCGCGGGCACGAACCGTTCGGGAAACTTTTTCTTTCGGGACGGAGAGCTCGGGCTCGAGTTCCCGCTGCGTACGCGAATCCGCTACGGGGGTGGCGACTTCATCGAAATGACGACGCCCATCTTCCGCGCGCGCTCGTGCGGCGAGTGCCACTCGGGGGCCGGGCCCGATTCCGTGCCGCGCATCTTCGTCCAGGGGACGCCGTGACCCGCCTGTCGCGTTTCCTGTGGGTGGTGCTGGTCGGTGCGAGCTCCGCTTGCTCGCCGCCCGAGAAGGACGCGCGCGAGACCTTCCGCACGCCGGACGAAGCGGACTTCGCACGAGTGAGCGCGGTACTCGAGGCCCGCTGCGGCTCCCTCGACTGTCACGGACAGATGGGGCGGAGCCTGCGCATCTTCGGTCGCAATGGCCTCCGCGCGTCTCGTGACGACGTGAGCGGGGCAGACGCGGGCGTTCCGACGAGGCCCGAAGAGGAGCTCGCCAACTACGCTTCCGTGGTCGCCATCGAACCCGAAATCTTGGATCGCGTCGTGGTCGAGGGCGGCAAGAGCCCCGAACGTCTCACGCTGGTCCGCAAGGCGCGCGGGAGTGAGCACCACAAGGGGGGACGAGCCTGGGAAGAAGGCGGCGCCGCCGATCGCTGCTTCGTGTCGTGGCTTCGAGGCAAGGTGGACACGGCGGCCTGCGAGCAAGGCAAGGAGCTCGGCTTTCTGCCATGGCCTTGAGGGTCACGCACCTCGCTCGTGTCTTGGCCATCGTGTGTGCCGCGCCAGCTCTCCACGCCGAGCCGACCGAGCGTCATCACATCGAGCTCTCGGCCGCAGGAGGCCCTGCGTTTCCGCGCTGTACGCGCGCGTGCTCCGACGTGAAGACTGGATACGCCTTCGGCGCGAACGCTCGCTTCCGCGTCTCGCGATCCTGGGCCATGGGTGCGCGCTTGGAGCGCGGCTGGTTCCCTTGGTCGCCGGCGGGTGCCTCCGACCAACACGCGACGACCACGCTCGCGGCGGTCGGCTTTCGTTATCACGCCTTCCGTTTCGATCGAGTCGATCCGTACCTCGAGCTCGACGCCGGCAGCATGAGCGTGGGAGCGACCGGGGAGCACGACCCGGCCCCGCGAACGTTCGTCGCCCTGGTCCCCGCCGTGGGTGTCGATGTCTACGCGATGTCCCTCTTCGCGGTGGGCTTGCGCGGCGGCTACGAGTTCGGGCTGGTGAACCAGTCCGGCTACGCCGAGCCGAAGAGCTCCGACGCGCCGGCCTTACCGGGCATTGCCGGGGTCGGGACGTTGTCTCTGGTCGTGACGTTCGGTGTGGGGCCGCAACTCGTCCGCTGAGCGCGCAGAGCGCGTCACTTCTGCACGAGGATGAGCGGCGAGCTCGTGAGTGCGAGGGTGATCTCGCCCGAAGTCGGCGCGTGCTCTTCGCTCGCGCCCGTCAGCGCATGGTCCCACGCGTGGGAGAGCCAGCTCGCGCTCGTGACGAGCGAGTAGCTTGCACTCGCACTCTCACTGGTCCCTTGGGCTTTGGCCCAGAGCACGAGCCCGGGTTTGCCGCTGGCGGTCGAAAGTGCGACGCCGCCCACGTCCGCAGGCAGAGCGAGGGCGGCGTCGGCCTGGGCGTCGAACTTCGCGCCGGCGAGGAGCTTCTTCAAAGTGGCGTAGGCCACGCCGGTCTCGGTGCGCTTGGCCTGCGCCGGCGCGCTGATGGCGGCGAGGTCTTCGTACAGGCCCATGAACGCGAAGGCATCCGTGCTGGCGCCGGGCAGGGCCGCGTCGCTGAGCACGAACCAGTCGATGCCGTGAACGCCTGCGCGCTGCGCCGACGCCATGACCTTGACGAGGTAGCTTCGGGCGTACTCCGAGCCGCTCGGCGTGCCGCTCACGACCACGTGCGAGGCGCCGGACTCGGTGACCTCGAAGCCGACCACGCTCTTCTTCGCTTGGTCGAGCTCGGCCTGCATCTTCGCGTGCTGATCCAGGAAGCCTTGGACGCCTGCGTCGGAGCTTCCGGGGGTGAAGTTCGGGTAGTAGTGGGTGGACAGCACGTCGAAATAGGCGCCGCCCTTCTCGGGGTACTCGCCGTCCACGCTGCCGTCCTGTGGGTTGTCGGTGTAGCGGAGGAGCGCCCCCAAGAACGCGGGGTACCCGAGCCCGCCCGTGGCGATCTTGGCGTCGGGATCGGCGAGCTTGGCCGCCACGCTCGAGACGCGGAGCAGCCGAACGTATTCGTAGATCGAGCCGTTGAATCGCGGGAGGTCCTTGGCAAGGGGTGGGCTCGTCGACCACGTGCTCGTGACCTTGTAGTCCGAGACCCAATCCGGCTCGTTCCAGATCTCCCAGACTTTGATCCAGGTCTTGTACTGGCTCACGGTGTCGAACACGTATTTCGCCCAGTAGTTGTTCGGGTTCACCTGGCCGCTCGCGAGCGTGATGGGTTCGTAGAGGTTCTTCGGGAGGTAGTGCACGAGCTCCCAATCTGCCGCGCTCGCGGGCGCCGTGGAGTGGGCGCGGATGGGACTGGTCAAGAAGGCCACTTGGTCCTTCATGCCGACGCTCGCGTAGTGCTGCATGTCCGAGACTTCGATGTCGTAGCCCCACTTGTCGAGGTGCGCCTCGGGCAGACTGATGCGCTGGCTGTCGCATCCAGCAGCGGCTTCCAGGTCGGCCTGTACGTCGTCGCCGAATGCAGGGTTCCGGTGTCCCCCGTTGATTCCGTGGCGGAAGGTCGGGCCGAGGGTGCCGCCGCCAGTGCCGGAGCTGCCGCCCGCTCCCGCGCCCGCGGTTCCGCCACTCCCACTCACGCCTCCGGTCGCGCTCCCTCCGCTCCCCGAAGCGCCCCCCGCGCCCGAGGCTCCACCCGTGCCCTTGCTCTCGGAGCCGTCGTCGGAGCAGGCGAAGCTCATGCATGCGGTGAGCACGAAAGCGAGCGAACGGCGCATTTTCAGCCTTTCAGCACGGAGGCCACGAGAAGCCAAGTCTCCGAGCATGCGCTAGACTGCGCCGGCCTTCCTTCCGATGACAACGCGCACCTTGGCTCGAGAGATCTCCTCGCTCGGCGTGCTCGTCTGCGCGCTCGCGTGCGCCGCTTGCGGCTCCGACGATCCGAGCCCGACACCGGAGCGCGGTTGGCACGAAGCGTTCGACGCCAGCGAAACGGGGTGGCTCCTTTCCACCTGGGGGCCGTCGCGAAACGACCAATACGCGGTCGGGGGGACCGAAGCCGAGGGTCGCGTCGAGCACTACGACGGCAAGAGCTGGTCCCGCCTCGAGCTCGGCGTATCGACGCCACTCCTGAACTGGGTACATGGCTTCGGTTCGGACGACGTGACCATCGTCGGCAACGCGGGCACGGTCCTTCATCTCTCGAACGGCGTGTGGACGAAGCAGACCACGCCCACCGACCAGAACCTCTGGGGCGTGTGGGGAGCGACGCCGAACGATCTCTGGAGCGTCGGGGGCAGCGGCAAGAACGAAGGCGATGCCACCGTCCTCCACTTCGATGGCACGACGTGGACCCAGGTCACGCTCCCGAAGTTGGCGAAGGCCGGCGTGATGGCGTTTTTCAAGGTCTGGGGGACGAGCGCCGACAACGTCTACGTGGTGGGACAAGCCGGAGCGGTGCTGCACTACGACGGCACGAGCTGGAAGGAAGAGCTCGTGGGCGCCAGCAGTGATCTGATCGCGGTTTGGGGCACGGGCCCCAGCGACGTCGTGGCGGTCGGCGGCCGTGCCATCGGCAGCGTCAGCCGCTGGGACGGGAGCTCGTGGCACACCGAGTCGCTCGGGCCCCTGCCGGGCTTGAACGGCGTCTGGACCCGAAAGCCCGGAACCGTACACGTGGTCGGCGTCGCGGGAACGCTGGGTGTGCTGCACACCGCGGACTGGTCGTTCGTCGATCACTCGCGGCCGATCGACCTGGACGTCCACGGCGTGTTCGCTAGCGACGGCGGACCGCTCGTGGCCGTGGGTGGGAACTTTGCCGGGGCGGTGCCGCCGTATCGCGGAATTGCGCTCGAGAGGAGGCTCGAAAGTGACGAGTAGCGCTGTGAGGGTTGGACTGATTCTGGGGGTGCTCGGCACGCTGGGTTGCAGCGACGGGGAGGAAGGCGGACAAGCACCGCCTCCGACCATCGCCAAGGGGATCTTCGCGCCGCTCGGAGAGCCGCTGCCTTCGGCGACGCCGGAGCAGCTCGAGACGTTCGCGCGGGGCAAAGAAGTCCAGGCGCGGCGCTTCGTGCCCGACACCGGTCTCGGCCCGAACTTCAACGTGACGGCGTGCGGCCACTGTCACGAGAAACCGGTGGCCGGGGGCAGCGCAGGGCGCTACCGAAACTTCCTCTTGGTCGGTCAGGCCCTGCCCGATGGGTCGTTCCAGACGACGGGCGTCAACGGTATCCAAGATCAGTTCACGCTCGGCCCCGAGGGGCGCGTGTCGGACGCCGAGAACACGAACCGTAGCGCGCTCCGCAATCCGATCCCGTTCTTCGGTGTCGGCTTGATGGCGGAGCTCGATGGAGAAGAGATCCTGAAGAACGCGGATCCCGACGATTCCGACGGCGACGGCGTGAGCGGTCGTCCCAACTACGACAAGGGCTTCGTCGGTCGCTTCGGCCGAAAATCCCAGACCGTGTCCATCGAGGGGTTCATCCGCGGTCCGCTGTTCAACCACGCCGGCATCACGTCGGATCCGCTCTCCGAGGAGCTCAAGGCGAAGCTGCCCGTGCCTTCGGCCAGCCCCACCACGGGACAGAACACCAAGAGCGACTCGCTCGGCTCCGTCCAGCTCGCCCAGGCAGCTGCCCCGGCAGCCCCCACCGTGGACAAAGACCCGGTGCCGGATCCCGAGCTCGCTCCGACCGACCTGTTCGACCTCGTCAGCTTCTCCATGCTGCTGGCGGCACCGGCTCCCGACGAGCCCACCGCCCAGACCGAACACGGTCAATCCCTGTTCGAGCAGGCGGGCTGCCAGACCTGTCACGTCCCCACCCTGCGTTCGAAGCGTGGGCTCATCCCGATCTATTCGGACCTCTTGCTCCACGACATGGGCCCCGAGCGCGCGGACGGCATTCGCATGGGCGATGCGACCGAAAGCGAGTTCCGCACCCAGCCGCTCTGGGGCGTCGTCGCCGTCGCGCCGTACCTTCACGATGGCGCTGCCGACACCTTGGACGAGGCCATTCGTCTCCACGGCGGTGAGGCCGAGAGCTCACGCAAGGCGTACGAAGCACTGAGCGAGACGGAACGAGACGACATCGTCGCATTCTTGAGCTCGCTGGGCGGCGCCACGCAGCGGTCCGAAGGGCTCTTGCCTCCGCAGGCGCCCGTCCCCGAAGCTGCCGCCTACGGCGGTCCCGATCGCAAACTCGATGCGGGCGAGCTCGCCAAGTACATTTCGGGTCGCGGCGTGTTCGATCGCGACTTCCGAGTGAAGCAAGGCGTCGGCCCCAAGTTCAACGGCGACTCCTGCCGGGCCTGCCACTTCGACCCCGTGATCGGCGGCGCTGGACCGAGCGACGTGGACGTGACGCGCCAGGGTAGCGTCGACATCGCCGGCAACTACGTCGAGCCCGCGGCTGGCACGATGGTCCACCACCAGAGCCTCTCGCCCGCACGCCCCACCACCGACCCGAAAGCGGGCTTCTTCGAGCTCCGGCAGACTCCGCCGGTGTTCGGTCTCGGCCTCATCGATCGGATCCCCGATGCGACCATCCTCGCGCTCGAAGACCCGAACGACACCGATGGGGACGGCATTCGCGGCATCGCCCACGTGCTCGACGACGGACGCATCGGGCGGCTCGGCTGGAAGGCCAACGTGCCCTCGCTCGCCGAATTCGCGCGCGACGGGCTCACCAACGAGCTCGGGATGTCGGTGCCCGATCAAGCGGGCCTCACCTTCGGCAGCGGGACGGACTCGGATGGCGTGACGGATCCGGAGATGGCGCTGAGCGACGTCGAGGCGCTGGTGTTCTTCATGCAACACCTGGCGCCCCCGCCGCGCTCGTCTAAGAACGCTGCGCTCGAGAGCCAGGGCGAGAAGCTCTTCACCCAGGTGGACTGTGGAAAGTGCCACGTGCCCACGCTCGAAACGAGCGACAAGGTGAAAGCCAACTTGTACAGCGACCTGCTGCTCCACGAAGTGCTGCCCGCAGGACAGAAGGGCATCGTGGTCGGCAAGGCGTCGATGAGGGCGTTCCGTACATCACCCCTCTGGGGTCTGGCAAAGACCGCGCCTTACATGCACAACGGCCGCGCGTTCAGCGTCGCGGACGCCATCGTGGCCCACGACGGAGAAGCCAAGCCCTCGCGCCAGAAGTACGAGGCGCTCTCGGCTTCGGACCGCGAAGCACTCATCGCGTTCCTCGAATCGCTGTGAGGCGCTGCCTTCTCATCGCTGCCGCGCTGTCGCTCTGGGCTTGCTCGGCCGACGATGAGGCTTGCGCGGGAACCCAGGTACGGGTCACGAGCGCAAGCACCGGTCGCGTACTCGTCGACGTCTGCGCGGAGCGCGCGGACACCGAAGCGGAGCGCTTGCAGGGGCTCGCGGGAAAGAGCGGGCTCGACTCATCCCACGGAATGCTCCTCACCTTTCCCGTGGAAGGTGAGGTGTGCATCCAGAATGGGAGCGTGAGCTTTCCCATCGACGTCGTGTACGCAGCGAGCGATGGGAACGTGGTCGCCGTCGAGCGTGATGTTGCCGGGGGCGACGCGACTCCGCGTTGTCACCCGGGGACCCGGCGGGTCCTCGAGGTCGCGCGGTCGGTGGCGGATCCGGTCTCGGTGGGCGACCAACTGCGTGCGCGCTGACGCGCGCGTGTTTGCAGCTGATTTCCGCTCGTCCCCCTCGCGAAAATGCTTCGCACGCGGAGCGCGGGGACGTTTGGTATTTCGGGCCGCATGTCGCTCCGCATTCCGCTGTTCACGCTAGCCATACTCTCCTCGACGTCGCTGGCGAGCGCCCAGGGGGAAGCCCCGCCGCCGGCCCCGCCGCCTGGCGCCGCCGAGCCTGCTGCGCCCGCGACTCCACCTCCGCCCCCGCCTCCAGCCGCTGCTGCCCCCGCCCAGCCTGCGCCCGCGCCCGCGCCCGCGCCTGGCTATGGAGCCCAGCCGGGACCTGGCGCGCAGGCCTGGGCTCCGGCCGCGGCGCCACCTCCTTCAGCGGGAGGGCACACGCACGACGGATTCTACCTGCGCCTCGGCATCGGCGTCGGGAGCTACAGCGGAGAGAGCAAACCCGATGGCGGTGGTTACACCATCGACGTCAGCGGCGTCGGGCCATCGGTCGAGATTGCACTGGGCGGCACGGTCGCTCCGGGTGTCGTCATCGGCGGTGGCATCTACGGCTCGACCATCCCGACACCGAAATACGAGTACCAGAACCTGAGCGAAGACGGCGGCCAAGCCGTCGGCTCCATGCTCGGACCGTTCGTCGACTGGTACTTCGACCCCCACGGCGGATTCCACGCCCAAGCGGCCCTCGGTTACACCGCCATCTCGGCGGCCAAGGGCGACAACTACCCCGGGGAGGACTCCTCGGGCGGCGGCACCGGTGTGATGGCCGGCGTCGGCTACGAAGCTTGGGTGGGTGAAGAGTGGGGCGTCGGCGGGCTCGCCCGCGTCCACTACTTCTCTGGTGAAGTCGAAGGCGACGACTCGGGAAACAAGTCCGACGTCTCTGGCACCGTGCTGTCGATCTTGTTCACCGCGACCTTGCACTGAGGTCTGGTTTTCCCCTGTCCGGTCGAGCGGACGACGTGTCCGCCGAACCATTCAGGACGGAGCGCAGCGTCACGGGAATTTGCGCCAACTTCTCGGTGCGAAGCCCTGGCACTCCGCTTGCAGCTTGGGATGCAAGCTCAAAGGAGAACCGTGACATGAAAACCCCGATCCTCGTCCTTGGCATCGCGCTCGCACTCACGACCTTCGGCTGTTCATCGAACCCATCGAACACATCCCAGTCGAAGCTCGAGACCCAGGGCGCTCCGGATGGCGAGGATGCGACCGAGTCGTCGGCGCCGGTTTGTGTCGCGGCGCGCGAGATGGACGACGCGTGCGAGGCCGAGTACGGCGAAGACGCCGCGGAGTGTGCGGCCTTCGATCAGATGGACGAAGCTTGCGAGGCTGGAACTTTGGCTGATGAATGCCAGGCCGCCGAGTCGCTCGACGACGCCTGCGAAGCGCTCTACGGCGACGACGCGCCCCAATGCGCGGAAAGCGACGCCCTCGACGAGGCGTGCGAAGCCGGGGCCGGGGTCGACTGAGCTCGCTCGTTGCGTCCCATGTCGTTTGCGGCGAGCACGCGCAGACGATCGACCGGGCCCCCTACCAGGCGGGAGTGCTTTCGCGCCCCCGCCCGGTAGGCGGCATTCTGCGAGAAATCGGGAAACGGGGGCCGGGTTCAGTAGACCCAGAGGATGGTGAACGCCGTGTCGGCCGCCGCGCCTGCCGAGGTGTAGCAGCGGACGTTGGCGGTGGTGTCACCCCAGAACAAGATGTTGCAGTGATTCGACGTTGGCGTGCCTTGTCCGCCGTACGCAGTCACCTGAACGTGACCGCCGGCCGTCGCAGAGAGACTCGGAAACGTAACCGCGTAGATGCCCGCCCCAGTTCGCGTGCTGGTCGGGCCCGCGCCCGCCGGATTGTATGAATACGTGGATTGGAGGGCGCAGTTTGGTGTGGCGCTCGCCGCGCAGCTGCCATCCACCCAGGCGTAGGCAATACGCCCTTGCGGTGTGTTCGCGAACGCGCCCGTCGCAGGCTTGTTTGCTTTGGTTCCGATGGCGGTTTCCAGACCGTCGACGAAGGTCTTGATCGCCGAAAAGTTCGCGTTCATGTCCGCCGCTTTGATCGGCGTGCCAGCGGTGAAGCTGTTCGGGATGTTCACTGCGGCGAGCAGCGATGCGGGAACGAACACGGCGCCGAGCGCCACCAACCACTTCCAAGAGCTCTTCAACATCTTCATCTCTCCTATTGCCACACGCACTGATCCCAATTCGTCTGATCCCAGATCCCCAGCGGCAGTCCGCCGGTACCTCCGGTGCCTCCGGTAGCGCCGCCGGTGCCTCCGGTGCCTCCGGTAGCGCCGCCGGTGCCTCCGGTGCCTCCGGTAGCGCCGCCGGTGCCTCCGGTAGCGCCGCCAGTGCCTCCGGTAGCGCCGCCAGTGCCTCCGGTAGCGCCGCCAGTGCCGCCGCTACCCGAAGCACCACCAGCGCCTCCGCTGCCTGAAGCGCCGCCAGTGCCGCCGCTGCCCGAAGCACCACCGGTGCCTCCGCTGCCAGACGCGCCGCCGGTCGAGCCACCCGTGCCCGACGAGCCTCCCGCGCCACCGCTAGAGCCTCCCGTACCGGAGCTCCCGCCGGTCGAGCCACCGGCTCCGCCAGTGCCTCCGCCGCCGGTTCCGCCGGTATCGGACGAGTCGTCGCCCCCGCACCCGGCGAGCAAGAGCGCTCCTCCGAGGGCGGCAGTCGCGACCCAGTGCCATCTGCGTCTCCTCATCCGTGACCTCCGTTCGAATGCGCTGCTCGCCGAAACGGGCGTACACAGCGCACCGATCGGCGACCTGACCACGAGGGACGCTCGGCGAGGAATGGAAAGAAGTACTCACGTCGCGCGCGGCTCGAAGCCCGGTCGGCCGGATACATGGAAAGAACTACTCATGGCTCGACGCCACCAGGCTTCGCTATCCTCCACCGAGTGGCGCACGTGGCGAAGCTCACCCGCCCCGTCGACATCATCGAGACGGGCTACGAGCTCCGCCACTCTCAGAAAGATTGGCTCACACAAATCGCACGCGCCGCAGCTCCCGACCTCGACTGCGGAAGCGGTGTCTTCGCCTTCGTCTCGCGGATCACGGAAGACGGGCTGCCGCTGGTCTCACCGGTGGGGGCCGTTGGCGTCGACAAGGCACTGATCGGCCGACTCGAGCAGGTGAACGCTGCTCCCCCAGCTGGGGTCGCGGACTACGTGCGACAGCGGACGGTGTCGTTCGACAGCTTCTCCCGCGTCTTTGGTCGGGCATCGAAAGGCGTGCGGGAGATGCGAAGCACGGCCAAGGTCGGCGATAGCGTGGCAGGGCTGGCCCAGGACGGCGAAAACGACGTGCTTCAGCTCATCGCCACTGCGGAGCATCCGGTGAACGTCCACCCGAAGAGCCGCCGCGCGTGGCAGCGCGTCATGTTGCACTTGGCCGCGGCGCTCCGTTTGCGGAAGCACGCTGCCGCACCGGTGGCGATTCTCACCCCTTCAGGGAAGGTGGTGCACGCCGAAGGTCCGGCGCAGGCTCGTTCGGTTCGCGAGGCGTTGGTCGCGGCCGTGTCCGCCATGGAGCGCGCGCGCACCGGGCGCGTGCGGCGGGACCCGGAGGAGGCGCTCCGGCTCTGGCGTGGGTTGGTCTCGGGGCAGTGGTCCCTCGTGGACCACTTCGAGTGGCAGGGCCAACGCTTCCTGGCGGCACGCGAGAACGCCCCTCACGCAGGCGACCCGCGCGGGCTCTCCGAGTTCGAAGACGCGTGCCTCCACTACTACCTCCGGAACGCCTCCACCGACGAGATCGCATTTGCGCTCGGTCGCTCGCCTGCCACGGTGGGCAAGGCTCTCTCGGGTGTCGCGCGCCGCCTCGGGTTCCCCTCGCGCGCGCTCTTGAAGCGCGTGGGTGAGCAGGCGGTGCTCGACCGACTCAGTGTGCGCCTGGGCTCCGAAAGCGTCGACATGGTCGTGCTCGGGGGCTTGGCGATCCACTCCGGCTGGCGCGACGTGCTCGGCACCACGGTGTTGGAAGTGGCTGCCCTTGCCGCGAGCGGACTCAGCGACGCCGAGATCGCGGCTCGCCGCGGGCGCTCGGAACGCACGATTTCGAATCAGCTGGCGCGTGCGTACCGCATGCTCGGCGTTGGCGGGCGCTCCGAGCTGGCTCGAGGTCTCGCTGCGCCGCCTCCGTCGAGGCCGGCCTGAGTACCATTGGCGTTCAGTTCCAATACTGCGAGTAGCTCGGGAAGCAGGCGTGGACGGCATTGCCGGCGATCACCCCCGTACGGTCGGGCCACGGAAGGCAGGTGCTCCCTGCGTTGGTGTCGAGCTTCAGGCAGTCTTGCGTGGAAGCGATCACGCCGTTGACCTTCGCGCCGGTGTCGGCAGAAAAGAAGCCGGAACCGGAGTCGCCGTGGGTCGTGTTGTAACCGAGCCCGGCATAGTTGATTTCGACGTTGCTGTTGGCCGAATACCCACTGGCGCAGAAGCGAGCGCTCGAATACGAGCTGCCGCGCCAGAGGAACGTCAAGTAGAAGCGCGTGTCGCAGAGCAAGCTGAGGGGCGACGCACACAGCACGCTGTTCAGCATGCCGCTTCCCTTGCGCAAGTTCGCGTTGGTGACGCCGCGGGCGCTCGAGACCATGCTCGCACCCGACATGTGTAGGATCGCCACGTCGTCTGCGCACGTAGGGTCTTCCCAGGGGCCCCCGCTCTTGGTCGTGTCGACGTCATAGAGCGCGCCATCGCCGCAGCGCACGGCGATGTCGCCCCACGACTTGCCGCTCGTCACGGCCTGACCGTAGATGTTCGTGGTCGCCGACTTGCTGGCGTCGATCCAGTCGAGCACGACGCCGCAGTGCTGCGCGGTGAGCAGGCCCCAGCTGCTGGTCCCGGTCTTGACGGCCGTTCCGGAGCACACTTTGAAGCCGCCGTTGTCATGGGTCGAAGCTCCTGCGTGGAGCTTCGAACCGGGACGGATCACGATCTCGCAGATGGCCTTGTGCAGGCTCGGGTTGCCTGTGGCGGGCGACACGCACCAGGTATCGGCCGGCGGCAGCGTGCCGTCGGCTTTGCCGGATGCTCCGCCCTGCGCGCTGGTCGGATCGTCGCCCGGGTCTTCCGCCGACGAGTCCGCCTCGGGGCCGCAAGCCGCGAGCGCGGAGAGCGCGAGTGACGCGAGCAGGGAGAGGGTGGTGGAGCGGGGGAGTGCCATGCTGCGAGGTTCGCTCGCATCGACCCCCTGGGTCATTGACCGTCGTGGCCATTGTCCTGACCGGATCGGCCTCGGGAGCCCCCTGGCTCGTGCGCAAGGGCGTAGACCTCCATAGTCCGCTGCTTGCCCCGGATGCTGACCGGCGAAAGTGCGGTGAGGCCGTTCTTGTCGGATAGGCGCGCCACCGTCGCGCCGGAGACGAGGACACACTTCCCCGCGTCTTTGGTCAGCGATTCGAGTCGAGCCGCCGTGTTCACCGCGTCCCCGATCACGGTGAACTCTTGACGCCCCTTCGCGTCACCGATGCTGCCGGCGACCACGTGCCCGGTGTGCACCCCGATGCCTGCCGCGAACGGAGGAAGCCCTTCGGCGGAACGGGCGACGTTGTGGCGCTCGAGCGCGACCAGCATCTCCCGGGCGCACGCCACGGCGTCGCTGGCGCCGTGATCGGGCGCAGTGTCGGGGTCCAGGCCGAAGACCACGAGCATGCCGTCGCCGATGAACTTGTCGAGCGCTCCGCCATGACGCTTCACGACATCGAGCATCGCAGTGTGGAAGGCGTTGAGCTGTCGCACTACCTCGGTCGGCGGCAGCTCTTCCGCGAAGGCAGTGAAGCCGCGGAGGTCGCTCGCCAAGAGCGTGAGTTCGCGCTCCTCCCCCGCGAGGTTCACCGCTGCGCCTCCAGATTGCACGACGCGTTCGACCAGCGGTGCGGGTACGAAGCGCCGCAAGAGGTGCAGGCGCGCGAATAGTTCGAGGGTCTGGCGTGTGCGCCGCGCCGACGCTACGCCCACGAGTCCGCCGATGAGGATCACCGTCGCCGCCCCGGACTGCCCCGCCTCCGGCCCGCGATGGGTCAGGATCACGGCGTAGAACGCGACGAACGCCACCAGTGCCCCGACGATGGCAGTGAGCCGGCTCGCGCGCAGCATGTTGATGGACATGAGGCCGACCAGCGACGGGCCGAGCACGTACGCCGGGACGGTGAACGCGGGGTCGAGGCGCGCCGGTCGGGCGACCAGGAAGACGGCGCTCATGGCGATCACGTCGGCCACGACGGCCGTCAGTGCGAGCCAGGTGGCTCCACCGACGCGCGACACCAG
>Ga0268298_10003065_pt1 | contig 17468 bp, 15 predicted proteins | sample WWTPWeurt_MetaG_FD_194462 | JGI IMG/M metagenome (GOLD analysis project Ga0268298, IMG submission 194462) | Activated sludge microbial communities from WWTP in Nijmegen, Gelderland, Netherland - WWTP Weurt | ecosystem: Engineered > WWTP > Aerobic digester > Activated sludge | place...
TAAATCGAGGCAAAGACTATATGTCTAGTACTCCAAACTCACCTTCCCCGTTGACCGGTGCTGCTGATGCCATCATTGCAGCCTCCAGTTCCTCTGCCACCACCCCGCTTGCTGGCATTACCTCCCCGGCCGTTGAGCAGACCATCAAGGACAATCCCGGCACCGAAGACCGCCTTGGCTACAACTATGAAGGCGCCAAGCAGTTTCCCAATGACCTCAAGAAGCGCACTATCCCCGCTCCCGCTCGCAAGCAGTACCCGCCTGTAACACCTAAGGTTGCCGCCTTCGCCACCAACACGGTCCAAGGCCCTGCTTCTATCGTTGAGCTTTCCCGCGCCCTCAATGTCGAAAACAACGGCCCTCAGCTCATGTATGAGTGGGTCTATTCCAATATTGAGTGGGAACCCGGTTGGGGACTTAATAAAGGACCGGTTGGCTCAATTGCTGATGGTCTTGGAAACCAATTTGACCAGAGCGCCCTTCTGGCTGCGCTTCTTCGTCAGGCCGGCTTCACTGCCCATATTGTCATGGGAACCATCCGCTTAAACGAATCTCAGTTTAATGCCTGGTTCGGTACTGACAGCATCTGGGCTGCCAGGAACTACTGCTTCAACCTCTTCATTCCTGTTGTCACTGAGCCCACCTGGGACGGCACTACCTATTACATGGACATCAAGCATGTCTGGGTACGCTGGATTGACGGTGCCAACACCTGGAACTTTGACCCCAGCGTCAAGTCCTACACCAGAAAGACCGGTCGGACTGATTTGGCCACTATCCTTGGCTACAATGCCGCGACGTTCATGAGCAATGCTCAGTCCGGGGCTACGGTGACCACGGATTATGCTCAGAACATGAATCGGAGCAATGTCCGCAATGATCTGACGACCTTTTCTACCAACCTGGCTAACTGGATCAAGGCCAATGATCCTGACGCTCAAGTCGATGACCTCATTGGCGGTCAGGCTATCAATGCCCCCACCTTGCCGGTTCTTCAATCGACTTTGCCTTACCAGGCCCCTGGTGATACCCCGACCGTTTGGACCGGCGATGTTCCGGCTTCCTTCAAGCCCACCCTTCAGGTTCAGTTCCCCAACTGGAATACCCCTGGTGTTTGGGACATCGACTGGCAGACCACTTCCGACCAGCTCGCCAATTCCCGGCTCTCCCTCTTCTATGACGGCAGTCTGGTTCCCAGCCTCTACCTTAATGGAACTGCGGTTGATACCGGTCTTGCCCAGGGCGTTGGCACCTACACGTCGATTTTTCTGACCGTCACCCATCCCGCCTATGACGGCGCCAACTATCCCCTGACCTACCAGCGCTACTACCAGACCACTTATCAGTGGTGGCAGGGCGCCATCTATGCCGGTGATTCCTTCCTCATTGCCAACGCCTGGGGCAACCTTGGTCAAGGCCAGCTGGAATATCATCAGACGGAGGTTGATAAGGCTCTTGCGGCTGGCGGCACCGATACTTCGGAGCCCGTGCTTGGCTCACGTCTTGCAATGACTTGGTACCGGATGGCTTCTGCTTCTTCCCGGATCTGCGACCTGGTCAACCAGATCAAGAAGTGCCGCACTGTCTACAGCCATCAGATTGGCGTCATGTCTTTCAAGAATACTCTAGCTGGTGAGTTCGGTGCTGATATTGGCGGCGTGTCTGGTTCTAGCACGAACCTCAACAACGACATGACCCAGATCCCCAGCAACGACACCACCATCTCCATGCACGGTGTTGCGTTTGAGGCTTTGACTCTATCGCAGGTAGCAGGGACTGCTCCTGGTATCAGTGCGACGACGATCGTTGACAAAGCCATCCAGCTTGGCCAGAAGATCTACAAGGGAACGACCTCTAATTGGAATACCGGTTCCAACATCGAGGCTGCACTTGTCGCGAATGGCTACAGCTCTACCGACATGGCCAATCTCTACAACTGGTACATCCAGTGGGGGAACGATTTGGTCATCGGTGAGAATCCGGCTGTAACCCTTGATACCTGGACTGGCTGGGCCTACTGGGTATATCCTACCTCCGGCGCCTTCGGGATCATCAACGGTGCTTTCAAGGGTGGAAAAAAGAAGGGTACCCCTACCAAGAAGAAGCCACCGACCGACAAGGATAAAAAAGATATCGGCGATCCTATCAGTGCCTTTGATGGTTCCTTGATTCTTGACACGGATGACCTCGACATTGGCAGCATGGACTATCCATACCGCCTCAGTTTTGGCCGCAGCTACCTTTCCAGAAGGCAGTACCAATCATCGCCTCTTGGTCGCGGTTGGTTAAGTAATCACGATATCACTGCCACTGTCTCCAGTGATGAGGATCTGGGCATGGGCAGTGAGTATGCTCTTCCCGCTAGCTCAACGCTTGCTGAGTTGCTGGTCTGTACCGATGTTCTCAGTGATTCCACAAGACCGGTAGCAAAGCTAGTCACTCTGTCGATTGCTGATGCTTGGTGGATTGACCAGCTGTTTGAAAATGCAGTTGTAGTGGCTTACTCATCTGAAAATCACATCTTTATCAAGCTTGCTGACGGTTCTTTTGCTCCGCCGGTAAATTTCCCAAATACCCTCAGTCTGGTTAGCAGCCTCTACAGGCTGACTACTCCACAAGGTATTCAGACCAATTTCAACTCCAGCGGGCAGATTAGCTCAGTCGTTTTCCCTAATGGGGTTACGGTCAGCTATACCTACACCAGTGGGCTTCTGACCAGCATTTCCAACGGGCTTGGACGCACTTTGACTCTTTCCTATACCTCAGGCAAGCTCACCAGTGTCAGTGATGGAACTGGGCGCTCTGTGGGCTATACCATTGATGGCAGCGGGAATCTAACCCAATTTACTGATGCCAATGCCAAGGCAACGACCTATCAGTACGATCAGCCTGGACGATTGACCAAAGCTTTCTACCCAGCCAACCCTACCACTGCGGTGATTGACAACACTTATGACTCATTGAGTCGTGTCAAGACCCAAGCAAACGCCAGAAGTCAGGTCAGTACTTACTACTTGGCTGGTTCAAGGGCTCATGAAGTGGACCCTGTTGGCAACAAGAAGACCTGGTACCTTAACAGGCTTGGTTCTGTCGTTAAGGAAATCGACGGTCTTGGAAACATTACCGGGACAGTGTATGACGGCTTGAACCGACCCATCGAGGTCATTCAGCCCGAAGGCAACAAGGTCGTTACCAGCTTTGACAAGAACGACAACCCGCTGACCATTACCTTGGTTCCCAAGGCCGGCTCTGGGTTAAGCAACATTGTCAGAAGCTTCACCTATCACGCGACCTGGGCGAAACCAATCACGGAGGTAGATGGGCGTGGCAACACGACCTCTAAATCCTATGATGCGGTGACTGGGGATCTCCTGACCATCCAGCGTCCTATGGTTGGCGGCTTAACGCCCACGGTGACGATGACCTACAACTCCCGAGGCCAGATGCTGACCCGGGTGGACGAGACCGGTATAGTTCTCAAGCGAACTTATGACGCGTCCACAGAGAAGCTCTTAACGGAGGTTCAAGACTTCGGAACCGGCAGGCTCAATCTGACCACTTCCTTTGGCTATGATACCGTCGGAAACGTCACTTCGGTGACAGACCCGCGGTCAAATACCACCGTTTTCCAGTTCGATCCGCTCAGAAGAAGGACACAGCAGACCGATCCTGCACCATTCAGCTATGTCACGAAATGGACTTTTGATGACAACGGCAACCTGACAAAGCAGGAGCGTCAGACTGGTGGTTCTCCGGCTTGGCAGACCTATAGCTGGACGTATTCCGCAACCAACAAGAAGCTTACGCTTGTCGATCCGGCATCTCAGACCACTACATGGGTTTTTGACGGAAAAGACAGGTTGCAATCGGTCACGGACGCACAATCCAGGATGTGGCAATATGCTTACGATGCCAACGATCGCATCAGCACAATCACAGACCCCAGCAGTGTTATCTCCGAAACACGGACTTACACGGCAAACGGACTCATGGCTTCTATCAAGGATGCTCGAAATTTCCTAACGCAGTTCAGTTTCGACGGATTTGACCGGCCTAACAAAACCACTTACCAAGACACCACATTTGAGCAAAACAGCTCATATGATGCCAACGGTAACGTTTTGACCTATGTCACGCGCTCCGGCAGCACGATTGTGAACACTTTTGATGTTCTCAACCGGCTTGCCACAAAGGCGCCTTCCGGGCAGCCCACGGTCACAAACACCTATGACCTTGCCGGTCGCCTCACTCAGACAAGCAAGCCAGTTGTCGCAGGAGACCCTTCTTCTGGAGCCATCCAGCTCTTCTACGACACCGCCGGTCGTTTCTTCAAGGAGCAATATCCAGACGGCAAGACCGTTACGCATGTACTAGATGCCAACGGCAATATCACGAAGACAACCTACCCGGATTCCTACTTCGTAGACAGGGCCTATGATCAGCTCAACCGGCTGAGCACAATTAAGTTAAATGGAAGTGCCACAAGTGCTGCCACTTTCAGCTACAACCAGTTGTCCCAGAGAACCGGAATCACCTTCAGCAACGGCACCTCGGTGGTCTACACCCCTCAGCTGAATGAAGATGTGACCGGGATTACCCACAACTTCGTGGGCTCCAACGTAGCCTTCACCTATGCGTTCAACAACGTCCATGAGCCTTTGAGCATGACCGTCAGTGACAGTACCTACATGTGGCACCCAGCCGCAGCAGGGACTCTGACGTACGCGGCGGCCGATAACGTCAACAAATATCCCACAGTAGGAGGTGTGGGGTACAGCTACAACGGCAACAAGTGCCTGACAGGGGATGGTGTCTGGACCTTCGGTTATGACACCGAAAACCATTTGCTTACCGCAAGCAAAACCGGTACTAGTGCGAGTTTCGTGTATGACCCGCTGCACCGCCAAAGCCAGAAGACTGTGGGCTCTACCAAGACCCGCTATGTCTATTCCGGCTGGCAGCGCATTGCCGACTACAACGGAAGCAGTGGTGCCCTTCAGCGCCGCTATGTCTACGGAACCGGCTTAGATGAGCCTCTCATCATTGTGACTGGCTCTACTCCAACCTTCCTGCACCACGACAAAGTGGGCTCGATTGTTGCCGTGAGCAATAATTCTGGGGCAGTGGCGAACAAGAACAAGTTCAGCCCATTTGGAGAAATCACAACGCTCGGTGGAACCACTGTCGGATTCACCGGTCAGCGCTATGATTCCGAGCTTGGTCTCTACTACTTTAAGCACCGGTACTATTCACCGAAGCTTGGCCGGTTCTTGCAGCCTGACCCGATTGGCTATACCTCTATTCCAGAGGTTGACTGTATCTGTTGCGATGAAGATGAAGACAGCGATTGCACTCCAAAAGAGCTCAATCTCTACACCTACGTCCGAAACAATCCACTCAAGTACACCGATCCTCTTGGGTTGGAAGTTAAGCAACCACCAAAACAGCCAAACTTTCCGTTTCCTGGTCCAATCCGGGAACAACCGTACCCCACGAAGAACATCAGGAAAGAGCCAACGGCAACTGAAATAGCAAGAGACCGGGCGAATCAAAGAAAGTATCCGCCTGTTGGTACTGTGCCTCCTGGTTATGTACCGCCACCACCGCCAGCTGGTTCAGGGCTACAAGTCGATACTTCGAACCCAATCATAACCAATTAGGTGAGTCTGACACTATCTGTTAGGTTGTGGGGCATGTAGCTGAGTTTGCTTCCTTTGAAGCAAAACTCTACCCTCTTCTTAAACTCCTGGACTACCTCCTGTGCTTGGCGCTGGAGGTAGTTTCGGGAGCCACGGGCTTGACTCTGGAACTATTTTCAGGTTCGGTTGGTTCACCACATTTCTCTTTTAAGGCTTGGTCTCTATCCGCTAAAGTTTTCAAACCAAGTTTTTTGTACCACCTAGATCTCTGTTCATAGAGCTCAGGGTGTTCTTCACCTTTCTGAATCAGTCTTGTATAAGTTCGTACGGCAACATTGCACAGATCCCGCTCGGTTCGGATTGCATCCGAACTGTCTAGGCTGCCCTTGCGTTTGCTTTTATATACTTGAGATAACGGAAAGGAATTTCCAATTAATTGGCTGACTCTGCTTATGGGAACAACAATCTTTTGACTTCCCAATGCATCAGCTGCAATGGCACCACTGTTGAAATAGAAAGTTATAGACTGCTGAGAGATCGAAAAATTTTGTAGATATTTTGGCTCAGCAAAAAGTTCTTCAACTAGTAGTGCCGAATTGAAATCCTTATTTTTCTTACTAAATGCCTCCAGAACCAGAATCAAAAAAACGTCACGACTTTTGAAGCCTTTGTCTATAAGATAGTCAACTGTGATGGGTTTAGGATCAGTTGTTGCAAGATTAATGCAGGTATACCTTTCGATTGCATTTGTATCTAAATTCGTAAACTTCACAACAAGACTCAAAAATTTCTTGCTGACAGTAGTCACATCATAAGAGACAGCATAGTTTTCCAATTTGTTTTCAGAAGAAAAGGATTTTACCTCCGCCTCTACCTTAGCCTTTACCATGGCATTAAGTTTGGATTGATTTTGCATACCCTTGAACTGTGGATATTTGCTGGCTGACAAGCCAGGTATATTTTTGAGAGATAGAGAGCGCTCATAAACAGTGACGGGACTGGCACAATAGCCAGACCCATTTGCAGTTGGCAAACTGACAGCAACGAATAGACAACACCAAGTCAGAAGGCTAATTAGGACGACTTTTCGACTCTTACATTCTTGCGATGCTCTGATAGTTTCAATTGCGAAGTCTCTTAAACAGTCAAACAAGCTGGAGCTCAGTGTGACTGTAATTAGAGTGGTTATTCGGATATCAATCACCAACTACCTCCCATTTTCCACTTGTGGCATACCCAACTTGCATCCTTAAATTCTCTCAGAGCCTGGTAGATTTAGTCAGTTTCAGAAGAAGAAGAAAAAGACAACATCAACAGAGTTCAGAAATCCTAGTTTGTATTTTCAAACCGACTCTACAGGTACAAAGGTGGGTGTTGCTCGTATAGCGATTCGTTACTTTTGCTTTTAGATCCTTGATTTAAGCGATTGAGTGCTCAGTTAAGCCAGACGAGAAAAGGCTCATTTAGACTGAGACAGACGTTCCAATAGCTTATCATTCTGCAATCGCAAGGTCTCTACTGAGCCCTTTAGCTCTGAAGCCTTTGCAGCTTCAATGCGGAGGCGCTCTAGTTCTTTCTCTTGTTTCTCCACAAGCTTCTGAAACTGGTCCACCATCGCCTTATGACCAACAGCCTCTTTCTGGGCTTCATGCATAGCGGCTTCTAGCTCAGCAAGCCTGGCAGTCAGTCTTTCTATCTCCTGGGCGTCGGCTTCGCTTTCTGCTTCCATCTTGCCGATAGCCTCCAGGGCACCGTGGAATTGCCGCAGGGCTGCCGCTACTTCTTCTTTAGCCTTTTCTTTTACGTCTGCGACCTCGCGACCGGCCTCCTGTGTGGCGAGCCTCCAGGAATTGACGAAGCCGGCCATTACCGCCGGTGGTATTTCGGTAGGTTCGGTTTTTACCTCTGCCGGTCTGGATTGCTGCCAGGCTTCCATAAGTTTGTAGATGGTGCGCAGGCTACCGCCCCCGAGAGCATCAAGTAGGGCCACGGCCGTTACCTCTTTGCCCTCAGCTTTAAGCCGGTTTGCGGTCTCAAACAGTTCATCAGCCTCAATTGCCCGTCGACGTGCCATGGGTGAACCCTCCAGTGTGCGGTGTGGTGGTCTTAGTGTAGCAGAGAACAGCCTTTTATTTTTACCATCACATTTATTATTACCATTATTACCTTTATGCGTGTACCCATGCCCCGAAAAGCCCATCTATTGAGCCTCTCGCGCACGCGCGCCCGTTATCTCCACCGCCCCAAAACCCCACAGGAGCCGATCTGGAATCAGCAAGCAGCCAGGGCCCTCGGCGACGCCCTTTTCCCCATCCCTGGCGCTACGGCGGTCCTCGACCAACTACCCTGGACCTTCGCTGCGGTGCTTGCCCAGGCATCGGCCTGACAGGACCACGAACTAGAGCCAGGAAGCCAACTGAAGCAACACCGGTCCCCTGAAGGACTCCAGGGTCCAAACCAACATCCCCGAAGGCACCAAGGTCCAGAACCGCGGGCAGTAAAGAAAGCCCCCCCGCCGTCTCAGGCGGCAATGCCTGAATACCAGAAACCCTGGGTCCCGGAGTCAAGCTTGCCGTAGGCACCCGTAGGGCTTGAGCTTGACTCTGGGGGTTTTCTGGTTGGCTCTCTTGCCAGGCATGTAGCAAGGGGGGGTCTACCGGGAAGTCCTGCGAACCATCCACCACTAGATCAATTGACCCCTTCTCGGAAGGCACCGGATCTAAAACTGAAACTTCCTTGTCAGAACCAGAGGACAAAGCAGCCAAAGAACCACAGGAGCAGTCAAGAAGCGACAACAATCCCCCCTGCCCCCCCGCTATATATTCGCCTCCCCACCTGTCAAGTAGATCCTGGTTCTTCCTGACTGTTTTCCTACAAGCCTTCGCCCTTCTTGCTACTTTCGCCTGGTCTATGTCGCTTCCTTCCAGTTCCAACTGGGCCACCGCCATGGCTATCCGGTGCCGAGCGTTTAGACTCCGGTCTATGTTTGCCTGGGCTAGTTCTTCTATCGTGAAAAGCCTGCCCGTTGTCTCGTGCAACCACTTGAGCCTTTTTAGTAGTCTCTCCGTTAGCTGGTACGGTTCATATTCCTGTATTACAGGGGTCTGCCTGCTCCAGGAAACAGCCCTTTCTATGTCACCCTCTATGTCACTCCATCTTCCTTTGTTGATGTCTTCTGAGTGCCCGTTATGCTTCTCTAGCAGGCACTCTCTTATTAACTGCTTCCGCATCTCTTGGTTCCGGCGGCCTGGCAGCGCCTTCACCCCGGCCGCTTCATCTCCATACCAGAGGTAATGACCCAGGCAGATAATTGCATCATGCTTCTGACTTGGTCCGGTTAACCCTATTTGCCGGTACTGCTTGCCTCTCTGGTACTTCTCCCAATCCAGTCCCGGTCTGAATAGACCAGTAAATCCCTCTTCGCTTAGCCATTCTTCAACGCCCTGGTCCTCGCCGGCGCCGGCAACGCCGGCGGCATACATTTCCAGCCCTATCAGTGTTTTGACTTCTTCCCAATTGGACCGGCTACCCTCTAGGTCCCTCAAGAAGTTCGCTATTGCCTCTTCTTGCCTTATCTCTTCTCTTTTGGTTTTTAGTTTCCCGTCCGGAGTCAGCCAGCCAAAGCCCTTCTGTAGGGGCAGCCTTAAGGCATTGCCTGAAGGAAATACTTCTAGCGTTCCTGACTTGATTTCATACCTACGATGCCTCAAGTAGTCTTTTACTGTTGTTTCTACTTCTTCGCTTAGTACAGCCCCATCAAAATAGAAATAGAGGTGCCAGCCCCCTGACTCGCTGCTCTGGTAAGGCACCAGGCCGACACCCACGGCCGCAAAGTCGGCTGTTATTTCTTTCAGCGCTTCTGTGTTGTGATACTTGCTGCCGAAATCAATATCCAGAACCCCGTGCCTGGTTTCCCGGCCCCAGTAGCACCCACGCAGGAGCCCCCGCCCTTCGTCAGACATGACCCCCAGGATCTGGCGGTCGTGGAGATCCTGACTCCACTTCATCCACCGCCTTTGCCCTGGGTGTTTACAAATGGATTGTTTTCGAACCGGATAGAGCTTGCAGATATCTATCGACACCGCCAAAAGTGGCAGTCCCGATGATTTTATTTTTCTATCTAGTGTGCAGTCCTCAAGCCCTGGTGGGCTTTCTAGGACGGCTGCAGCTTCGCTCGTTTTGCTCTCCTTGCTTTTTTCGCAAAGCAATCTTGACCGAGCAAAAGCTATCCGCTATTCTTCTAGCAGCTTCAGGAAATGGCCTCTCCAAGCAAAACCTGAATGGGATAGCCTCGACCTCGGTCGGGGCTTTCTTGATAGTAGGGCTGGTTCACTGAACCGCTGTAATTTTAGTAATTTATATCTCTCGCATGTCTTTTGTGTGCACACCAAATGTGGTGGCAGATAATCACAAGGGATTATATGATCTCAGAGTCAAAAAGACTACCGAGAGCCTATAAACCATCTGACGAAATTAGCCAACCAGCCGCGCTGGTTATACTGGCTGTCAGTCAGAAGCTTTATTTGCTGGTCCTTGCCTTCGGCTTGGGCTTCTAGATAGCCATTTCTCCAGTTAGCTCCCTGTAACTCCTTCTGAAGAGCCGTATTTTGTGCTTTTAACTCGGCAATTTGATTCTTGAACTCTTCGATGATCTCTGGTGACAGAGGGCTTGTCACCGGCCTATCACCAGATACAAATGTCACTGGTGACATGTCACGGGATTTAAGAACAGGGTTAAGCCTCCACTCTGGACCATAAAGTCCTTGGACTTTATAGCCTGTCAGCTCTCCATTTTTAATCTTACGAAGTACTGTTCTTTTAGTAATTCCAAGGTTTGCAATTGCATCATCCACGGTCCACATGTCACCAGGCGGATCACCAGAAGGCATTTCGACAGCGGATGACATGTCATCACACTGCAACAGATGCTCTAGTCCTTCTGTAGAAGCTGCATCTATAAGGCTTTCACCTTGTTGAGCTGCATTCATTTTTCAAACTTTCTAGGATTTGGATTTCACCCGATGACACCACTGGTGACATCGTGAACTATTTCTAACCGGAAACCGAAAACAAGTCAAGACAGCGCTGGATAGCAGCCCCCCAAAAGAGTCCGATAAGATATGTTATGTGCAGACGATCGATATATTCCGCTTGTATGGGTCGGTGGGACTGGGTTTCCAGCCTTTGAATTATTCCAGGCTCTTGATAGCCTCCGGGTCCCCCCGTTGTCATTTATACCCCAACCCCTATTTGGGGTACCCGATGACCGGGATCTCGGCCTCCCGGCCCTACCTAACCACCCTTATCCTATCCAGTCGCCTCTTTAACTCTCTTTCATACCGGCGGTCTTTCTCCTCCGAAAATGCCTCCCTCAATACCTTCGCCTTCTCTTCGCTTGCAAACCTCTTTACCGCCTGATAGTGGACGTCAGTCGCCTCCTCTTCCTTGCCAAGATTCAGCAAACAGTACGCTATCCCTACCTCGGCATCCCCGACCCTCTCGTCACTCGGGACAAACAGGCCTATCGCCTCTCGGTAGTTCTTTATCGCCTCTTCCCAATCACCCCTCGCACAACACCCCTTCGCCCTCTCCATCGAGCGCTCCGGCTTCGTCAGGTAATGAATTAACTTCGCCTCCATGACCTACCGCCTGTACATCGCCGACGATGCAAAGTTCCTGGTCTGGCTTTCCTTCGGTCTCTCCATCCTCTCCGGCTGATACGCCTCACTCTCTGAATGATGCTCCAGCTCCTCCAGAAGCCTCCACGCCTTCCTCGCTATTGTCTTTGTATCAATAGCTTGTGCGCCTGTACCCGCCACCATGCTCGACGCAAGCCTTACCACCAACTCCAGACGATCATCGTAGGTCAGCATTCGGTTTCCTCTTTGGAATTGTTTCCAGACAGTATAGTCAGCTACCCTCCACCGGGCGAGTACCTCCATTGGCGGCATCCTGGATATATCAGACTGAAAGCGGTTGAGCCTCAGCCTCAATTGATGCGGCTTGCAGTCCGTACCGTTTTGTATTACAATACAGTACAAACCAGCAGGGGGAGCGAGTGTCAAAAACCAGTTACGATGACTCAAACCTCGCAAAACATGGGATTACGAAAGAAGAAGTAAAAGAGGTTTTTGCATCAGATCTTACCTTTCCAATGGATCTAGACCCAAGCGACCGGGGCAACAATAGAGCAATGCTCATAGGATGGACGCAATCCGGTCGGATTTTAGAAATTGGCATTGAATATTTTGACGATGAAGACAGAGAGCACATTTTTCATGCCATGGACGCCGGTAAACAATACAAGAACGCCTTCGAAAAGAGGTTACGACTATGAAACTACAAGAAAAGAAGCTCAGTGCTCAGGAACGACTCAATAACCTTCGAGCTGATGCAAAAAAAGAAATTAGTGTCGCTGGGACTGTTCAATTTAGGCTAGATGAAGAAACTATGCTTCTTCTTATGCAAGCCGCTGATCAAAAAAAGCTACCTCTAGGTACCCTGGTACGAATGTGGACAGTTGAACGACTGGCACATGAAGGCTTCACGAAATGATGTGGCTTTAAAGGGCTTTGAGATCACTTCCCTTGCTCGCTAGCCTCGCGGCGAATTCGGCGCTTCTGTGCTCGTTCTTGCTGTAGCTTTCTTGTTTTATCTCCGGTAATTTGTCGGCTGGCTTTCCATGGCCTGCCGTACTTTATTTGATACAGCGTCAGATACCTTGCCGCCTTCACGAAAAAGTCCATTGGCTGAGTTGTAAGTATGACTTCCCATATTTCCGGCTCTGCCTTCTCTTCTGCTGTCCCTTCAGCTCCGAATCTTCTTAGCACTTCCGCCTTCTTATGCGTGTCTAGCCCTCGCCAAAAATCTATTTCCCCTCTCCCGTCCGCTATATCTATCCTGGCACTCTTGGTTAGGAACTGGCTCAAAGCGTTGTTTATTGCTGTGCCCCTCCACGATGGTTCTATGAAAGATAGATAGATCTCGTTCTCTGGGTCTGGCTGAAAGCAGTACTCCGTTACCGTGTTCATGTCTGCACCGGCTCCTGGTTGGCAATCTCCATGGCCCTCTTTATCCACTGCTCACCCTGCCTGGCTTCTTCTTCCGCCCTCTTCGCCTGCCATTTCTCTTTTATCTTCGGATCGAGCGGCTTCTGGTTCGCCAGGTAATTTATTACCTCGTCGCTGTTGTCCGCAGCTATCTGCGCCAGGTACCGAGCGGCCGCTACCGCCCTCATCTGCGTTATCACCACATCCGCCAGCCAGGTCTGCCCTCCCAGTAGGTTGGCTTCTAGTTCCTGAAACTTTGCCAGAAGCTGCTTGCTGGTGTCCTCTGCGTTTTTCGCTCCGTCTATGCCCTGGTTGACCATTTCTCTTACCAGGTCCGATACCTTCATTCCTCGGCTGTTTGCCATTTTTTGCAGCTTTGCCACCTGCTCTACTGGCAACCTTACCCCTATTACATCCGTCTTCATCTATCACCCAACCCTAATACCATCCGCCTCTTTCCAAGTTGTGCCTCTCTCTTTCGTCTCAGTCTTTTTTCTCCTTGGCTTTGCGCGGCCTCTGCTTCGGGGCCGCCTCGTTGCTCTCTATCGCCTTGGCTAAGTTCGACCGCCTTTCGCGCCCTTCCTGCATTGAGTCCGCACGAAATCTTGCCATCTGTTGCTGCTTTGCGCCCTTTTTCGCTACCTTTCCTTCCACCAGCAAGTTCTGTATGTCCACGGCACGACTTACCATCTGTTCGCCGTAGTACCGGCTTCTTGCTGCCTCACTATGTATCTTGTCCAACACACTTGTAAACCCTTCCAGGTACTCTATCACCAGCCTGTTATCAGCTTGTGAGGCGCCTTTCAGCCCGTTTGCGATCAGTTCTCTTGCCACGTGTGAGACCTTCTGCTGCTTCTCTTTCGCCTGCTTCTCTAGCTCCCTGTGCGCCTCTTCCGGTATCCGTATACTTAACGTCCTAAATGCCATCCCTTACCACCTTCCCCATGGGTCACGCTCAAATGGGCTCCGGTCCTTCTCCTGGTTACGCTCCCGCTCTTTCTTCTTCTCTTTTTCTTTGCGCTTTTCGTTCTCTTCTATCGCCTTTTCTATCTTCTCCCTAGCCTCTATCTCCCGGCTTCTGTCTACTTTCGAGCCTTTGCCTCCGCTCAAGTGTTCCCTTACCCGGCTCATTTTTTCTCTCTCGTCTAAGTCCTTCCTTGCCTCTTCCAAGCCGTCTCTCTGCTCTTTTGTAACGTCCCGCCCGCTGCCATCCAGCCTAATAGACCCCACTATCATGTTCGCTATTGATGCCCCTTGCATGAATAGACCGACTACAGGATTTCTCATGACTTCCTGCTGCACCGGGTCGACTATTCTGCCGCCTTCCGCTGCCTTCAGGTCCTCGGCGCTTTTGTTCTTCTCGACCTTATTTCTCGCGTCCTGTATGCCTCTGGACAGGTAGCCGCTAAAGCGCTCCCTGTCTCTGTCCTCTATCCAGCCTCTTAACTTCTGGTAGTCCTCATACGGTAGCTTTTCGCTTTTCTCACGCAGCTCTTTGCTCAGTCCTGTCAGCTTTTCGTAGCTGTCGCCCTTCCCGTACTTCTTGCCGTCATACTCTATCTGGTCGCGCTTGTCCGGCTCTCTGGGCTCCTTCTCCTGCTTTTGCTCTGGCTCGCCTCTCTCCTGGGCTCCTTCCTTGTCCCTTATCCAACCCGACAGCCTCCGGTAGTCTTCCTTCGGTATCCGCTCATCAATGTTGTCCCATAGGTACTCATTCAGCCCTCGTAACTCCTTGAGGCTGTTGGCTTTCGACCACTCCCGCCCGGCCGCTTCTAACGTATCCTGATGATAGGGGCGCTCGACCTTGTCTTCGCCTGGCTCCCTCTCTTTTGCCTTCTGGTCTTGCTTTTCCCGCCACTCTTTGTACGGCTCTAATTGCTCCCTTATTATTTTCTTGTGCAGCCATGGAAGCTCTAGCCCTTCCCTTATCCTCTCTTCCCGTGCCGCTTCCCGCTCCTTTGTTCTCTCTTCCTTACGGCTGCGCTCCCTGTCTTCCCTGTCCTTCCTGGACCTCTCTAGCTCCCTCGGGTGCCACTTCTCCAGGTACCTATCGCCGTGCTCTTTCGCCCTCTCTATGTCCGAGAGCCTTATCTTTATCTCTGTCCCGTTGCGGTCTTTGCCCAGTACAACAACGTGGATATGGTGGTGGTCGGTGTTATTGTGCTCCACTCCGAACCACCGCAGATCCCGCCCCATGTCTTGCCCCAGCTTCGCCATCACGTCCCTGGTAAACGCTTTCTTGTCCTGCGGGTTTATCTCAGGCGCTAACATCAGCTTGTGGACTACTACCCTATCTCCGCCCGCTTCCCTTATCGCCTTTCTCATCTCCTTGGCGTCTACTCGGTCTCCGTTCTCGTCGAACATCTCCCGCCCGCCTGGCTCCCTATCTGGTCCTGGGCGGTGCTGAATGTATTTGACGTGCGCCAGGGCCTTGCCGATTGACACGACATTTCCGCTCCGGTTCCTTCCTGGTATGTACTTGTGCTTTATGACTACCACTGGCTTTCCTGCCTACTTCTCTTCCTGCACCAGAAATGTTTCCGGCCATCTCTGGTCCTCGTCTGCCGGTAGTTCGTACCCCTTCGACCACTCGCTAAGCAGCTTCGCATCTTGTTCTAGCTGCCATCCAGCCTTTGCCGCTGCCTCTTCCAGGCTCTCAAATAGTTCCTCTTTCCCTTCAGAAATTAGCACCGCATACCCACCGGCCAGCCACAGGATCTGATGCTTGCCGTTGCTATAAGCGTTCGCTACTTTCAGCCTCATTTCTCTTTCCCCTGTGCTACTGCTACGGTCTTTTTCATGGCCTCTACCAGCTCCCTCTCGTCCTTATCCACCGCCCTGGCCATCTTCTGTTTCGCCGATGTCAGCGCCGCCTCAAATGCCGCTTTCCCTTCCTTCGTCCCTGCCATGTTTGCATGAGTCAGCTCAAACAACGTCCCTATCAACCGCCCTTGCCGTGCCAGCATCGCGCACACCCGATTAGTCATTGCCTCAATCGAGCCCGTTATCATGCTCTCTCTCGGCTCGTTTTTCAGTTCGTCCCTGTGTGCTAGGTACCACAAGACTGCCTCTCTGACTATCTCCGCCTTCGTTACTCCGTCTTCTCTCGCCAGTTCGTCTACTCTCTTAAAGTCCTCTCGCCCCAGCTTTGTCTCCACCCGTGGCTTGTATTCCGGCTTTTTCGCTTGTTTTTTCGACTCCATGCCTAGCCAACGCCTCCATGCCCATATATCCCTACAACCTAATTATATAGCCAACATTTTTACCCGCACATTGGCAGGCAGCCAATGCGCTTACACTGCGTTGCTGAGCATCTCTCAGATGCTAGCCAACGCTTTCTTCTTGCCTTACGGTTTTTCCGTTGCAAGGAAAATCCGTGCCCTGCTTCGGTAATAATGTCGGGCTGTTTACAGTTTGTCTGTTTTAGCAAAACTCCAACTACCTCCCACTACCTCCGCGCCGCACATTTCGTTAACACCCAATTATATGGCAGTTTTAGCCTAGTCTAGCTTCTCTGGCATGTTTCGTTAGTTCTGGTAGTGGTGATACATTCTGAGTATTTGTCTAGCGTTAACACATTTTGCCAGGTTACCCCTTCCACTGCAACATTTAGCTAGAACCAACAATATATAGCGTTAACATCACTGCCAGTTCAATCTTTCCACCTTCAATAGTAATGTTGAAATTATTACCTAGTCTCGCATCAGGCACATGACAAGCGTTAACAAGAACCAGCTATTCACACTCGCCTCTTGACTGTCAACAGGGACGCCAAGCATCAAATTAAGTCACCATGCGCCACTTCTCGACATCCAAAGCTGTCATTAGTCGGTTTGTGTTAATAGTTTTTCTATAGACTTCTTCATTTACTCAGGCTTATAATCACCCATATATTCAGCATCTTCAGCCCTGAGACTATCAGAGCTACGCCACCACCCCCGGTATTAATGAGTACACATTAATTACCGTCTTTCGCGCTGGCTCATCCTGGCAACATCGTGCAGTCCGGCTTTTCGGGACTTTTTCATTCATTCATCACTTGACAATCCCGGTTGTAATGGTACGTTTCGGCGGCTGTTTCTCCCTACAGTTAAGCCTCTCCGTTTTGCACCTTCCTTAGAAGTTCCACCGACCCTTTACCAAGCCAGCTCCTGAAATTAGTGCTCACGCCGCTTTCGACTCTGTCGTTCTGCTTGGGTCTACTCTTTGCTGCCTGTATTCGGTAATTACTTTTGGCTATCTTGTGCGCCTTCCGCCCATAGCCCTCCGTCGCTTGGCTTCTATTTGTTTGCATTGCAAAGCGCTTAGTTCCCCTTCATGTCGGCAGGAACAGAGCTTCGCCTTTCATCGCGTTGCTGAGAGTGCTGACTTAAATCCACTCCCAATGAGGATATTCACCATGGCCGCAGACACTGCCACCTACACTTATGACAACCTCGGTCGCGTCAAAACCATTACCTACACTAACGGTACAGTGGTTACGTTCAATTACGACCAGTCCGGCAACAGGACCTCTATCGTTACCTCATGCCCCTCTGGGACATGTTAGACAGTGCGCCTGACATCTCTTGACAACCAGGGAGTCTCCTGTTTGTCTACTTTCCGCACAGTTTCTTCAGTAGAAAGTGTGCCAAACGTCCACGCAAACCTAATTAAATCGAGGCAAAGACTATATGTCTAGTACTCCAAACTCACCTTCCCCGTTGACCGGTGCTGCTGATGCCATCATTGCAGCCTCCAGTTCCTCTGCCACCACCCCGCTTGCTGGCATTACCTCCCC
>Ga0268298_10003068_pt1 | contig 17447 bp, 12 predicted proteins | sample WWTPWeurt_MetaG_FD_194462 | JGI IMG/M metagenome (GOLD analysis project Ga0268298, IMG submission 194462) | Activated sludge microbial communities from WWTP in Nijmegen, Gelderland, Netherland - WWTP Weurt | ecosystem: Engineered > WWTP > Aerobic digester > Activated sludge | place...
ACGGTTCGCGAAGTAATTTGATTGCTGAAAAGTCCACATCAATTGACCTTGAGGTAGCTTCGACAACCAAAAAGACGCTTGAGATCTCAACGGATGGTGTGGCCAAGACTTACTTGACGCCTGGTGCAAAGTACACGCTGCAAGTCTGGCGTGACGGGTGGGAGACCGTGGCGACAGCCGTTGCGGGCGATAAGCCGCTGAGATTTTCCAATGTGCCCGCCAACGGCCTGTATTGGCTAACCGAGGAAGACTCAGACCGGGAAGAGCGGATATTCACTTCTGACGGCAAGACGCAGATTTGGTGGTGAGGTAGATATGACCAGCGAAAATCCCATGAAAAGTGCCACTCGTCACTGGGCCGATGAACTACCGATATCCATCACCGTCTGCAATCGCGACGGCATCATTATAGAGATGAACGAGAAGTCCAAGGCGACCTTCGCCACCGATGGTGGTGCGGCCCTGATTGGAACCAACGTTCTCGATTGTCATCCAGAGCCGTCCCGCTCGCAATTAGCCGGCATGCTAATGTCGCAAGCCCTGAACGTCTATACCATTGAGAAGAATGGGGTCAAAAAGCTAATATTCCAGACCCCGTGGTTCAGCCGAGGGGAGTATCAGGGCTTCGTCGAGCTGTCCCTCGAAATCCCCGAAACCATGCCGCACTTTGTTAGGAAGTGAGTCCGAGGAACCTCGCGGCAAGTCGAATTGTCCCGGAAACGGCGGCCGAAAGGCCGCCGTTCTGGCTCTTGGAGGTCCTTTTCAGAGGCATTCAGCATCCTCTTCGCCTCTGTTTTGTTTTTAAGTTGTTAAAAAACAAAATCTGGAGAGTTTTAATTGCCGTTTCGGGAACTTGCATTCGCTTCCTGCGTTTCTTATATTACTATATCGTTATATGACCATTTGGCAATCATGACATCACGACTCATTCTTTTTCTCGCGGTTCTGCCGGCGTTTGTGCTGGCACAAGAGCCGGTCTCCATCCAGACCGCCATGCGCCAGGCGGCCGGCCGGCATCCGCAGCTAAAGGCGGCCGAAGCGCGGGCCGGTGCCGCACGGGCGCAAGCGCGGCAGGTCACGGGGTTCCGTCTGCCCTCAGTGGACGTTTCGGAATCTTTCATCCGCACAAACAATCCGGCAGAAGCGTTCGCGTTTCAGATGAACCAGGAACGGTTCAGCATGGCTGAGTTCGGGAACCCGGCCAACGATCCAAACAACCCGGACCTGCTCAACACCTATATGACGCGCGCGGAAGCGATGATGCCGCTCTTCACCGGCGGCCTGTTGCACGCGCGCAGCGCGCAGGCGCGGAGCATGGCCCGCGCAGCGGACCTTGAACTCGAACGCAACCGCGAGAGCGTAGCATTTGATGCGGCGGTATCGTGGCTCAACTTGAGCAAGGCCCGCGAGTACCGCGACTTGACCAGCCGCGCTCTGGCAACTGCGACCGCTCATCGCGATCGCGCCAAAGAGTATTTCAATCAAGGAATGCTTGCGCCGAATGATGTAATGCGTGCGGATGTGTTTGTCGCCGAGATGCGCGAATACAAAACCAGAGCAGATGAGCAGGAGCAGCTCGCACAGGCGGCCCTAAACTTCCATTTGGGCAATCCGCAGGAACAACCGATTGAACTGGGCGAGCTTATCGAGCTTGAGAATACTGAGTCCTCGACCGAGCATGCTGTCGGACAAGCGTTGGATAACCGCCCCGACTTGCAGGCCGCACGGGCAAAACTCAAAGCAGGACAAAAAGAGGTTATGGCCACGCGCTCGGCGTTTCTGCCGCAGATAGGATTGGTGGCACGCTACGATCTCTATGATGAAGAGCTGTTCGGCGATCATGGCGCAAGCTGGTCCGTGATGGGACAAGCCAAGTTGAACCTCTTCCACGGCGGAGTGGACTATCACGCACAGCAGAAAGCCGTGCTCGATGTGCGCGCGGGTGAAGCGGACGTGAATCGTTTCGCTGAAGGCGTCGAGCTGGAAGTGCGACAAGCTAAAGCCGAGCGCGCGAGCGCGGTACTGCGGCTGGAAGCTGCAACATCGGCGCTCAAGTCCGGGCGCGAACAGTTGCGCGTAACCGAGGCGCGCTATGCGCAAGGCGCCGCCAAGATGACAGACCTATTGGATGCGCAAACGGCGCTGCGCGAGTTGGAAGTGCGCGAACTTTCGGCGCGCTACGACAAGTTGACTGCCGATTTCCGCATTCGTTTTGTAACCGGCCAATCCATTCTTCAATAATCAATATGAACTCTCGCATCCTTGTTCTCATCTCTTCCCTGCTCGCCGTAACGTTGGCGAGCTGCTCACATGACGCGAAACTGGCGCAGGCGGAAAGCGTGTCGCTTAAGGCGCGCACGGCCGTCACCGCGACGCGCGAAGTCCCGCGATTGATTTCCGTGCGCGGGACCATTCATGCCGAAGATGACGCCGTTCTGTCCAGCCGTGCCACAGGTCCGGTCGTGCGGGAACGCGCCAAGGCTGGTGACCGCGTGCGCAAAGGTGATGCGCTGCTCGAAATTGACGAGCGCATGAACGGCGGAATGCTCGCGCAGGCGAAGGGCGCTTTGGCCCAGGCACAGGCAGCTCAATCATTGGCCGCGACGAATCTGCGGCGCTTTGAAGCATTGTACGAAGCGCAGGCCTGCTCACAGCTCGAATTGGACATGGCTCGCATGCAGTTTGAAACCGCTGAAGGCGCAGTGAAGCAGGCGCAAGGCGCGGTTGATGCGGCGGGTGCGGTGGCCCACGAGAGCACGATTCGCGCTCCGTTTGACGGTATCGTGGTCGAGAAATTCGTGAACGTCGGCGACTTGGTCGCACCGGGACGGCCTTTGATTCGCATTCAGACCGAAAATGGACGCAAGCTCCACTTCTCAGTTCGCGCTGCGGATGGTGCGCGTGTGAATGCCGGCGCGGTGATTGAATGCACATTGGATAACAGTGGGGAGCGCGTCAACGCCACGATTGCCGAAGTATCGCCCGCCGCCGATCCAATCACGCACACCATCGCTGTCACGGCCGTGTTGGATGATACGGACTCGCTCGCCGCGGGACATACAGCGGTTGCTGAGATTCCTTGCGAACTCACCACTGCGACATTAGTGCCGTCCTCCGCAGTTTTCGTCACGGGCGGGCTGACACTCGCGACCATTGTTGATGAAAATGGTTTGGCCCGTACGCGCGCCGTGACGATTGGTCGTATGCGCGGCGATGAAATTGAGATCCTCTCGGGTTTGAAATCGGGTGAAGTGGTCGTAATGGAACGCACCGGATTGATCGCTGAAGGCACGCGCATTGAAAGGATCAATTGATGAGCGACCGCGACGATAAGAAGATTCATGACGAGATGATGGCGATTCGCCGGGAGGCGAAGCGCGAGAAACTCGCGCGGCGCAAGATCGGCGCTTCGGGCCGACTCGCGGCGGCGTTTCTCGAATCGAAATTGACGCCGTTGCTGATTGTGGCATCGCTGCTCGTTGGTGCGTTGGCCTTAATGGTCACGCCGCGCGAAGAAGAGCCGCAAATCAAAGTGCCGATGGTGGACGTATCGGTCGGTCTCCCCGGCGCGAGTGCACAGGAAGTTGAACGCCGCGTTATCACGCCCTTGGAAAAGGCGCTCTACGAAATCGAGAATGTCGAGTACATCTACTCGACATCACAGCCGTCCGGCGGCATGATCATCGTGCGCTTCTATGTCGGCACCGATCCTGACCAAGCTGTCACGCGCATTCATGCGAAGCTTGCCGCAAATGTCTCGGCGTTGCCTCCGGGAGCAACTCAGCCCGTTGTGAAGCCACGCTCGATTGACGATGTACCGGCGATTGCTTACACTTTCTGGAGCACGACGGTTTCTCCCACAGAGTTGCGGCAAGTTGCCGATGAGATTCGCACTGAAGTATCGCAGCATCCCCGAGTCGCGCAAGCCTGGCTGATTGGCGGACAACGGCGCGTGGTGCGAGTGACTCTTGACCGTGACAAGTTGGCGGCCTACCAGGTTTCGTTGCTGCAAGCCTACGGCGCGATGAATAGCGCCAACTGGAAACTGCCGGCTGGACAAATGACTGCCGACAATCAGACAACCGATGTGCAGGTCGGAGCGTTTGTTAAGAACGCTGATGAAGTTCGCAACCTGGTGGTGGCAACTTATGACAATAGACCAGTCTATTTGCGCGATGTGGCAGACGTCACAGATGGGCCGGAAGAGCCTGCGCAATATGTGTGGATGGGAAGTGGGCCGGCGGCGCCAGAGAAAGACATACAGGTTCCCGGTGTGGACGCGCAAGCAATTACGCTCGCGATCTCGAAAAAGCCCGGCACAAACGCCGTAGAATTGGTTCAAGAGTTGGACACTCGTCTTGCGGCCCTCAAAGGCGCGCTGATTCCGTCTGATATCACGATCACCAAGACGCGCGATTATGGATTCACGGCGCAGGAGAAATCCAATGAACTGATCTTTCATGTCGGGCTCGCGACGTTGTCGGTGGTTTTCCTGATGCTCTTGATGCTCGGCCGACGTGAAGCGATTGTTGTGTTGGTCGCGGTTCCCGTGACCCTCGCGTTGACGCTGGCATCAAGTTACTTCTTCGGATATACCCTAAACCGCGTCACGCTGTTCGCGTTGATCTTCTCGATTGGTATCTTGGTAGATGATGCCATCGTGGTTGTTGAGAACATTCACCGGCACTATCAATTACGCTGGACAAATGCCAAACATGCAACGATTTTCGGAACCGACGAGGTTGGCAACCCGACGATTCTTGCAACACTGACCGTCATCGGCGCGCTATTGCCGCTCGCGTTTGTGTCCGGTCTAATGGGGCCGTACATGCGCCCGATTCCTGTCAACGCTTCGGCGGCGATGTTCTTCTCGCTATTGGTGGCATTCGTCGTGTCGCCCTGGTTGACTTACAGACTGTTCGGCGGCTCTAAAGCCGTGGATGCTTCGCATCATCACTTTGACGAGACTGAAGAAGAAGGCAAACTCCAGCAAATGTACTCGCGAATCATGCGGCCATTGCTTGCCAGTCCCAAGAAACAGATGATGACGCTCGGCGGCGTGGTTGCCGTCCTGATAATTTCGATGATGCTGTTTCCGCTGCGCTGGGTGGTTGTCAAGATGATGCCTTATGACAACAAGAGTGAATTGCAAGTTGTCATTGACGCGCCGGAGCACTTCTCACTGGAACGAACCAATGCGGCAGCACGGGAAATGGCCGAAGTGTTCGTGAGCATGCCTGAAGTAACCGACTACCAAGTGTACGTCGGAACATCCGCGCCGTTCAACTTCAACGGTTTGGTGCGTTACTACTTCATGCGCTCAGGTGCGAATGTCGCCGACATACAGGTCAATCTGGTGAACAAACATTTGCGTGAGCAAGAAAGTCACGACTTCGCCAAAGATGTGCGGAAGAAGCTCCTGCCTATCGCTGAGAAGCATGGTGTCAATCTCAAGGTGACCGAAGTGCCGCCCGGTCCGCCGGTGCTATCCACGATGGTTGCGGAAGTTTACGGACCGGATCGCGCTGGGCGCCAGAACGTCGCGGCACAGGTGAAAGACATCTTTGCATCTACGGATGGTATCGTGGATGTGGACTGGTTGGTGGAAGATGGCGCGCCGCTGACCGAGCTTGAGATAGATCAGGAGAAAGCTGCATCAGTAGGAATTACGCCGGAGATGATCACTCGCACTTTGCGAGTTGCACTGAACGGCGCCGAAGCAGGCATGCTGCATGTTGAGAATGCGCGCAGCGAAGTTCCGCTTGTGCTGCGCCTTGGTGTCGCACAGCGGTCGCGCTTGGAGGAGATTTCCAATCTCAAGCTTCACGGCTCACAGGGTCAGCTTGTCCCCCTGGGTGAATTGGTGCGGCCGGTTGAATGCACGCGTGAGCCATACATCTACCATAAGAACCTGCAACCGGTCACGTATGTGATCGGCGAGGTCGCAGGAACGGAAGAGTCGCCGGTTTACGGTATTCTTAATATGAATGAGCGGCTCAAAGATGTGAAGACTCCCAACGGAGTTGAGCTTGCTGTCATGTCCACGCACATGCCGGATAACAGTAATGAGTATGGAGTGAAGTGGGACGGCGAGTGGCACATCACTTACGAAGTGTTCCGTGACATGGGCGCTGCGTTCGGTGTTGTTGTGCTGCTGATTTACGTGCTGGTGGTCGGATGGTTTGGCAGTTTCATCACGCCGCTGATTATCATGGCTCCCATTCCGTTGACACTGATCGGCATTTTGCCGGGTCATGCACTGCTGGGTACGTTCTTTACAGCGACTTCGATGATCGGATTCATCGCACTCTCGGGAATTGTCGTGCGTAACTCGATTCTCCTGGTGGACTTCATCAATCAAGAGATTCGCGCAGGTGAAACGCTTGAGGATGCTGTTCTGAAGGCGGGCGCCGTGCGGTTCCGGCCAATTGTGTTGACGGCTTTGGCGTTGGTGGTCGGTGCGGGCGTTATTTATCTCGATCCAATCTTCCAAGGTTTGGCAGTCTCGCTGATCTTCGGTGTGATTGCCTCAACCGCGTTGACATTGGTCGTGATTCCTCTGTTGTACTTCATCTATTTGAAATTTGCGGGTACGAGTGACCTGCTGGAACCTGAAGATCAGTCGGCTTAGACTGAAAGGAGCAAACAATGCGGGTTGAAGAAGCGGTACGTTTGATGGCTGGAATCGTCATCCTTATCAGTTTGGCGCTGACAATCTATGTCAGCCAGTGGTGGCTGCTGTTGACGACATTTGTTGCACTGAATCTGATTCAGTCGTCGTTCAGCAAATGGTGCCCAGCGATCACGATTTTCCGCAAACTTGGATTGAAAGGTTAGCACTCATGGAAATGCTGGTTGTATTCGCGAAAGCGGAATTACGTGAAGAGATTGAACTCGTGCTGGCCAAACAGGGCGTACCGGCCTTCACGGAGATTGCCGACGCGCACGGTCTGGGTACGAGCGGCCCGCGCATGGGCAGCGCCGTCCATCCCAGAACCTCGGTGGTGCTGATGACCGTAGTGGAGAGCGAGTTGCGTCAGAAGATCGTCGAAGTTCTGAAGAGTTACACCAAAGAGTGCAACTGTCATATTTCATGTGTACATTGGCCAGTTGAAGTAGCAATTTAGGGCCGTTACGATGCCTTTCCATCCGAACTCCTCTCCCCCCACACCTGAAACAATGTCGCGCATCGCCGTCATGCTTAAGGCCATGGGCGATCCTGTGCGCTTGCGCATCCTGTACCACTTGCGGCTGCGCGAAAGTACTGTCTCCGAGCTTGTAGTCGAACTCGGATGCAGCCAAGCAAACGTTTCAAAGCATCTTTCGATTCTGCGCGCGGCTGGCCTCGTAGAATCACGCACCGAAAAGCAGAACCGGTATTACCACGTGACGGACCCGGTCGTGGGCTCGGTGTGCGATTCAATTTGCAGCTCAGTGGAGCGCAAAGCACAGTAGTCGCACGATACGCCCAAAAAGTTGCCCTGCCGGACTCTGTCCAGCAGGGCAATTTTGTTTACGGCGGCGCGCTACGAAACTATTTTGTACGGAAGACCGCGTTGTGGTTTGGGCGCGGGCCGCTTTCGATAATCCATGACCTCAAACCCTTCCAGCCGCTTGGAGCAACCCACTCGCGGGCAAGCTTTAATTTGCGATCATAGACAAGTCGGCCATCATCTAATTTGCATGAAATCTCGCCGCTACTCCAATCCCAAGTCTCTGATGAGTTTGACGGTTTGCGAGTAAGTTCCCACTCGTCAGGCAACGGAGCTTCAAGGTGAATCGCGATTTCTCCCTCATGCGGCACCGCCTGCGCAAACTCACGCGTCGGCAACCCCCACGGCGCGCCGCCCATAACACTGCTGAAGTCCAAGGCCGATAGCGGGAGCACACGGAAGTTGTCGGCAGTATCCAGCGCGCTGATTGTGAAATCAAAATCGAGCGCCACGCGGTGCGGGCTGAGTTCGCGCACCTTTGCAGAAGTGCACACGAAACCAGGCAACGTCACCCATTGATTCAGGTACTCCTCCGCGCCGTTCTCTTGAACCAACTCCGCGATGCCCCAGTTGCCAGTCGAAATCATGGCGCCGTGCCCTTCCACTGTATCCATTTTAAGGTCAGCGAGAGTTAACCAAAGACTAACGTGCGGCGTCGCGTTTGACTTATGTGTTTGCTCGCGTGGTTCGCAAGTAGCAAGATCAAGGATAGTCGTAGATGCAAAGGCGATTGCGATCTCACTCGTCGGCGCAAGCGCGTCCGTCAAATATTCGCCGCCGAAGTCCGGGTGGACGTTCAGTACGGGGTCGGTCCAATCGCACAGAGAAGGAACAACAGGATTTTCGAACCGCGGATATAACTCGCTTTTGATTTTCCAATCAGCCGCAAGTGACTGGACTAATAGCGCCAGTTCAAATCCAGTGCCGTAACCCGAGTTCATAATCTGCTGCGCAGTGCGCAGTGTATGCTTGAATTCGGGGTGCTCAAAGTGAACCTTACGGAAGCGCTCACCTACCCAAGTCTTGATGGCGTCAACCTGGCCGTTCACCGTGCCGATACCGGATACTGCGTCGCGCAATGACTCGGGAATCGTAATCGGATCTGCTGATGCTACGGTTAGTCGCCCGCTCAACCAGATGCATACATCTGACCAACTCTTCGCGGTCGTGAACTCGACACTGGGAAGTAGTTCACGGTGTCCCGACAAATCCTCGGCAAGATATCCAGACTGTTCACCAAGCGTCCACACGTATTGACTGCCAGTCACGTTCGGTTCCGGCGCGCCATGGTCTCCCTTGTAATTCAATGCCACGCCCGCCGGGCATTGAACAACCATTGCGCGGCTTATCACCGGAACCTCCTCACGGAGGTAAACTCGTCCTTCGAGCCACGGTATCAGTGGCTTTGGTGTCGTGATGCGATAGTGCATTTCGGAAATAGATCCGTTCTCCAGTCCGAGCAGTGTCACAACCAGTTGGCGGTACTCGCCAAATTCCGGCGCGAGATCCATCTCGTCGGCGACTACTGGATTATAGGCGTTCTCAGGCGTGCAATCAATCTGACGTCCATCCAACGTGTATGTGCGGGCGCGCAATACGCTCACTGTCTGGCGGCCTTCAGCATAGTTGATGCGCGGATCGCCAAAGGCGTCGCGTGCCGCTTCATCAGGAAAATAGCGAAATGAATGCCATTCATAGACCTGCGATCCGTCGTCATTGAGAGTGTACGACTCGCGGCAATCAAGCAGAATGGATGATGCCGTGGGGTACTTCTGGATTGCAGCCAAGTTCGTGCGCACGTTTTCCGGCAACCCGGTGAATTCTGCGCGAGCGACTACCGATGCGAGCAGGAGTGCAAGTAGAATCGAAACCTGTTTCATCACTTGCCTCCCTTCTCTATCACCAACGCAACTTTGTCGTAATCTTTGATCGCATCCGTTGCCGCTTTGACGTCTGCATAATCCGATACAGGTATCCAGCGCTCCTTGACGTGCCAGACGTAATTCAATTCAAGGCCAGCACCTGATTTTTTCCAGCCGCCTTTGGTCCATGCGGCTTCACCGCCTTCGTCCAGCGCATCCGGCATCTTGCGGACGCTCATCCCTACCGGCAAAGCGAGCGCTTCTTGCAGCGTCACCTGTCGCGGGTTGTATGTGAGAATGGGCTGTGTTCGCTCCTTCGCCGTCAGTCCGGAGAGCAAATTCATCTGATAGCCGCCTGCCCAAAGCAGTCTTGAACTGAATGGCACATAGTCGAGTCGGTTTCCCAAACGTCGAGCGTAATCCGGTACGCGGAATTCCAGGGTCACTGCAAAGGGAGTATAGAAGTCCCACAAATCGCCGTACGTGACTTTCGTAAGTTCGGCCGCGTGGTCTGCGTTGTAAAGCCATGCACGACACACCTCGTCCCAGTGGTTACGGCCCGCATCGCTGAACGGACGACGCACACGCGCATCAGCTTGGGCCTTGCCTTGGAGCGTTACGCTGCCTGCCAAGTTGCCATCCTCATCCAAACGCGTTTTCATCTTGAACGAGAAGTCGTTTTCTTCGGGCGTGTACTTCGCGATTTGCGAAAGTTCTTCACCTTCCGGACTGCCCACAACGTAATGCTGTTCAGATTCCGCGCGGCTCCATAATTCCATGTTGAACGGCGTCCACGTTGGGTCGAGCATCAAAAATGAACCGTCAGGGCGTTTCACGGCAACGACACAGTGGTTGAACTGATCGGCAGGAATGCGCTCGACACGCGCGCCAGCTTCAGTCATCACCGGATACGTTGTGTAACCGGCGACGCGCAGCATTGTTACCAACATACCTGCAATGTCCTTGCAGACACCGGCCCGGTCACGAAACGTCATCGTACCGGGATGCAGTGTAAAACCTTCCCCTATGCCCATCGAAATACCACTGTAGCGAATCTCTTGTGCCACCCAATGTAACAGCGCGTAGAATTTGCATGTATCCGTTGTACAGCCCTTGGTAATGCGCGCAACTTCGCGCTTAATCGCGTCGTCCGCTTCAAACACCTGCGCGTCTTCATTCACATCATAGAACCAGCGGGATTTTTCCGCCCACGATTTGACATTCGTGAACACGACCTTAGGAACGATGTCTGTCGGTCCCGGCGCGCGTGTTTCAGACGAAAATCCGGGCACGTCTTCTTTCCAGAAGTGATAGACATAGCGCCCTTCGCCAAACAGCATCGCTGATTTGATATCGCCATTGTACGTTTCAAACTGCGCGGGCTTATCCAACGGCATTGTTATGGTGTAGGACTTCAGCTTGATCGGCGGCGTTTCTTCCTCAAGAATGCTGCTGCCAAACATGATAACATCGTAGTACGTGCCGCGCATCGGCGGAATGTATTTCTCTTCCACACCGTCCGAAGTCAGATAGGCTATCTGAAAACCCATCTGCATGTATTCAAACTCTACCGCGTCGCCGACTTCCAGAGGCGGTATCGGCAGCACTTTCATACGCGCCCCCCAGTAGATCAAATGAGTGGGCTGCGGCGCATCCACTATTCGCTCAATGTTAATCTGCTCGACTGCGCCATCAGATCGGTGGACTTTCGCCGTCAAGAGATCAATCGTGTTCGATGCGGGATCATAGTTGAAACGCACCGCGCGCAGAGCGGCAATCCCCGCCGGAGTAAGCACTTTGGTCAAGGTGTGCGTGCGCTTGTGGGACAGACCCGTTGAGTCCACGTCCACCCAAGTGGAGTCAAAGACGAGCAGCGTGTTGGAGTCCTCATAGTCTTTCGAGTCGCCCGCGTCCTTTATCAGATCAAGATAGGGACTCGCGGATGGTTTGTCTTGCGCGAACCCTGGCGCCATGCACAGTGTCAGCAGCAAGAAATAGAGTAGTGATTTTGCGAACATAATGTATGAGTGTGGATTAGGTGCGCGAACTGCGCGTGGATTTGAAAGGATTGTGATTAGTGGCGCGAGGGATTGTTCTCGGCTTCCTGAATCGTCGGGCGAATGTGTTTCAATACGAGGAAGAGCAACAGCGCCGCGCCGAGTGAAGCGAACACAAGAATTGCAAAGAAGCTACTATGCGGCATGTCGTCCCACCAACCTCCGACGAATCCGCAGAGGTAGTTTCCTATTGCGGTCGCGGCAAACCAACCTCCCATGAGCAGGCCGCGCATCCGCGCCGGTGCAACCTTGTTGACGAGCGAGAGTCCCATCGGCGAGAGGCAAAGTTCGCCGATTGTTATCACTGCGTAGGTTGATACCAGCCAACTCTCGCCGACTTTTCCCGTGTCGCCTCCTGCAAGTCCGGCCATCGTCATTATTGAGTAGGCCGCCGCGGTCAACAACATGCCAATGCCAATTTTCGCGGCAGTCGAGGGTTCGGCGTTGCGCTTGCGCAGCATCGTCCAGAACAACACGAGCAATGGTGTGAAGAGCAGCACGAATGCGGGGTTGATGACTTGGAAGAGTTCCGGTGACCAAGTCGTTTCCGTGCAGTCCCGCGCCCAGAAGGTCAACGTGAAGCCGTTCTGATGAAACGCCATCCAGAATACGATGACCACGCCGAACACCAACAGGAGCGCGTTGATGCGCGAACGCTCCTGCTGCGGCGTTAATGCGGGTTGAGTCGTATCTGTGACAGCGTTCTTCATCGCTGTGACATCACCGGACATAACATGCTTGCGAAACACGCTGAAAATCAGCAGCGAGAACACCATGCCGACGCCCGCCGCGCCGAAAGCATAGTGCCAGCCGAGATTGTTGCGCAAATAGGCCGCGACGATCGGCGCGAAGAATGCGCCCACGTTAATACCCATGTAGAAAATATTATAGGCGTCGTCGCGCTTCTCAGGCATGTCGCGATAGAGATTGCCGAGCAATACCGAGATGTTCGGCTTGAAGAGTCCATTGCCGATAATCAAACAGCATAGCCCGCCGAAAAACGTAACCAGCGGCGGAAATGCGAGCAGTAGATGCCCCAGCCCCATGAATACGCCGCCGATCAAGATCGCGCGACGGAATCCGAGCCAGCGATCCGCCAGGAAACCTCCAATCAGTGGGCTGAAATATACGAGCGCGATATAGCCGCCGTAGATTTGGCCGACGGTCTTGGTGTCAAAGCCCAAACTTTCATTCATGTAGAGCGAGAGAATCGCTAACATGCAGTAGAAGCTGAACCGTTCCCACATTTCCGTGAAAAAGAGAACGGCGAGTCCGGCCGGATGTTTGTGTTTTATGGGCGCGTTGGCGGTTGCGGTCAGTGTGCTCATGGTAACGCGGTGTTTATTTTGTCGAAGGCTGAATGTTGTAGTATTGCGCGCGGCTACTGAAAGTAGTTGTGGTAGAGAAAGCGCTTGATCTTGCGCGTTGAGGTCTTCTCAAACTCGCCTGCCAGAATCTGCCATTCGCGAATGCGCTGATAGGCTGGCGAGTTGTGGTTGAAATGCTTGATGACTTCCTCGGCGGTTTGGTCGGGTGTCTTATGCGGCAAATGCAGGTTGATGTGCTCGTCGTCCATCTTCAGGAGCGCGCACAGGCGCTCGCCTGATCCGTCTTTGCGCGGCACGCTCAACACAAGAGCTTCCACGACCGCCGCATCCCCTGCAAGTTTCGCTTCAATTTCCTCGGGGTAGATGTTTTTGCCTGCGGATGTCACGATGACGTTCTTGAGTCGTCCGGTCAGGTACAGGTAGCCGTCACGGTCGAGAAAACCCGCATCACCCGTGTAAAACCAACCGTCAACGAGCACGCGGGAACTTGCTTCGGCGTTTTCAAAATATCCCTGCATGATGTTCGGGCCCGACGCGCAGACTTCGCCGATGCCTGCTGAATTTGCATCCTTGATGCGGAGTGTCACTCCGCTTAACGCAGGCCCGACCGAGCCTATTTTGTTGCGCGACGGCGGATTCACCGAAAGCACAGGGCTGCATTCAGTCAACCCGTAGCCTTGAATCAACGTGAACCCGAGTGTCTCAAAGAACTGATTCACTTCCGGCGGTAACGCGGCTCCGCCGGACACCATCAGTCGAATGGTGTCTAGCCCCGCTTTCACGCGCATGGATTCAAACAGAGCCTTGCCAAGATGCCAACCGACCCGCCTCGCCAATTGCGCGGCGAAAGTCAGGAGGCCAAATAGCGTGCGTTTTGCTTTCGGTGCACTTTCGATCGCGCGCAGCATCCCGTTCATTACGTTCTCAAATATCTGCGGAACTCCGACAAGAACGGTTACGCCGCTTACGCGAATGTCATCCACAATATCGCGTGAACGATAGCTCGTCGCAAGCGTAGCACGCGCGCCCTTCGCAATCGGCAACAGCATCGTGACCGTGCTCGCAAATGTGTGGTGCAATGGTAGTAGCAAAAGAAAATTGTCCGCGTGCCGAATCTCGCACACCTCACAGCAGGCCAGCACGTTGGACACCAGATTCTCGTGCGTCAGCATCACACCCTTGGAGTGTCCCGTCGTGCCCGACGTGAAAATCACCGCCGCCAAGTCCGACGGCATCGCTGCGTCTGCGCAGGCCTCTGCCGTCTGAGTTTCTGGCTCATCCAACACATGACCAAGAAGCCGCACCGAAATCGCTATGCCCGTGCGTTCGAGCTGTTCCCGGCATTGGGCTTCAAATCGCTCTGAACACAGCACCAGCTTCGCCCGTGACAACTCGAGTATGTGAAGAATGTCAGGTAATGACATAATCGAGTCCAGTGGGACAACAACGCATCCTGCCTGCAAGATCGCCAGGTATGCGATCACCCAATCGCAGCTGTTCTCGCTCAAAATCGCAATGAGGTCCCCTTTGCCGAAACCCCCACGCACAAATTCGGCCGCGCGCCGATTGATATCTTGCGCGACCTCACGGTACGACTGTGCCACAATCTCGTTCCCGTTCCGGTACTGGAGAAAAGGGGCATCGGGCGACTTCGCCAGCGCGTCACGGAAAAGTTCGGGAATGGTAGCGGGCAAGGCGAGGGGAGGTTTTCGATACAGAATCGAGGGAATTGGGCCTGAGACTGGCGACAACCGAAGTGTGTGACCAGAAATATAGGAATCAAATCGCTAAGAAACTCAGGCCGGTCAGACTGCCGATTCAATGAACTTGTTCGATGCGAACTGTCCAACAGTCGCCTTTGCAGATTCCCGCGTAGTTGCCCGCGAGTACTTTATCAGAAGGCAAGCCATAAGCTACTATTTTACAATATTTTCCATGCAACCGGGATGAAACGACATTTTCCCAAAATTGAATGGGACGGAGACGGGGCAACCCGCCCGAATGGATGCACACGATGAGGCCCCGGATGCCTCCGCTCCTGCCCTGAACCTGACTGCCATCAAAAACAAAAGGCCCGTCGAGGGCCTCCTATATAGATGAAGCAACCAGGCACCGCTATTTGATCCGTACTCCCAAATCGAGCAAGCCGCGATAGACGTCTTCTCCGGAACCGTAGTTCCGTTCTGCGCTGACCGAACCGAACCAGCCATTTCGCGTGTTGAAATCCGCAGACAATCGCAACCAATCACTTTCGGACGAGTAGTCATGCGACTCGAAGTGATACCTCGTCGTGCCGTATTCCGTGCGAAAATCCAAGCCGCGTGTGGCAGTGAAACTGACGGATCCGGCCTGCTGGATTCCGGTAGAATAGAGGTTTTCAAAAGTGTTGTAGCGCAGCATTCCGCCCAGCCGCCCTTGCAGGAGCGTGTTCGAAGCCAGCGAAAAAGCGCGTGACGGATAGAAGCGATTCGTCTGCGGCTCGCTACGGTACGTCTGCTGCGCGCTCAGGCGCGCGCCACTCCATACGTTCAGTTCAATACCCGCGCGCACGCCATGACGAATCGCGTCATGAAAGAGACTGTCCGGCGTCTCGCGCGTTTCCCATGTGTAGTAGCGAGATCGCCCATCGTAACCGCCGGTCAAAGTAACCGCCTGCGCCGGAGAATAGCGGGCATTGACCAACACATTTGCCAGCGTAATCGTAGAACCTTCTGCCTCGTGTTTCCAACCGCGGTTGACATTGAAATCCGAGCTTTCATAGAGCGACAACGCACCGCCCACGGTGTGAGTGAATTGCTGGTAGATGAACTCGCGGTTGATGTGTCCTTGCTGGTAATCACCCGCCACGGCCAATGTTGCTTGGGTGCGCGAACTTGTGCCTTTCTCGCGCCGATAGGTCGTCAGTACACCGTATTTCGCGCTGCTCCAATCACTGCGGTTCAAATCCAACTCGGCTTGCGCGCCCGCGAAACCACCAACCGATAGGCCGTTCGCAATTACGACTTCTCCGTACGCGCCATCCACGTAACCAATGCCGGCGATGGATGCGGCTTGAATGCGGCCCAAATTTCCTTGCAGGCGCGACTCTTTGGCACCGAAATTCAGAGAGGCCTCGTAAAGGCGGTGCTGCCATTCGCCACCGGCGTCCGGACTCAATTTGCGCGCGCGATACTTGACACGTAATTCAGAATGATTCCCGGCAATGGACGATACTGTTGTGCGTGTGCTGAGGCCTGGTGTGACATAGCTACCGCTGCCGCCACTGCGGTCATCGTAATAGTCTGCTTGAACAGAAATTCGCCCGGAAAACCGCGGTGCGCGTTTCGGCCTCGCCTTGACTTGACGAGGAGCGGTGTCCGAGTTCAGTTGCGCGACCTGCTCCGGCGAACTCTGCGAGGCTGTGGCCGCATCTTCGAACACAAACACCGCCCGATCGCCAATCATCGCAATGACGCTGTCGCCCGACATTGTGGCCACGCACGACGATTCGGCAATTGCGGCGACGCGGATTTCACCGAGTAGGCTATTGTCGCGGTAAAGCAATCCGTCGAGTTCAGCCGTGATGCCGTGGACTCGGCCGGCGTCTATGTAGAGCGTGCGCCAAGCTGCATACGTTACTATGCCAGTGACTTCGCGCGCTTGCACCGCGCATGATCCACCGCACGACAGCACGAGCCCAATTACAAGTCCTATTATGTTCCTGAACGGGTATCGCATCTTAACGCGGTAGTCTTTCGCGCGGAACCGGATTGGGTATGCTGCGGCCATTGGGGTGGCAGCTATAGCAGGCGCTGCTCTGCCAGACGTATCCATTTACGCCTTGATGCTCGCTGTTGGCTTCCGATTGACGATGCTCGTGGCAATGCGTACAACTGAAGTCTGCAAAATTGCCGCTGCGGTGGCATTCCCAGCATGTAGTCCAGACGTTTCTATGAGCACCCGAATTAATTGGGAACAGTGGCGCGTGGTTAAACGTGGATGTCCAGTTCGACGTCGTGTGGCAGCTCTGGCAATTCGTCGGATACTGATCGGCCTGATGATCCGGGTCGGCGGAACCGTTATAGTCCGCGAGGTGACAGTCATAGCAGACCGTAGTCAGCCCGTTGTAAATGCCGTTGGCGTGGCATTGATTGCACGACGCCTGGATATGCGCACCCGTCAGCGGGAACGAGGTGTTGTTGTGGTTGAAGTTGGCATCCCAGTTCGTCGTCGTATGACATGTTTGACACTGAGTTGAGAAACCCGCTGCATCGTGATCGGGATCCGTCGTCCCGTTGTAATCGGCCAGGTGGCAACTGACGCAAGTTGTGGGCAAGCCGTCATACTGACCTGAAGCATGACACTGGTTACACGATGCCTGAACATGCGCGCCTGTCAGCGGGAACGATGTGTTGTTATGATTGTAGCTTGCATCCCAGTTCGTCGTCGTATGGCATGTCTGGCATGTAGTTGGGAACTGTGCTGCCTCGTGATCGGGATCATCTGTGCCATTGTAGTCCGCAAGGTGGCAACTGACGCAAGTTGTGGGTAAACCGTCATACTGGCCCGAAGCATGGCACTGATTGCAAGTCGCCTGAACATGCGCACCCGTCAGCGGGAACGACGTGTTGCTGTGGTTGAACAACGAGTTCCAATTGGATGTCGTGTGGCAAGTCTGGCAAGTCGTCGGGAACTGTGCTGCCTCGTGATCGGGATCGTTTGTGCCAT
>Ga0268298_10003069_pt1 | contig 17445 bp, 16 predicted proteins | sample WWTPWeurt_MetaG_FD_194462 | JGI IMG/M metagenome (GOLD analysis project Ga0268298, IMG submission 194462) | Activated sludge microbial communities from WWTP in Nijmegen, Gelderland, Netherland - WWTP Weurt | ecosystem: Engineered > WWTP > Aerobic digester > Activated sludge | place...
CGTTCCATGTCCGCTTTATGTTTTGCGATCACAACGCGCAGGTCTTCAGTGGGTTGCTTATCATTCACGTGTTCGCGCACCTGACTGTATGTCAGATAGAAAATATCCTCAGGCCTATCAATCAAATCTCGTTTTGTAAAATGTTTTCCCAATGCCAAAAAATAATATCGAAACAGACCGTATCCATGTGTATATAATCCGCTAACCTGCTCCCGCAACAGGCGAAATTCACGCGCGCGCTTGTAAAAAATATTGAGAGGGAAATTGACCTGTCCCTTTGCTTTCAGATCGGACAACGTTACTTTTCTCCCATCCTCTTTGGGCGGTTCGAAATCCATCACCAATTGCAAGACCAGTTCGGCTTGCTCACGCCACGGGCTCGTGGAGAAATCGTTGCCATTGTCGCTCAAGTGACCAAAATCCGCTACAAGGCCAGCAACCTTTTTCGGGAAGTCACCTGCCTCGTTCATTTTTTGGAAATCTGAATACGACATTTCCTGAATCTTTTTCTGGACTTCGGGCGGGAGCGTACGGAATTGGTCGTTGAGTCGCCTCAGATGGGTGGTTGGATCGTGCTCGTGGATTCCATCCATATCCTTAGTGAGGTCGAAATTGTTGAAGTCCACATCGCGCTTGCCAAGCAATGTCTTGAGCATGTTGTTGTACATGCCCATCAGGAGAGGTCCCATCACGTTGTAGTAGGCGGCTTCCTGCATAAGTTTGTAGTGTGCATCAATGGCAGCTAGGAGGTCGGATTCGCTCCATAGTTCAAGATCCAGGTACGGGGTCGCTTTGATGCGTTCTTCCAGTTTGGGTAAGGCGCGCCGCATCTTCGGTCCAAAAGTCCATTTGTCAAGTGTGAATAAAAAAAGCCACGGTAACCGTGAAAACGTTTTGACACTTGGTTTGAAGGAGTGTTTTACCGCGCCGCGCGGCAACGATCCCATGATCATTTCCACGGAATCACGCGGGAATCCCAATCCTTCAAAGATGTCTCCAAGCGCGCCCATGTTGAAATACACACGATAATAAAAAGATTTCGCCAGGTCCTCAGGTTTTAGCCCAAGATCACCTGTGATCTCAGACAACCACTTGATCCAGATACTGTTAATCAGAGGAACATTGATCGAGAAGATCAATGGTTTGATCATGCCTGGAAGCATTTCCCGCGGGATATAGTTTGAGTAAACATTGCGATTGTGGAGCGTAGTGATCGCACGCACCTGCACCCAGTGCAGTTCAGTGCTGTTATATACCCATTCAAGATCCACGCTATGATGAAATTTTTTCGCGATCGTTTTTGTTTTGGATACGATCTCTTCGATCAGACTTAACGGAATATCTGATCCTTCCGCCTTCTCCACCCAGTAACCCAACTTGTTGACCCAACGATTAGGGGTCACCCCGCTTTGCACAAGTTGTGTGCCATCGCCAGTGACCGCTTCCACAACAATATCGTCCCCGCCAGTGACCGGGTTCCTGCTGAGCACAACGCCGGAGTAAACCGGCTTGACCATTTCCTGGACGATGACACCCATGGAAAGTTCATTAGTCTTAATATTATGTCTCTCAAGGTAGGTCTTGACTGCCGGTGTTTGCGCAGACGACCACACCGACCACACGGCTTGAAGAACATCATCTACGCCTTGCACATGCAATACCGATTTGAACTGACCTGCAAACGAACGATCTAGGCTGTCTTCGATATTGGCAGAGGAACGGATGGCATAGGATTTGTCTGGTTCGACGATTTTGGCAAGTTCTGTTTTTAGTTCATCTATCAGGCTGGTGTCGTCCTTGCAATAGCGATGGTAGGCATCCCATTTAATTGCAAAGGTTTTTGGAATACGCATGCCAATATTTGCAAGTTTTCGAAGGTTGACGGCTTTGTTACCAACTGAGGCGGGAGGCTTTTGTTTGCTGACGTCAACAATGTATCCCATGGTCAACCTCCTTGATTATTTGACCTCAACTTTGAAGAATTTTGCAATCTTCAACATGCCACGTCCCATGGGGTGCGATTTCAAACTTCCCATCCCATATTCAATATATTTACCCTCTTTTTTATATTTCTTGGCTTTCTGATAATCCGGGATCATGGCAAGCATGAATAAGATGTTGATTGCAACCGCGTAAAGCATATAGGCGGCATCACCACCAGAGCGCCACCAAAACCATGGAATAAGAAGCCAGATCCAAGACAGGCTGGCCACGACCATGTTACGGAGAACGAGCATGCCCAATAACAACCCGGCGACAGGTGATATCAATGCTGCAATCCAATCAATAATGAATAGTCCGCCGAGAATGGCGGAAAAGCCTGAACCACCATGAAAACGATAATAAATGGGCCAAATATGCCCAATCAATCCTCCAACTGCTGCAATGAGCACATAGGCAGGCTGCTGAGGATAGAGTAGTTTGAATGCAAGGGTCGGAATGGTGATCTTGAGAATATCTAGAATCCCCACAGTTATTCCTGCTTTGGGGCCTAGTACCGAACTAACCGAGTTTCCCCCGACAGATAAAACTTTATAGCGGTCTTGCGTTCCTTCGACTGGAATTTCAAATATAGTTACATCTTTTCCTGCCCACCATTTTGTTACAAGTCGTGCAAAGGAGATTGACCCCACTAGGTAAGAGATCGCCAAACTAAGAATTGCAACCGAAGAATTCATTACTACCTCCTTGATGCTGCAACTGGGAAGAGTACTGTTCAGTTGAATTAAGAATATCATATATTGCGTTGGTTAAGTAAGAGACAATGCTCATCATTACTCATGATAAATGTGTGTGTTGATGAGCCGGTCGGTCGTGCTGGCTACTTACGTAAGGGAGGTTGGAGCTCCACTTCTTGAGGGAGATGGGCATGGTCGAGCCTGTCTTTGCCAACATCTGTGTGCGTAGGCACATGGACCGCTTCACCCAACACTCCAAAAGGAAAGTTGATGTACAATGGATATTGTTCGCTCTGGTTCACAATATCGGAAAAAATAATTGTCCGAGGCGCTGATCTAAGCCTAGTTTGAGCCTGTTCACCCACTCCACCACTGTCTGCTGGGCTTGACCGATGTTGGTCTCAACCTTTACTCTCAAAATTCGTTTTTTCGACAGTCTTGATAGCTAGCTGAACCGAAGTTTTCGCCAGATGGTAGCAGATATTACGGTGCTTTCCAAATAGGATGAACTGCTAATGAAAGTTAATATCCCTCTCACGCCTCCCGAAGAACTTGAGTTCCCCGATTTTGTTGGCTGGTTTCATAGCAACATCCTCCTTCCATATCCCTTATTCATCATCACCACGATTGATGAGCATGGTATACCGAATGCTCAGCCAAACACTTGGGGATTAACATTCGGGGATAAGTTCGCCCAGTTCTTTGTCTTTTACGATTGGGCTACTCACCACACGATACAAAATGTAATCAGCACAAAAGAGTTCGTCATAAATGTTCCATCTGAAGATCATGTTTCCCAGGCAATGAGAACTGTCCAGCATTATCCACGCGGCGTGGACGAGATTGCTTCTTCTGGATTGACCGCCATTCCTTCCATCGCAGTGAAAGTACCGCGCATAGAAGAATGCAAGGCCCATTTTGAATGTAGAGTATGCTGGTGTAAGGAGACACATAATCGGGGACAGGATGACACTGGGGTGCTTGTGCTGGGTGAAATAGTGGCCGCTTCAGGTGATCAGGATGTCTTAGAGGGAACATCACCTGAAAAAGTGGAGAAAATGAAAACCGTGTATGTCTTGTCCAGAAGCGTAGATGCGCTCAAGGTGAAGACCACTAATTCCATGACCTATGGAACCTTCGATAGATTGAAGGATTTCTTGCAACTGGAGAAAGATGGGAGCACCAAATATGTATAATCGTTTAGAAAAAGTTTAGGGCATCTGTCCGCTGGCTACTAACTCATCCTCGTATATGCTAATGAAGCAATGCAACTCACATAGTGACACGAGTAGACAGAAGTGGACAATTATCTCGACTTTCTCGATGACCCGCATAAAAAGGCGGTTTATTTGTTAAATCTGGCCAGTTTTCGCGTAAAAACAGGGCTGAAAAATAGTTACACACCGTGTGTTCCATTTTTGTACGACCCCACAACCTCGTAGCTCATATCGTTACTGTACAAATCCAAATCAGTCAAAAAGACTACACTTTAGAAAATTGCTCTTTTTGTCCGAAATGCTCTGACAGCAAACACCGTACTAACTCATATTGCTTCGGTAGGATTGATTGAAAAACCCGACAAAAGTCGTAGTGTGAAATGTAGACTTCAATTAAAGTCAGACACATCAAAGGAGACGATATGTCTGACATAAATCAAATCTATTTTGTTGACACAATATCGAAGGCTGTCTTTGCGGCGGATGGACCCAAGCCGCATTTTTTGGTTGATACCCCGAAGTTCAAAGTGTTGGTGGTGGGGTTGGAAGCAGGCGGACAAATTCCTGTTCACCCTGGCGAGATGGCGATGTATCATTTTCTCGAAGGCGAAGGGTTGATGACTGTGAATGATGAAACTTTTGCCATTCAGCCTGGCGCTACTGTGGTTGTGCCGAGCGGTGCGCGACGCGGCATGAATGCGAAGACTCGTGTGGTATTTCTCGGCTCCAAGGGAGAAGCGTGATTCCATGTTGAAAATCGCGGCTGTGCTTACCTTTTTTATCGGCGGTTTTTCGATCGTGGCCGGTGCGATGGCTATGCGGGGCTGGAACCCCGGATATTCTGTACTTGGCTGGCTGCCAGTTTATAACTTTGCTATGGGCATCCTGACTATCCTTGTTCCAACGATACTCATTTGGAGGGGCAGCCCAGATGCGATGATTTCTGCCGTTTTGTTCTGCTTTATACATGCCGGGGTGACAGCCCTGCTTTTGCTGGCATTTCGAGATACGGTTGCAATACAAAGCCTACTTGCCATGACGTTTCGAGTGGTCATCTGGCTTGTGATTCTTGCATTACTGTATTTTCACATCGGGGGACAAAAATAATTTTAAAGGGCATTAACTGAATCATGTTTGTCCATGGAAAATAAAATTTCCAGCCTTTCTTTCCTCTCTTTTGGAATATTTTGGTTGAGCGATAACTCCGCTGTATACGACAAAAGTCGTATGCAAAGAACAAGTTAGTCTTTACACTGGTAGAGGCTGACTTGTTCTTTTTTACACAATCAATCCACGTCTGTGTGGAATAAAAAAGGAGAATGAACATGAAAAACAATACCAAACTTGGGGTTGCTCTGGCAATCCTCGGCGTCCTGGCTGGACTGCTGACGTTCTACCTGATGGCTGGTCAATATAATTTGGTGATCGATGTCAAAACTGCGGCGGGACGGACCGACGAGGCGACTTCCGTCACCATCACCTATGCCGTGTTAGGCTGGATAGGCATCGCAGCAGGCGCCATCTGGGCGGCTGTACTGTATGGCTTCTTCCATAACGAAAAGTGGGCATGGTTTTGGGGCGTGGTTGCCGCGACCATCCAACTGTTGGTGGGTTTCTTCCCCGCTATTCCCGCGATGGATAGTCATTTGCCTGGTCCAACGATGGCAATTTTTGCAATAGGCGGCGTCCTGTGGTTCGGAATGCTGTTCATCGGCGGTGTGAATGGGAAAATCATCACGCTCACATTCATCGCCGGGCTAGCTTACGTGCTGACTTTCATGGACGGCGTCGCACCAATTTCCAAGTACACCACATCGCACAATGACCCATTTTGGAATGGTATGTATGTCATGTCGCAACAGGTCAGTTGGTGGGGCGCGGTGGCTTGGGCTGTCTTCATCTTTGCGGTTTTGAAAAAGAAAAACTGGGCCATCCCCGTGGCAATCTTTGGGGCAGCCATGTCAATGATGGCAGGCTATCCGCTGGGATTGCACAACGCGATTTATGAAGTCCAGCGCTTTTCGATGTTCCTACCTGCGCCATTGTTGAGTACGGGACTGTTGATTTACCTGGTTCTCCCGTCCACGCGAAAAATGCTCGACCAGTGGAACAACTCCCAGTAGCGCCCAGCCGCGGAGCATTCCCATGCAATTTGTCAAAGACCGTTTCAACTATTTATTCAACTCAACCAAGGGACTGATCCTCGTGGCGATTGCCATGATCGGTCTGGTGACCGCCGCTTGGGGAATGCTCTCGGGTCCTATGGCGGAGATAGGTGTGCGCGATTGGGTAATCAGGATATTCGGCATGGATTTGATCCAAGCCGAACGCGAGGGTCGCATCGTCATTTTGTATCACGCAATTGCGATGGCTGTTATTGCTATTGAAACCTACATGCTGACCGGGTTGCTCAAGATGAAGTCCTTCTTCAAGACAGCCATCAACTTATTCATCACTGTTGGCTATATGCTGACTCTGGTTTTCGGAATGGGCTTCGCCTACTTCGGACACAACTGGGCATTTCACGGGTTATACATCACGGGGCTGAGTCTAATTTTCTTTGCGGGCATCTTGCTGTGCGTGGCTCTCTATCCCTGGGATAAAGCCTATCATGTCGCCGATCAGGAACATGCCCGCCTCAAAAGTGGCGTGGACTTGGAACGGGTTGCGTTTTTTGCCGCGGCTGTGACCACCGTCCTGTCGGCGTTATTCGGTGCAGTGCCAGGCTCGTATTTCGGCAACGGCTTTGAAGTTTTCCTCGCTGAAAATATTATTCGTTATCCCGAAAAGACAACGATGGAATACTCCGTCATCGGTCACTTGCACATCATGCTGGCGCTCATCGCCATCATGCTGACGCTCATCATCGGACGCTGGTTGAACTTCAAAGGCTTGTGGCAGAAGGTGGCCATGCCGCTTATGATCCTCGGCACCATTGTACTCAACCTCGGCGTGTGGGGCGTGGTCACTCCGCTCGAACCCATCGCACACATGGTCATCTATGTCGGAGCAACGCCCTCAATGCTGGCGGCGCTCTTCCTGCTCATTTGGAGTTGGAACAAACTCATCAAAGATGGGACGGCGCATCTTGCCAAGCCTAACTTCCTGCAAAAACTAAAAGCCCTCGTGCAAGATCCGCTCAAGTTCGGTCCCACGTGGCAGATGTTGTTCATGAACTTCACCACCAGCGGCATCGGAATCTTTATGGCGGTCAAGCTGGATGAAATTTTCCGCGTTTGGCCCGCACGCGAAGAGCGCATCGAACTGACCGGTCACTGGCACGCGCTCTCCGCCATCATCGCCACCATCATCCTGATGTACTATGGCGACATGCTCGGTCTGAAAGGCAAAGTCCGCCAACTGTACGGATGGAGCATCATCATCTTTTCAGACATTGCTCTAGCTGGCGTGACGGTTTTCGAGATGAAGCGCCTATTCATCAGCGAGGCAGAACAACAGCCGCTCGTCAACGGTTTGATGTACACCATGGATTTCGGTCTCGGCATGTTGTTGCTGCTTCTGGCTATCGTCATGGTTTGGCGTTTGGTGGATTTATTCAAACCAAAGGGACGTTGGACGGAAGAAGCCGCTCAAGAACTGTCTGAGGAGGCGGCAAAATGAAACGCTTCATTTTTAACCTCAGCCTGCTTGCTGTGCTACTGGCATCCTGTGCCCCTGTAAATTTGAACGCCCCCATGCCAGCCTTCGAGACAGGCATTGACTCAAATGCCTGGGCGCAAATCCCAGCGGGCGAGTTTTACTTTGGTCAGCACAACGAAATTCAAACCACTGATGCCTATGAGGTCATGGTTACAGATGTAACTACCACGCAATATGCCGACTTCCTCAATGCCGCGCTCGCAGATGGATATGCCAAGTTTGACGGCGAAAAAATCGTCGGCTTTTACCCGGGCGATGAGTATAACGGGATCAAGCACGAAGAAAAGATTGACGCGGGCGATTGGCTCTTCATCCCGTTGAACGATCCATCCCAGCGAATCAAATTTGCCGGCACAATTTTCTCGGTCCAATCTGGTTATGAAAATCATCCGATGACGATGGTCAGTTGGTTCGGCGCGTGGGGATATTGCAAATATTACGAGTCCCGCCTGCCCACCGAAATGGAATGGGAGAAAGCTGCGCGCGGCACGGATGAACGTCCCTTCCCGTGGGGCGAAGAGATCCAGCTCAATAACGCCAACTATTATTCTTCGCGTGATCCTTATGAGGATATGAAATCCTTTGGCTCGCGCACGAGTCCCGTTGGTTTTTACAACGGGCAAAAATACGGCGTTTATCAAACCCTCGATTCCGCCTCACCATACGGACTCTACGATATGGCGGGCAACGTCTGGCAATGGACGGGAAATATCTACGAGGGGATGCATTACCGTTTCTTGCGCGGCGGCTCGAAGGATGTCTACGATATGGATCTGCGCGTTTGGGTTCGCAACAATGCCACTCCCACCTATGTCAGTCCGGGTGTTGGTTTCCGCTGTGTGAAATAAAAAATAGACTCTCAAGGTCTCAAAAACCTTTAGGGTCTATAAAGAGAGCCGCCATGAGATCTTTGATCAAAAAATTTCGCATGTATTGGGCGTTAACCAAAAGCCTGCAAACCGGTCTGCTTATCAGCACCGGGCTGGCAGGCTACATGAGCGCCCGCTGTCCCGTTTTCCATATTGGTACATTGATCGGCGTGGGGCTCAGCCTATACCTTGCGATTGCAGGCAGTACAGTTTTGAATATGTGGTGGGACCGCGACATTGATTCCAAAATGAAGCGGACTCAGATGCGTCCGCTCAGTTCAGGGGAATTGGATCCGGCGGAAGCGCTGCGCCTTGGGCTGGTTCTGTCTCTTTTTGGTGTTGGCCTGGCTGTTGCGATGGATGCCCTCTACGGTTTGATCGTGTTCGCAGGCTTATTCTTTGATGTCGTGATTTACACCATCTGGCTGAAACGCCGCACCTGTTGGGGCATTGTCTGGGGCGGAATTTCGGGCGGTATGCCTATTCTGGCAGGACGTGCCTTCGGTGTCGGAGCGATTGACTCGATCGGGATTCTGCTTTCGCTTGGTATCCTGTTCTGGATCCCCACCCACATCCTGACCTTCAGCATGAAATACTACGATGATTACAAATCTGCCGAAATCCCCACATTTGCATCCACTTATGGTTTTAGTGCGACCCGCATCACAATTGCCGTTTCCAATGTCTTTGCCTCGCTGGCAATGGGAATTTCCGCCTGGGCAATTGGCGCGACCGTGCTTCACCTTTGCAGCCTTGCCATCCTTTCGCTCATCTTGCTAACATTGGCTGTCATCAGCGTTTTCAAACCCACTGAACGAATGAACCACAGCATGTTCAAATATGCTTCAGCCTATATGCTTTTATCCATGGCATTAATGGCGTTCTAATGCGCTACCTTTCCCAAATCATTCCCCTCCCGCCCAATGCATCTCTCACCGACTTGCTTATCTGGATGCGCGGCGAGATGAAAAAAAGCCGCTTCAAACTTTGGTTGCGCGCCTTTCTCTTCATTCAGTTTTCTGCAATTTTCGGGGTTTATTTTTTCCGGGATATCTCCGCCGGATATTTTCGCTGGGATTTGGTCTTGCTGATTTACCTGCTTTGCCTGCCCCTCGGTTTCCTGATGAGTCGGATCGTCCCCATGCGGGCGGATGTCGAATCCCGCGCTGTCATGCTGTCTCTTGACCGGGTTTACCTCGTCTTGATCTGGATTCTGGTCATTGTCAAACTCATCACCGGGCGTATCCCATCACTGGTCTTTGTGGCGGATAGTTGCATGGCGGTGATCTTGGGTATTATGTCCGGGCGGCTGGGCGGAATTGGAATCCGTGTACGCCAGTTGAAAATTGCAGCGGGATTTTTGAATCCCTAATCGCTACGCTTTCCCACGCTCCAGCAATTTTTGCGGATCAAGAATAATGATTTGACTGCGTTCAAGATGCAAAATCCCTTCCGTCTCGAGTGCATTTAATGAACGACTCAACACATCGCGCACGGTTCCAAGCCGGGCAGCCATCTCATCCAAAGTTGTCCAAGATCGGCGGGGAATCATCAAAGTCCCATCCTTCAGTTCAGCATGACTCAAGAGGGTGTGCGCGATGCGAGCCCGCACACTTCGCAAACCGAGGTCTTCCACCAACTGCACATAATACAGAACACGGTCGCTCAAATGCTCGAGGCAAGCCAAAGCCAACTCTGGAAAGCGCCTGGTCAGGGCAATCAGTGCCGAACCTTCAATCGCCCAGGCACTGACTTTTTCTAGCGCGATCACTGTTACGGGATACGCCGCCCCGCTAAAAATCGCTTCGTCCCCAAATATCTCACAATCATGCAGGAAAAGAGCGGCTTGCTCGCGTCCATCGGTTGCGGTGCGCACACCTTTTACCCAGCCTTTTTCCAGCAAATAGACATATTCACCGGCTTCACCTTCCAGACAAATGACTTGGCCGGCATTATAGGTGCGTGGAATCATCTGCCGCGCCAGCACCTCAATCACATTATCTGGCAGGGTTGAAAATTGCTTGATGGCAGTTATGGTTTGTTTGGCGCGGGAGAAATCGGAAGTGGCGACGGGCATGTTTCCTATTAGTTTGGTGGGGAAATAAAAATTCGGAAGGACGAGAATACTTCGAATATTTTACCTTGAATCGTTGATCCAGCTTTCTACCCAACACGACAAAAGTCGTACCAAAATCTTCAATCAGATTGTATCCTTACCTTCACGGGAATTCTCCCGTATTTTTTTTGTCAAGAGGAGCTTTTCCAATGGTCAACAAATCAAAAAGCACAATCTGGAGAATTAGAGTTCTAGTTCTATCCCTATTACTTATGTTCGTAGCCATTCCGCACACTTTGGAAGACTTTACCCTGGGTGAACCAGCCAAGCAGAATGTTCCGGCTGCGGTTTTGGCAAGCGTGATTGCAATATTTTTCATCCTACAGGGACTCGGACTTTTCTTTCTGGGTAACAATGACCGTCGCGGATACTTCATCCACATTGGGTTGGGAATACTCTGGCCCGTGGCCGCAGGAAGCGCCCAGTTGCCGGTAATTCTCAGCACACAGCCTTATCGGTCTGGTTTTATTTCCCTGTTCTACGTGTTTGGAATGATTATCCTGGGTCTTCTGTTGTTAATGGCATCCATACAAGGATTGAGAACTACATCCTCCCCGGAGAAATGAACCGTGCATGATAAGACTCAGCCTGCTCCTCATGATAGGCAGGCTCACAGCCGATTACTGGAAGCTGGACAAACTCTATTTAGTAGCCAGGGCTATGCAGCAACTTCCATGCGAGAGATCGCCGAAAAAGCCGGGCTTGCCCTCGGCGGCATCTACAATCATTTTTCATCAAAGGAATCTATCTTTCAAGCCGTTCTAATGGAATACAACCCGTTCAAGCGCAGCAATCTGCGTCCTCTGCCGGAAAACTTTGACCGCCATCAAGTCAAAATCCTGTTGGATGAAATGGATGAACAGCCAGAGTTTTTCAACTTGATCCTGATCGAGATGTTGGAGTTCAAAGGCAAACACGTCCCCATCCTTTTCGAGAAAATATCCGGCGACACCCCGCCTTCATCATCATGGCGCATATTGATCAGCATGATGATCTCATACCACGTCACTCATATTCTGCTTACCAGTACTTCACCTGCTGGTACACAAACACAGATTTCCCCAGATACCCTTTTGGATATTCTCCTGAACAGTATTCTGGAATCGGAGTAACTACATGAATTCACGTCTCCTCTCGATCATCCGCAAAGAGTTTATTCAGATCTGGCGCGATCCGCGCACCTTGATGATCGTTCTTGTCATTCCCATCCTTCAGCTTTTCCTGTTGGGATATGCCGCCACCAACGATGTTCGCAACATCCCGCTGGCGATCTATGACCAGTCGAAAAGTCCCGAATCGCGAGCCCTGCTCGAGTCGTACCGCGCTGCCGATTATTTCAAAGTGGCGTTTGATGTCACCTCGGAAACAGAACTGCGCCAAATCGTTGAAAGCGGTCAAGCCAAGGCAGGATTGATCATCCCGCCCGACTATGCCCGTCAGCTGAAAAAGGGTACCGCGCAAGTAGCTTTTGTCCTCGACGGTTCCGACCCGACCGTAGCCTCGACCTCGCTATCCGCGGCACAACTGATAGGACAACGACACGCCACTAACATCTTGACCGAAAAACTGGCACGCTCCGGTCAGGGATTGGCAATCCATTTGCCGGTGGAAGTTCGCACAACGGTCTGGTTCAATCCTGATCTGGCAAGCGCGTACTTCATGATTCCCGGTGTGATCGGCATGGTGCTGTCGGCGCTGACCGCCATGTTGACCGCCACCGCAGTTGTCCGTGAGCGCGAACGCGGCACAATTGAGCAACTCATTGTCACGCCCATCCGCTCGTGGGAATTGATTGTCGGGAAACTTGTTCCCTATACTCTGTTATCGCTGTTCAATATGTTCGAGGTGTTAGCCTTGGGACATTGGTGGTTTGGCGTGCCGATTCAAGGAAGCCTGGGATTGGTAATCGTTATCTCGGCTCTCTTCCTAATCTCCGGGCTGGGCATTGGGCTGTTCGCCTCGACCATTGCCAACACCCAGCAGGAAGCCATGCTGACAGTTTGGATGACACTCCTGCCTAGCATCTTCCTCTCGGGCTTTTTCTTCCCGATAAGCGCAATGCCCGCTGCATTGCAAGCCATCTCATACGCCATCCCATTGCGATATTACCTGGTACTTATTCGCGCCCTAATGATCAAAGGCGTTGGTCCCAATGTTCTGTGGAGCGAAGCCCTCTCGTTGGTCATCTTTGCTGTGGTGATCATGAGCGCCGCCACTCTGCGCTTCAAAAAGCGTCTCGATTAATATTTTTCATTTCCGAATCTTCAAGGAGTTTTCATGCAAAACAAACGTATCCCATCCATAATGGTTGTTCTGGTTGTAATTATCCTGATCGCGTCTGGTTACTACGCATATGTCACCTTAACCAAATCAAATAAGTCAGGTGTGCTGACTGCTTCCGGTACAGTGGAAGCCGCAGAAGTATTGATCGCGCCAGAGCTTTCCGGAAAAGTGAGTGAAGTATTTGTCAATGAAGGCGATCTGGTTATAGCCGGCGATGTTCTTTTCCGCCTTGACGATACGCTGCTTCAAGCCCAGCGCAAAGTTGCTACCGCCGGATTGGACACCGCTCAAGCCGCTTCCAAAACTGCGGCATCCGCTGCGGATGTTGCCCAATCACAATATGATTTGATTCTGACTACAGCTTTGACTGAGGGGAAAGCAAATCGAATTGCTGATTGGTCAGCAGTTCAACCAGCCGAATTCAACCAGCCCGCCTGGTATTTTGAAAAATCTGAACAGTTAGAATCTGCCCAAAATGAAGTAACAGCTGCCCAGTCCGCGTTGGATGCGGCGCGTAGCATATTGATCGCAGTAGAAGAGAAAGCCACTAGCGGCGATTTCATCTCTGCAGAAAAAAGGTTAATCGATGCGCGCTCTGCATTTGAAGTCGCTCAAAGTGTCTTGAATACAAGCGCAAGTGCCGACCAGAATCTGAAAGATTCAGCACAGAGAGCATATGACGAAGCACTCGCCGAGTTGAATGATGCTCAAAATTCGTATGACGATGCCGCCACCACCAGTGGCGCAAGCGATGTATTGAGCACCCGTGCTGATCTGAGGGTGGCGCAGGAACGCATTGATACCGCTCAAGACAAAGTCCGCGCCTTGCAGATTGGTAGTTTGTCGCCCAGGGTGACTGCCGCACAAAAGGCGCTCGATCAGGCACTTACCGCCGCCGCTCAGGCAAACATGGCTATTGCGCAGGCCGAAGCAAACCTTGCGTTGATCGATACTCAGATCAGTAAATTGACCGTGACCTCACCCTCTGACGGTGTCATCCTGACCCGCGCCATTGAGCCCGGTGAAGTGGTGATGCCCAGTGCAACATTGTTGACCCTGGCGCGCCTGAGCGATTTGACCATCACAGTCTATGTTTCTGAAGACCGCTACGGTGAATTATCCATTGGGCAAACCGCGCAAGTCACAGCAGATTCTTTTGCGAATGAAACTTTCAACGGCACCGTTATTAACATTTCAGGTCATGCAGAATTCACGCCGCGTAACGTTCAAACTACTGGGGGTCGCAAAGCCACCGTGTTTGCCATCAAACTTTCCCTGATCGATACGAACGGAAAATTAAAACCTGGTATGCCTGCAGATGTTTTATTCAAATAGTTTTTTATGCGGAAGCGCAAAATAAACCTGCGCTTCCGCTTCACGAAGATTGGCGGTCTTTTATGAATTCTGACGATATTCTGGTTCGAGCCAGCGGTTTACGGAAATCCTTTGGGGATGTTCACGCGGTGAACGGGGTTGATCTAAACATTGCGGCGGGCGAGATCTACGGGTTGGTCGGCTCAGATGGTGCGGGTAAGACTACAACCATGCGCCTGTTAGTCGGCGCGTTGCTGCCCACCAATGGAGAGGCGAGCATCTGCGGATACAGTGTCAAGAATCAAGTTGAGCAAGCCCGCGCCCAGATAGGCTATCTCTCACAGCGCTTTTCACTTTATGAAGATCTGACCGTACTGGAGAACATCCGTTTCTTTGCCGAGATGCGCGGACTCAAACCGGACGAGTGGCATCCACGTTCACTGGAAATTCTCGAATTTGTTGGATTGGCAAAATTCCAGCATCGCCGCGCCGGACAACTCTCCGGTGGGATGAAGCAGAAACTTGGGCTGGCTTCAGCCTTGGTGACGCGTCCGCGCGTCCTCCTGCTCGACGAACCGACCACAGGCGTGGACCCGGTCACCCGCCAGGATTTCTGGCAATTGATCATTCAGCTGGTTTCCGCCAAAGACAGCGGCGTGTCCGTCATCATATCCACGCCTTACATGGATGAAGCCGCCCGCTGTCATCGCATCGGTTTTATGCAAAAAGGCGAAATCATCGTGGAGGGCACACCGGGGCAATTGCGAAATATGCTTAATCAGCGGATTCTGGAACTACGCGGCTCGCCCCTGCCTTTGCTCAAAAACATTAGCGCCCAAAATGCAGGAGTGGAAGATGTGCGATCCTTTGGTGATCGCCTGCATTTGCGCGTCAAAGATGGCCAATCTGAATCTGTAATTAAAGAACTGGAACAGACCATCCCTGCGGGAGGCGGCAATTTCCTTGGCGCTCGACCCATTGCATCAACTCTTGAAGATGTCTTCATTTATTTATCGGAGCGAGAACATGAACCTGCCTGAACCTGTCATTGTCGTTGACCATCTGACCCGTCGCTTCGGTGATTTTGTGGCGGTCAATGCCATTACGTTTGAAGTCCAACCTGGAGAGATCATCGGGTATCTTGGCCCAAACGGATCTGGTAAAACCACCACATTCCGTATGTTGCTGGGATTACTCACCCCCTCAGAAGGGAATGCCTCGGTGCTGGGCTATGATGTTTATCGTCAAGCAGAACAAGTGAGAGCGCGCGTCGGCTATATGTCTCAAAAGTTTGCTATTTATGATGACCTGACTGTTTGGGAAAATCTCCAGTTTTATGGCGGCGTTTATGGGATCACTGATAAAGCTCGCATCGAAGAGACTGCCGCTTTGGTTGGGTTGGCAGACCAAAGAACTGTTCTGACCCGTGACCTTTCTGTCGGCTGGCGGCAAAGACTGGCGCTGGGCATTGCGCTGGTTCATAATCCGCGCCTGTTGTTCTTGGATGAACCCACCAGCGGTGTTGACCCGACTGCCCGCCGCGCTTTCTGGGACCTGATCTATGGTCTGGCGGAAACTGGCGTGACCATTCTAGTAACCACGCACTACATGGATGAAGCGGAGTACTGTCACCGAGTTGCCATGATGCGCGACGGCAATTTGCTGGCTTTGGATACTCCGCTGGCGCTGAAAGATCTTTTTATTCCGGGGAAAGTGTGGGAGCTCTACGCCGAACCTCTGCTGAATGGTTTGCACGCATTGGCAGATCTTCCAGGCGTCATCAGGTCCAGTTTATCAGGTGACCATTTACGCGTGATCGCCGAATCCAGGCTGAGCGAGAATGAACTGAAAAACGCACTGGAGCAAGCTAATGTAGTGTTGACATCCATTCAACTCGGAGAACCAACCCTTGAAGATGTGTTCCTTAATCTTGCTAGGAATTGAAAAAAGGCTGGAACCTATGTTCCAGCCTTTTTGTTGAGGCGCTGGGTGGATTTTCAACTTTCGAATTCTTATTTTTTTCAGGATTGGTTAGCTGAGGTCGCTTGAGTTGCTGTTTTAGAATGATCAGTTATTGGCGCAACAACGCATTTTTTACAACCAGATTGGTTCGGTTGCGATTTAGATCTGAAAGAATGCCGATAATCAAGACTGAGGTAGCAGGTTTTGTCCAGCGTTTGATGCGCTCGTGTAAACAGTGAAGGATATTGCTAAAATCATGCTGCTCCCGAAAAGTTATGGGGGAAAAACAGCATGATAATCCTCTTATACCGCTTAATTCCGGGCGGATGGACGAAGTAGCCAGCAAAGGACAGAAATGGACAATTATCTCGACTTTTACAAAATTCTGTAATGGGCAGTAAATGGTTACGCTTCGCGATTTCAATCCCCGTCGGGACCGACAAGAATAAATGAAAAAACCGCCCTAAAATGGCGGTTTTTTTGTTACTTATTGTCGGTTTTCGCGTGAAAATAGTTACGCACCGCGAGATTCATTTTCGGGCATCTTTGTACGAACCCGCGATCCAGACCGTGCTTTGTTATTGTATAACCCCAAATCGGTCAAGGAACCTATGCTTTTGCATCTCTCCTTTTTACTATAACGGGTGAGCTAAAATGGCCTAACCAGGTCAAATCACCTTCTTTAACTGATCAATACTGTTCATGACACCTTGTGAAGAGACTTGTATCTGATTCAAGACTGTCTGCGCTTTATCGCCGCCTCGTTTAGTAAAAGTTTCAACAAATTCCTTGAGTAAATCATGGAATTTTTTATGATGGAATTCGATGGCAATGAATTCCCGAGTTTCACCGTACTCGATCTTCCCAACCCCGTAATACCAGCTGCCGAAGGAACAATTGGTATGGGATGGGATTTCTTCAGCTTTTATGATCTTCCCACCTTTTTGCATTTCTGTCACTTTCCTGACCCAATTGGCGTGCGCATGTTTGCACGTGTCAAGTTCAGCTGAAAGTTCGTTTCTGCTGTTTGTATTAGTGAGCTTAAATCTGATAACAACTTCTTGTAACTTCTGCGCCATTTCCATTAGAGCTGCTGCAGAAGCGGAAACTTCTTCGACCTGAGCGGATACTTCCTCTGTGGAGGCGGATACTTCCTCGACAGATGCACTGTTCTCTTCGCTGACACTGGCGATGTTCTCGATAGCCTGGGTCAGTTCGGAGGAATTGGCGGCCATCTCTTCGGTGGCGGCGGTGTTCTCTTCGATCACAGCTGAGACCGCGTCAACCGCTTCGACCAGTTCGGCGGCGGCAGCACCAACCTTGGCGGCGGTGTTGCCCGCCTCTTC
>Ga0268298_10003070_pt1 | contig 17438 bp, 19 predicted proteins | sample WWTPWeurt_MetaG_FD_194462 | JGI IMG/M metagenome (GOLD analysis project Ga0268298, IMG submission 194462) | Activated sludge microbial communities from WWTP in Nijmegen, Gelderland, Netherland - WWTP Weurt | ecosystem: Engineered > WWTP > Aerobic digester > Activated sludge | place...
TCCGCGTAGCGCCTGCGTTCCTCCTCGCTGCGGGCCTCGATGCCCAGCGCCGTGAGCGGATCGAGCTGTGGCGAATAGACGCCGAGCGGCCCCTGCATCAGTTGCCGGTAACGCGTCCATTCCTCCGAGCGAAGCCCCCACTCCCTCGCCTGCCTCTCGTCGAGCGCGGTATCAGCGCCCGGCTGCACGAGGGTGGGCGCCATGCGGGAGTTCGTCACCGGGGCCGGCTGGGCGGATGCGCCGAAAGTGACGGGCAGGACGACGGCGACGAGCAACGACCGCAGGATCATGGCCAGCAGCTACGGCACCGCAACGCGCTGCGTCTGGCCGCTCACCTGGAACACGCCGGCCTGCGCCTCGATGGACTGCAGTTGCCAGCCGCCCTCGACATCGCCCTCGCGCAGCAGCCGGGCGCCCGCGAGCGAGGCCGCGGCGGTGGAGGTGATCGATAGAAGGCGCTCGCCTCCCCGCAGTTCCACGCCGAGCACCCGGAACGGCGGCTCCGGCACCTTGGGCCTCATCACAACCGGAGCGCGCGGACGAGCGGCGGGTGCCACCTGCCGGATCTTTTCCAGGCGGGCTTCGATTCGATTCACGCGCCCCTGCAGCGTCTGCAGGTCGACGGCCAGGGCCCTCGCCTCCTCCGCTTTTTCGAGGCGCGTCATCCGTTCGTCCAGTGCCTGCCGCGCGGTGGCGAATTCGGTCTGGCTGATCGGCACCGGCCGGCGCTTGTCCGCCTCGGCCTGTTGTTCGAGATCGGCGACGCGCAGTCCCAGCGCATTGGCCTGCGCATCCTGTGCGCTGCCCTGGATCTGCTCGGCGAGCCGCGACAGGCCGATGCTGTTGATGAGTGCCGCGGCACTGATGAGCAGCAGCCAGAAGGCGGCGGCGGTCCTGAACCAGCGCGTGCGTGGGGTGCGCTCGTATGGCGCTTCGGGAAAGGTCATGGCTGCAGCTCCTCGGGCCGGTCGGCGTCCGGCACGAGCGTGGCAATGCCGGGCGGGTTGGCGGAAAGGAGGGAGGGAGCACCGTGTCGGCTGAAGCAGACCTGGCGGCTCAAGTCATCGACGGACAGCTCCCAGGCGGGGCCGGCAAGGGTCATCAAGGCATCGCGTAGTGTCATCGGGCCCAGGTGCAGGTGTGCGGCGGGCAGCGGCAGCGCGTAGAGCGTGGCGACCTCGGCCGCATCGCAGAGCCGGTAGCCGGAGCGCAGGAGCACATGGCGCATGGCATCGCCCACGCTGGCATCGAGCATGGGCGGAATGGAGGCCTCCACCGCCTGCTGCAAGAGATCACGCTGCGCGGGTTCCGGCACCAGCTCGACCAGCGTGTAACGGCCGTAGCGCGCCACCGGAACGAAGCCCGGCGCCGGCGCCGAGGCGATGGGCGTGGGTGCTGCAGCCGGCGCGGGCAAGGCGGTGGTCGTGGCGCAGCCGGCGGCCAAGACTAAGCTCGCTATCGCACCGTAGATGGCAAGATGGCTACGGAAACGAGCGGACAGGCGCATGGTTCGGCTCCCCGGAACGTGGAGCCGTCACCATCGCCGCCATGACGAGCACTGGCAGCAAACAAAGGGCACTGGACGCCAACCGATTAGTGGTGGTGGGTGAAGGAAGCGCTGCGCTGGACCATGGGTGCTTGCCGCCACTCAATGTGAATGTCGGTGGTGGATGTCCGGGAAGTGCGGGTGTTTGTGGGCCAGCACGTCGTGCCGATGCCAGTGCTCATGCTGCTCGTCGCTCGTCCACGGGATCACGTGCTCGTGCTGGTGGTGCGCGTCATGAATATGGCGGTGACGGTGCTCCATCGGCTCGTGCACATGCTCGTGCTCGTGGCGCTCGGTGAGATGCAGCCAAACGCCCCAACCCATCAGGGCCGCAGCGATCCAGAACGCCATCGAGGCCGACTCGCCGAGCACCGCAAGGGAAACGACCGCGCCGATGAAGGGGGCGGTCGAGAAGTAGGCACCCGTGCGGGCCGCGCCCAGGCCGCGCAGCGCCAGTACGAAGAGCACCAGGCTGATCCCGTAGCCGAGCAGGCCGACGGCCATGGTCCCAACCAGGATCGTGCCACCCGGCAGGCTCGCGCCGAGCATAAAGGCCAGCCCGACGTTGACGGTCCCCGCCACCGCGCCCTTCGCGCCCGCGATGAACAGCGGATCCGAGGCCGACACCTGCCGCGTCAGGTTGTTGTCGATCGCCCAGCACAGGCAGCCAGCGACGATCGCAAGCGGCCCAAGCCAGTCGCTCGTCCCCGCATGACCGCCCGACCAGGAGAGCACCGCCCCGCCCGCCACGATGGCGAGCATGCCGAGCACGATGCGTCGGTCTGCGTTCTCCTTGAAGACGACCCAGGCGATCAAGGCAGTCAGCACCGCCTCGAGGTTGAGCAGCAATGAAGCCGTCGAGCCGCTGGTACGTGTCAGGCCGAACATCAATGCGAGGGGCCCAAGCACCCCGCCGAAGAAGATTGCGCCAAGCAGCCAGAGCCATTCGCCCCTGACGAGACCCGAAGGTCGCCATGCCCGGTCGCGGATCAGCCGCACCATCGCCAGCCCAACGCCACTCCCGACGTACAGCAGCCCCGCCAGCAACCAGGGCGACATCTCGCCAACGAGCAGTTTGGCAAACGGGGTGCTCGCACCGAACAAGGCGGCCGCGAGCAGCGCGTGCAGGACGTAGATGTTGTTCATGACCCCGCCTGAGCGGTGGCGACGCCTCCGCGAGATGCGATCTCAAACCAGAGCATGGCTCTGTCCGTCCAGAACTGGCCGCCGCGTGCGGCGGACTGAAGCGCAGTACGGGCGGGGCTAGCGCCACCTCGCCAGACCAGGCAGCCCCTCAAGAACAGGTCACGCTGAACGCGGTCGCTCCCGTCGCCCCCTCCACCGTGCCAGCAGCCGGTTACGGGCGTGATGTGCCAACCTCCTCCGCCACCAGGCGTGCCAGTTGTTCGGGACCAAAGCTCGGCAGACTGCGTCCATTGACGAAGAAGGTGGGTGTCTTGCTCACCTGCAGCGCAGTCAGGTCCTCGACGTCCTGCGCGAGCACCGCCTGGATCTCGGGCGTCTCCATGTCCTGGCGAGCACGACCCATATCCAGGCCGGCGCGCGCGGCTGCTTCGAAGGCGAGATCGAGATTGGGCGCCGCATGGTCGGCCCACTCCGGCTGCGCGGCCAGCAGCGCTTCGAGCACCGGGGAGTAGAGCCCCTGCTTGCGCGCAGCCTCCATCAGTTTCACCACCTGATCCGAGCCGTGGTGGAACGGGGCATAGCGCAGCGCAAGCCGAACCTTGCCCGGATGCTGGGCCATGATCTGCTTGACGATCGGATAGAAGGCGCGGCAGGTCTCGCACGCCGGGTCGAAGAACTCGACGATGGTGACCGGCGCGTTCTGCGGCCCGATGATCGGGGCGTGCATCCGCACGAGGCGGTTTCGTTCCACATCGACGCGAGCATCCTGACCGGCCTGTGTGCGGTCGCGATAGGCGTCCATGCCGAAGTAGAACGCCAGGCCGAGGACCAGGAGCACGGCGAGGGCTAGCAGTTTTCTTTTGTTCATGCACGGGTCCTTTGGAGATAGATCGTCAGAGCGGCGGCGATGGCAAGGAACGCCGCCAGCGACAGCCAGGGAATCTGGATGTCGCCGAGGATGACCAGCGCCTGCTGGCTGCACGACGGGCCGGTGCCGCAGGGCACCCACCACTGCGGCACCCAGCCGGCGATCAGCGCGCTGTGATAGGCCGCGAGGGCGAGGCCAGCGAGCGCGAACGGCATCGCATACACGGCGCCGCGCCGATCGTCGGCGAACACGGCCATGCCGAGGATGAGGGCGAGCGGAAACATGGCAATGCGTTGGTACCAGCACAGTACGCAGGGCATCATGCCCATCACTTCGCCGATGAAGAGCGCGCCCAAGGTGGATATCAGGGCCACGGCCCAGGCGGCCATCAGCCACCACCATTGTGTTCGTTTTTCGTGCATCGAGTCGGTCTTCAGCGCCTGCAGTCTAGATGGCGGGAAGCGCGACGGTCCGGGATGAACTGCCAGTCAGAATCGGACCGTCGGGCGAATTCGTGGGAAGCCGTGAATCAGGAACTGCGTGCTGGAATCGGTGCAGTGCAATCCTTGATGTTGACGTAGACCTTGTCTCCCACCCGCAGCTTCGATTCGGTAGGTAGCTTCGCGGTCCGCGCGTACGGATGGCCATTTCGTAGGAATGCGATCGTTACGTAGCTGACGTCATTTTCCTTCTCGGATACTTGGTCTCGGCAGTCATAGAACGCGGGTCGCTGCAGGTCCTTTGCGGGACCGATTTCGACGACCGTTCCCTCGCGCCAACCGTCGCTCTGTGCGTATTTGCCCTCGTGCACGATCGATGTCGCACACCCCGTCAAAACACCCATTGCCATAAGGACCAAGCCTACTGCTATCGATCTTTTCATTTGATCTGCTTCGTTCAATTGAGAAGGCCACCTGCTGCGTAATTGCCACAGGCGGTCGTATCGCGTCATTTCAAGTTGAAGCGCGCGGTGGTCGAGGGTTTGCCCGAAAGGGCGACAACCGCAATCAGCTTGGTTCCCGCGCCAACACGGAAACTGCCCCTGGCTTCGAGCCGATCCCCCGCTGGTTTGAGCTCAACCTCCTGCTTTTCTGCACCGGAGAGTAGCGTGAGCTTTGCGCTGCCATTGGTCACATCGACCGGGTTGCCGTGATCGCGAACATGCAACTGGATCACCTCTGGCTTGGCGACGAGCTCGAGGTCGAGATCCTTGACCTCGACTACTACCCCTCCATGCAACGATTCATGTGCATGCGTATCGTCATGTTTTTCCGCTGCAAAGGTGGGGCCCACTGCCACAAGGGCAGCAATGGCGACAAATGGTACGAACTTCATGGTTTCTCCTTTCAGGTTTGTGCAGGGGGAGGTGAGCAGCGTCAGAATGCCTCGGCGTTCCGATCGTCGAGCAGACGTTCAGCGTCACGGCGACCGAAGAGCCAGAACATTGCCGGGGTCAGGAAGGTATCCAACAGAGTCGAACTGATAAGGCCCGAGAAGATCACCACGGCAACCGGATGCAGAATCTCGGTACCCGGGCGCTCAGCCTCGAACAGCAGCGGTGCAAGCGCAAACGCAGTGACCAGCGCGGTCATCAGCACCGGCGACAGACGCTCGATCGAGCCGCGCAAGATCATCGAGTGGTCGAAACCCTCGCCCTCGATTCGCATCAGGTTAAGGTAATGGCTGACCTTGAGGATGCCGTTGCGCACCGAAATACCCGCGAGCGTGATGAAGCCGACGAGTGCCGCGACCGACAACGGCTGACCTGAGATCCACAGACCAATCACTGCCCCGACCAGCGCGAGCGGGATGTTCGCCATGATGAGGGCCGAGAGTCGAACCGACTTGTATCGGCTGTAGAGCACGACGAACATCAGCACAAGCGAGACGATCGACAGCAACCCGACGAGCCGGGAAGCCTCTTCCTGGGCCTGGAACTGCCCGCCGAGGGTAATGAAGTAACCCTCGGGCAACTTCAGGTCGGCCACGACGGCGCGGATGTCCTCGACGACCTCCGAGAGCGGACGTTGCTGCGCGTTGGCCGAGAGCACGATGCGGCGCTTGCCGTCATCTCGGCTCACCTGGTTCGGGCCGTCTCCATCCTCGATTGACGCGAGCTTCGACAAGGGCACATGTCCGGTCGGCGTTTCGATCAGTATCTGTGCCAGCCCGTCGACCGATCGCGCCGTTTCGGGCAGACGCACGACCAATGCGAACCGCCGGCCACCCTCGACGATCTGGGTGACCTTCTCGCCCTCGACGAGGTTCTGCAGCGCGGCCAGAATCTGCGGCGCTGGTACGCCGTAACGGGCTGCCGCTGCATAGTCGATCCGCACCTTGATCTGCGGGGCGAGCACTTGCTTCTCGATCTCCAGGTCGGCGAGCCCCGGGATGGCTGCAAGCCGCGTTCGCAAAACGTCAGCCTGTCCGCGCAGGCTATCGAGATCCTCGCCGAAAATCTTGATTGCGATCTGAGAGCGCACGCCCGACAGCATGTGGTCGATGCGATGCGAGATCGGTTGCCCGATCGCGATTGCCGCCGGCAGATTGACCAACCGCGACCGAATATCGGCGGTGATCTCACCCATCGAGCGGGTCAACTCACCGGCAGGCCTTAGTCCCACATCGAGCTCGCTGACGTGGACGCCTTCCGCATGCTCGTCAAGCTCGGCCCGTCCGCTTCGACGTCCGACGTGTGTCACTTCGGGAACCTGTTTCACGAGCACTTCCGCTTGTTGCGCGAGCGCTGTCGACTCTGCCAGGGTGACGCCCGGGTTGAGTCGCATGCCGATCAGCAAGGTCCCTTCGTTGAACGGCGGCAGAAAAGTCGTCGGGAAAAACGGTACCGCAGCGGCAGCGATCACCACTGCAACCCCACCCGCTGCGAGGGCCGCCTTGGGATGCTCGAGCACCCCCTGCAACGTCCCGCGATAGCGCGCCTTGAGCCAGGCGAGCAGGCGCGTGTCACCGTGATCGAGAGATTTCATCCGGGGAAGCAGGTAGAAGGACAGCACCGGCGTCACGGTGACCGAGACGATCAACGATGCGAGCGTGGAGACGATGAACGCCACGCCGAGCGGCACAAATAGCCGCCCCTCCATGCCGGGCAGCGCAAAGAGTGGCAGGAACACCAGCACGATGATGATCGTCGCGTAAAGGATCGCCGAGCGCACCTCCATCGTCGCGCGGGCCACGAGTTCGATCGGATGCAGCCGATGATCATGATGCTTCGAACGATCCTCCTTCAAGCGTCGCAGCACATTCTCGACGCCCACAACCGCATCATCGACCAGCCCGCCAATCGCAATCGCAAGACCGCCTAGCGTCATCGTGTTGATCGACTGCCCGAAATACTTGAAGACAAGGGCCGTCATGAAGATGGATACGGGGATCGCGGTGAGCGCGATGATCGTTGGACGCAGGGTGCCCAGAAAGAAGAAGAGGATCGCCGCAACGAATACCGATGCGCCAATCAGCTTGCCCTGTAGCGTGGTGATCGACGCTTCGATGAAGGTCGCCTGACGGAACGTCACCTCCGGCGCTTCCATCCCCGCCGGAAGCGATTTCTTCATCTCTTCGAGCGCAGTTTCGATCGAGCGCGTCAGGTGAATGGTGTCCGCCGTAGGCTGTTTCTGGATGCCAAGGATCACGGCCGGTTTGCCCTCGAAGCCGGCGTCCCCCCGTTTGGGTGCCGCCGCGAAGGTAACGGATGCAATCTGACGCAGCAGGATCGGCTGGCCATCACGTGCCGTGATCGCGAGGTTCTTAAGATCGTCCAGGCTCGAGGTCCGCCCGAGGTGGCGGATGAGGTATTCGCGACCGTTCAGTTCGAGAAAGCCCCCCGAAGTGTTCGACGAGAACCCTCTGATCGCACCTTCCAACTGCTCCAGCGAAACGCCGAGCTCGGCCATTCGGCGGGTGTCAGGCTGGACCTGGAACTGCCGCACTTCCCCGCCGATCGGGATGACTTGCGCGATGCCGGGAATTGCCATGAGGCGAGGGCGCAGGATCCAGTCGGCGTACTCGCGGACCTGCATCGGCGTGATCTTCGCAATGTCGATCGGAATCGCGATCTGCATGATCTCGCCCATGATCGAACTGATCGGCCCCATGCGCGGGATCACGTCTTCAGGCAATCCTTCCTCCATGGCCGAGAGACGTTCCGACACCATCTGCCGTGCGCGGAAGATCTCTGTGCTCCAGTCGAAGGTCACGTAGATGAAAGACAGCCCCGAACTCGAGGTCGAGCGCACGGACTCCACGCCGGGCAAACCATTCATGGTCGTCTCAAGCGGGAAGGTGATGAGTTGCTCGACCTCCTCTGCTGCCATGCCACCGGCCTCGGTCATGATCGTGACCGTTGGCTTGTTGAGATCCGGGAATACGTCCACGGGTGTTCGCGAAAGCGTGAACGCACCGTAGGCCATCAGGACCAGGCTGGCGATGATCACCAGCAGCCGGTTCCCGAGGCTGTTGTCGAGTAGCCACTTGAACATCTGATGTGCTCCCCGTCAGCGGATCTGGTTGATCAGCGTGGCGGCACGCGTGGCGACCCGCTCACCGGCTTCGAGGCCAGACGTCACCGCGACATTCACGCCGTCCAGTGGCGCGATGGTGACGGTTCGCGACTCGAAACGCTCGGGCGCCGTCTTGACCCAGACGATGGTCTGGTTTGCCGGATTTTTCAGCACCGATGCTGCGGGAACGCTTACACCCTGCTGCGTGCTGCGCGTCTGCACGTAAACCTCGACAGGTTGTCCCACGGCAAGCCGGGTCAGCGCATCACCGTCGGCCGTAAAGGCAAGGGGCAAGGCCTGCTCGCGCAGGCTGCGGGCGGCACCGATGAAAGTGAGCGGAATCCGCTGTTCGCCAACGGCGAGGGTTGCCGAGGCAACATCTGCCGCGACCTCGGGATCGTAGGCGAGCGCCTCGATGCGCAGCCGCTTCGGGTCGACGATCTCGAACACGAGCTCGCGCGCATCGACGACCTGGCCTGACACGGCGTTGCTAGAGGCAATCACACCGCTGACAGGTGCAGTAAGGACATCGCGCGCATTCAGGCCACCACCGATCGCTCTCGATCGGGCAGCCAGACTGGCAACTTCGCTTTCAGCAGACTCGATCTCCTTGCGCGGGACGGTGTCGGCGAGCTCCTTCAGGCGCGCAAGGCGCTTCTCCGCAAGCGCCCTCGCCGCCTGCAGTTCGGCGAGTTGCGCGAGCTGGTTAGACCGTTCGATCTGATCGATCGAAGGAATGACGTGAGCCAGTACGTCACCCTTCTTCACGGTCTGTCCGACGCTCGGCAAGCCATGCGGGCCCGCCTCCAGGCGCCCAGCCATCATGGCCTGCACCTTCCCGCCTGCGTTCGGGTCCATGACCACCTTGCCAGCCAGCGCGGTGGTACGCGGCAATTCACCGGTTTCCGTGATCAACGTGCGAACGCCGATCTGGCGTTGAGCCGGCTTGGGCAGGAAGACGCTGCCATCGGCTTGCCGTTGTGGCCCATTGCCTCCCGCAACAGCCGGACCTTGATCGCCATGATCATGGCCTTCGCCGGCAAAGGCGTTCCACGAGGCACTGGCCGATACCAGCGCCAGAGCAGCAATCAGGACGCTAAGCTTCATGCGGCACCTCCAGTCGATCGATTGCGGGAGCTTCCCCTGCGAAGCGCTGCCCAGCCGATGAGGCCCAGCACGAGCACCCCTGCGCCGGCCCAGGTTGCGTACGGTTTCATGCCGGTTTCGGTTGTTTCCTCGTGCGTCACGGCCGCAAGCTCCTCGTGCACATCAAGTTCTGTGGCGAGCAGATCGGCGTCCTCGCCGGCCACGACGGTCGCTGTGACGGACACGACGCCAGGCTTGAGCGAGTCCTGCAGCGTGGCTTCGAACTCGCCGTCGGCATGGGGCTCGAGTGCAATCGCAGTGTCATCGAGGGCCAGATCCACCTTAGCGTCCTTGACCGGACTGTTATCGGCGAAACGGTCGAGATAGACGGTGAGGTTCTTGCCATTGACCACGCCGACCATTTCGAAGAGTTCAGAGACGGCAGTGAATCGCGGCAGTGCCGGACCGGCCGTGGGTGCGGGCGACTCACCGTGGTCGTGTCCGTCACCGGCCAGGATCTGCGGGGCAAACCCGGCAAGCACTGCAGCAAGGCTCCATGCCGCCAAGTTGTGAGCGTTTCTCATGTGGGGGTTCCTATCGTTTATTCGGGAAGCAGACCCAGCGCTTGGCGCTGAGCCGAGATGGCGGCTGCCAGGTCGATGTGAGCACGGGCAAGCTGGCGTTCGGCCTCGGCCGCCTCGAACTCGATGCGCAGGCGGGTCGGCAAATCGGCCTCGCCGAGGCGAAACGCCTTCTGGAAGAAGCCGCGTGACGCCTGAGCAAGTTCGGCGCGCCGCTCGGTGGCAGTGAGTTGCTGCCTTGCCGACTCGACGCGTACGCGAGCCACATCCGTTTCAGCCAGCAAACGCTCACGCTCGATCTGAAGCTGCGCCTCGGCCTCGATCGCTTCCGCACTGGCGCTGGCGACGCGCGAACGACTGCGTGAATCGGAGCCGAACGGAATGCGCAAACCCACTGTGACCGTCTGCTCCCAGGGCTCACTCGAGGCGCCTCGCTCACGCGTGGTCGCGAGAGTCAGTTCAGGATTCGCGCGGCCCTGAACACTGGCAAGCGTCATCGCGCGCCGCGCAACGCTGACCTTGTCTCGTAGCTCAGCCATCGCCGGATGAGCCGTTTCGAGCGTGTCGATCGGGATCGCGGCGGAGGATATGGGCTCGGGCGTGGGAAGCCCACTGGCGATCCGCTCCGGCGCGACGCCAGTGAGCGCGCGCAACTCCTGTCCGGTCTCTGCGAGCGCGCTTTCAGCGGCGGCGACGACCGTCTCCGCCGTGGCTAGCGCACCGTCGGCCTGATGCTGGTCTGCGCGCGCAAGATCGCCAGCCTTCACACGCCGACTCACGTCATCGACTAGTTCGCGGGCATTCGCGAGACCTTCCCTGGCCAGCGTGAGGTCGATGTAGGCTCGCCGCCAATCCCAGTAGGCCGTGCGTACCGCTGCGGCAGTGCGCAACTGCGCGGCGCGGGCGCGGCTCGTGGTTGCATTCAGTTCGGCCGCAGCGAGCGCTGCGGTAGTGGAACGTTCGCCCGGCAGCCAGATCGGCATCGCCACACCGATCTCGTATTCGCGGCTTCCGCGATTGCGGTCGAATTGATCCGTCTTGCCTGCCACCTCGAGGGCGGGCGGCTCGACGAGCCAACTGTCGGCACTGTCGCGGCGGGCCTGCGCCGCCTCCTGCTGGGTCGTGAGCGACCGGGCTTCAGGCTGACGCGCCCAGGCTGCCTCGAAAGCCTGCCTCAGCGACAGCGTGTCACTCGAAACCGGCACCGTGGGCTGCTGCGCCCAGGCGCCGCTGACCGCGAGACCGAGAAAAATGCCAGCCAGCCACTTGATACGAAATATCTGAAACATCCAATTCTCCGTTGATGGAAAGACACGGGGAATCGGCAGAGGGGGATCAATTCGATCGCAACAGACGCGCGAACCGGCCGCTCAAAGCGGCAGGAACTCGGGAAAGGGGAGTAAGGCGACCGCCCTGCCGATCAGGCTGGGCGGTCCCATTTTGGACGGTCGGGCTCTGCGGCGTGTTCCGCAAGCTGCCACGCTGAAAGCGTATCGATTGGCTGGGAGTTCAAACCACCGGGGCAAATCGCGCCCGACGCGCTCGCTAGCGTTGCGGAGCCAATCCCGTGGCAGGACGCGCAATCCACGTGCGCCCCCTTGGCCGGACTGCCTTTCTCGTCAACGCTGTCGCCCGCAGTGTGGCGGTGTTCGTGGTGTCCGAAATGGTTCGCAGCGGCACCTGATTCATGTGCGCAGTAGACGCCCAGCGCCGCCCATCCCAGTTGGACGGGCAGCAGGACGAGCAGGAAGATTGCAAACCAACGACGCATGGACTGAATTCTAGCGATAAGGGCGGTTCATGGTCGAGAACGAGTCTTGCGAACTGCAACGCAGCGGGCACCTTGCTGAGACGCCCAGTGCGACGCATCGGAACCATCCGGCGGATCGCACTGGCCGAGCACATCATGAACCACGGTACAGATCATTCATGTACCTGCGCTCCTGAGGCGTCATATTGGTGAGCTCCTTGATGACCTCTTCACGGGTTTTGCCGGGTCCGCTCACACGCGACGGCACCGGGAGGCCCCGCTGGAGATAAAAATAGCTCCCATCGGCCTTCGCCTGCTCAAGTTCGCGCAATACCTCGGCCCGGGTCTTCGTGCTCGTAGAGTGATCGGGGTGGAATGTGAAGCCCTGCTCTCCGGGAGCAGGATGCCACAGCGAATTCGCCTGTACGACTGCAGGTACGCTGAGCATGGCAGCGAGGAGCGAAAGGGTGGCTGTGGTGCGGATCTTCGACATGGTGAGACTCCTTCGTTCAACGTGAGATGAAGCGCACGGCTGCGGCGGCCCGGGGGGCTCCTGCACCGAACACGGCGCTGACTTTAGCCGCCCAACCTCGTCAGATCGCGAACTGCCGGATTACGATTTCGTAATGTCATGGCGCCAAGGTCTCCGCGATAATCCGTGCATGAAAATTCTGGTCGTTGAAGACGAGCCCAAGCTCGCCGAATACCTTCGCAGGGCGCTCACGGAAAGCAGTTACATCGTGGATGTCGCCCACAGCGGGACCGAGGGCCGCCGCCTCGCAAACGACGGGCATTACGATCTCGTCCTCCTCGACGTCATGCTGCCGGGCCTGGATGGCTATGCCGTGTTGCGCGAGCTGCGCCGGGACAAACATGTACCGGTCTTGATGTTGACCGCGCGAGACAAGGTCGAGGACCGGGTCAGAGGACTGCAGGCGGGCGCCGACGACTACCTTGTGAAGCCGTTTGCCCTCTCCGAACTGCTTGCACGCGTGCAGGCTTTGTTGCGGCGCGGTACCTTGACGCCGACTAGCCAGCAAACCATGGTGCTTCGCATGGCGGATCTCGAAATCGATCTGGTGCGGCGCAAGGCTTCGCGAGCGGGGCAGCGGCTCGACCTGACGGCCAAGGAGTTCGCGTTGCTCACCTTGCTGCTGCGCCGACATGGGCAGGTTCTCTCTCGCGCCGCGCTGGCGGAGCAGGTATGGGACATGAATTTCGATAGCAACACGAACGTAGTCGAAGTCGCTGTCCGGCGATTGCGCGGCAAGATCGACGACGCCTTCCAGAAGAAACTGCTGCACACCGTGCGCGGCATGGGGTACGTCCTTGAGGACAGGGAGACCTGAGGATGCCCAATCCCCGTTCCCTGGGGCGCTGGTTATCGTCGTGGCTCGCCGTGCTGACCTTCCTGGGGCTCGGCGTAGTCTGTTCGATCGTCTATGTGACGAGTCATCGGAATTTCGCCAGCAAACAGGCGGAGGAGCTTCGGCACAAGCAGAACGTGGTTCGCCATCTCGTCAGCGAGATCGCGACGCAGGACGACTTGCCAGGCCTGCGTCACAAGTTGGACGACTTTTTCGTTGGCCATTCCGATCTCGAGTTGCGCTTGATACAGGGTGACGACACCCTCGTGTACGCGACGTCGGCGCGATCACGCGCTCAGGCCGACCTTCGGCGTCTTGAGTTCGACATCCCTTTGCCTTGGTCGCGTACAGCCGTGCTCCGTGCCGAATTGGCGCTCGACAGCAGCGCCGACCGGCGCTTGTTGATGCACTTGGCGTGGACACTGCTTCTTAGTGCCCTGTCCGGGGCCGTCCTTGTCTCGGCTGTCGGTACCTGGCTGATACGGCGAGCACTCTTGCCGGTACACGATCTCGCACGGCAAGCGGCGAGCCTCAGTCCTGAGAGCGTCGGAAAACCCCTGGACGGGTCCGCACAGGCGCAGGAGCTTCAGCCCTTGGTTGCACAATTCAACGCGCTCCTCATTCGATTGGACGACGCCTATCAACAGTTGGAGGGATTCAATGCCGATGTCGCTCATGAGTTGCGCACCCCCCTTGCTACCTTGATCGGCGAGACCGAGCTCGCGCTGAACCGAGAACGCAGTCTCTCCGATCTGCGCGATGTGCTTGGATCGAACCTCGAGGATCTTCATCGTCTGGCAGGCATGGTTAATGACATGTTGTTCTTGTCGCGGGCCGATCGCGGTGAACACCCGCGTCGGCGTCCTGTCTCCAGCCTTGCGGAGTTGGTGACCGAGGTCGTCGAGTTTCACGAGGCTTCATTGCAGGAAGCCGGAGTGAGTGCGCATGTATCCGGTGACGGCTCCGGCGCCTTCGATGCGGGATTGATTCGTCGCGCACTCTCAAACCTGTTGGCCAACGCGACACGGTTCGCTGAGCGCGGGACGGTGCTCGAGGTCGTCATCAAGCCGGATGGAAATGATCGCATTTGCCTGTCCGTGCACAACAAGGGCCCGGTGATTCCCCCGGAGCATTTGCCTCGCCTCTTTGACCGGTTCTATCGAGTTGATCGGGCGCGCGAGCACGGCGACCACCATCATGGGCTCGGATTGGCGATCGTGGCGGCAATTGCGCGAATGCACGGGGGAGCCCCGTTTGCCCGCTCGGCCGCCGGCAGTACGTGCGTCGGCTTTACCGTCGTCGGATCGCCCGCGCACGCCCACGCGGATTGAAGCCGGGCTGATGATCACTCCGTAACGAATCCCGTCAGGAGGGTGCTCGTTGAGCGCGTGCGAAGTCTCCCGGCTAATTGGAACGCTCGTCGTGGCACACACAGGCATCGCCCAGCGTCGGCGCTTCGAGTTCATGGAGGATGCCGCATTGCGCTGCACGATCCGGGGCATCGCACTGGCTGCGCAGCACAACGAGTTGGTGCTCGAGCGTGCGCAGGCTGTCGAGGCGTGCGCGGACCCGGGCGAGTTGAGTGTCGATGAGCGTGTTCACCTCTGCGCACTCGGCAGACGGATCGTCCACAAAGCGCAGCAGCCGCGTGATGTCGGCCAGGGCAATGTCCAGCGCCCGGCAGTGACGAATGAAGGCCAGGCGCTCGAGATGCATGCCTGCGTAGGCCCGATAGCCGTTGTGGCTGCGGGCAGGCGCGGGCAGCAACCCGATCCGCTCGTAGTAGCGGATGGTCTCGACCTCGACATGAGCAGCCTTGGCCAATTCACCGATCTTCATCGCCTGCTTCTCCTCATTGCGACCTGTCACCAGCTTAGTCGCTTGACCCTGTAGCGGCTACAGGGTGTGTCATGCACGCCAGTCCCTTTCCCACCAACAGGAGAGCGCCATGTCCGGCTGTTGTTCCCATTCCGCCTGCGATGCCAGCGCAGCGAGCCCACGTTTTCGCCAAGCCTTGTGGATCGCGTTAATCATCAATGGGGCGATGTTCCTGGTCGAGTTCGTCGCCGGCCTCGCTGCCGGCTCGGTCGCCCTATGGGCCGACGCCCTCGATTTCGCCGGCGACGCCGCCAACTACGCGCTGTCGCTGACCGTGCTGTCGTGGGGGTTGATGTGGCGGGCGCGCGCGGCCCTGCTCAAGGGTGTGGCGATGGCGCTGTTCGGCACCGTCGTGATGGCGCGCGCCCTGTGGGCCTTCCAGCAAGGGATTACGCCGGAGCCGCTGACCATGGGTGCAGTCGGGGTACTCGCACTGGTCGCCAATGCGGGGGTGGCGCTGATGCTCTATCGCTTCCGAGGGGGTGACGCGAACATGCGTTCGGTGTGGCTATGCAGCCGCAACGATGCAATCGGCAATCTCGCGGTCATCCTCGCGGCGGCAGGCGTCTTCGGTACCGGCAGCGCCTTGCCGGACCTCATTGTCGCGCTGATGATGTCGGGGCTCGCGCTGTGGTCGGGACTGCTCATCATCGTCCACGCCCGACGCGACATGGCCGACGCAGAACAGGCTCATCCTTAAGACCAAGGGCACCACTTGCAAACATACGCACGCTTGTTAGAGTGTGCGTATGAAGACCAACGTTACCAAGTCCTCCCTGTACGAACACGTCGCCCGCATCGGCAAGGCGCTATCGAGTCCGAAGCGGCTCGAGCTGATCGAACTGCTCGCCCAGGGCGAGAAGACGGTGGAGACGCTCGCGCAGCAGGCGCGCATCGACATGCGTCTGGCCAGCGCCCATCTCAAGGCGCTGCGCGAGGCACGCCTGGTCGAGAACCGCCGCGAGGGCAAGTTCATCCATTACCGGCTCAGCGGGCAGGACGTCGCCGAGCTGTGGCTCAGCGTCCGCGACGTGGCCGAGGCGCATTTGCTGGAGCTGCGCCTTGCGCTCGAACAGATGAGCGCTGCCCCCGACCTGCTTAGCCCGGAGAGTCTCGAGTCCCTGCTCGCCAAGGCGCGCAGCGGCGACATCGTCGTCATCGACGTCCGCCCAGAGGCCGAATACGTGGCCGGGCACCTGCCTTTCGCGCGCTCGATGCCGCTGGGCGAGCTAGAGAAGCGCCTCGCCGAACTGCCGGCCGGCAAGGAGGTGGTCGCCTATTGTCGCGGACCCTTCTGCGTCATGTCCGATGAGGCGGTCGCCCTACTGCGCGAGCGCGGCTTCAGCGCACACAAGATCACCGACGGCGTCACCGAATGGCGGGCAGGCGGCTTACCGGTCGAACGTTGACTCACCCAACCGCAAGCAGAAGCGGCAACAAAAGCGAGGAGACATCGCATGAAGAAAATCACATTCACCCTGCTGGGCGTCCTGTTCGGCGTGTCCGCAGTCGCGGCGGATATGTCGATGGCCGTGCCCGGCGCACAGACCGCCGCCGGACAAAGGGTGCTGACCTTCATCGCCAAGGATCCGCCCGGGCAGCGCTGCAACGGAAACCTGCAGGTGGCGGCCGAGATCGCCAACACCTACCGCGTGCCCATTCAGTTGCTGCCCTCGAGCCTGGCAGAAGGCTTGCCCGCGCCGGCCGTGTTCTACGGTAACCAGTTGATCGTCGCCGACGGCAAGGAGCACAACGGGGCGGCCAGCTACCAGATCGTCGCCGACATGCTCGATCTCGAAGGCGTGGCCAAGCAGGAAAAATCAGGCCTGCTGCTCCAGGACACTGTGCGACGCGACTTCGACGCCTTGAAGGCCACGATCAAGTCGGGCGGCAAGTAATCCCTGTCACGAACCAGGACCGGATCATGAACACCCTCTTCATTCTCAACGACGGCCCCTACGGCACCGAGCGCAGCTACAACGGTCTGCGTCTGGCCCGTGCGCTGGGCAAGCTCCAAGGCGAGACGGTACGCGTCTTCTTGATGGGGGATGCGGTGGCCTGCGCCAAGGCCGGGCAGAAGGTGCCCGAGGGCTACTACAACGCCGGCGACATGGTGCGCATGGTCGGGGGCGAGGTGGTCCTGTGCGGTACCTGCATGGATGCGCGCGGCTACACCGACGAGGACGTCGTGCCCAACGCGCGCCGCAGCACCCTGAAGGAACTGGCCGAATGGACCGCTACCGCCGACAAGGTGCTGGTGTTCTGATGGAGCGCTCACGCGCTGGGCGTCGCGGGCTACGAGAACGTGCGCCTCGTGCAAGGCGGCTTCCTGCAGTGCAATACCAAGGACAACTTCGGTACCGCGGGCGAGTCCGCGGGCCCGCTCAACCATTGGGACTCTCATGAAGGGGCGCGAAAGCGGCATGCCCGACGAGGCCTACTGGGCCTCGTTCTTTGACCCTCACGCCATGCTGGATCGACTGCTGGTGCCGTACGACAGCACCCACGGCGTGCTCGAGTTCGGCTGCGGCTACGGCACCTTCACCTTGCCGGCAGCAAGCCGCACGCGCGGACAGGTAACGGCGCTAGACATCGAACCGAGCATGGTCAGCCTCGTCGCGCAGCGGGCCAAGGACGCAGGCTTGGCGAATGTCCAGACCGAGGTTCGTGACTTCGTCGACCATGGCACGGGGGTGCCC
>Ga0268298_10003071_pt1 | contig 17434 bp, 20 predicted proteins | sample WWTPWeurt_MetaG_FD_194462 | JGI IMG/M metagenome (GOLD analysis project Ga0268298, IMG submission 194462) | Activated sludge microbial communities from WWTP in Nijmegen, Gelderland, Netherland - WWTP Weurt | ecosystem: Engineered > WWTP > Aerobic digester > Activated sludge | place...
GCTAATTATTCAGCACCATATTCTTGGGTACTTCCGCCTAAATCAGGAGGAGTTTGAAGTAACGTATGAGTAAGAGGAACTTGAGCTTTTACAGGTTCAGGGGCTCTCGGAAGAAATATAGACGCAACAATGGAATGAAGCGGAACTATAAGCAATGCAAATCTTTGACTTATTCTTTCGGCAGTAGCTACACTTTCAGGTATTTGAGGACTTTCAGCAGATGTATCAGGAGCACTACAAGCTAGTGCAACTCTGGCAGGTAGTGGAGACCTTACCGCTTCTCTTGGAGCTTTAGCGTGAGCAGTTGCTACACTATCAGGGAGCGGAACAATGAATAACGATATTACAGCACTCGCTTTTCTAAGTGCTGATATTTACGTCAATCAATCAGAAGCAAGCGTTCAGCAAATAGTAGATGGAGTATGGAACGCTCTTGCTGCTAGCTATAACACAAGCGGAACAATGTGAGAAGCTGCACAAACAGGTGGAGGAGGTGGTGGTTCAACAGCGGCTCAAATATGGGCATATGCTGATAGAACTCTAACGGAAAGTGCTTGACTCTCTACCGAAGAGCACGACAAGCTCTTCTCTCTTGAAAACTCTACATGAGGTGGTGGTTTTTCAATCAATTACCAAGCTATAAATTCCCACACGACAAGTAAAGTAAACGAACTCAAAGAAGAACTAGATAAAAAAATCAAAGAAATCCCACAAGTTTCCCTTCAAAATGTCGAAGATACTCTTAATGAGATTGTGTCTCAAAATGATATTGCAAACGCAAAAATTATTGATAGAATAGATTCAAGTGAAACCGAGATATGTAGTGATATAGTTCGTAAAACAAAGGAACTCAAAGAAGATAATGTTAAAACAAGAAATCTCGTAAGGCAAAAGAGTGATAAAGTCGTGAAATACGCTGAAAAACAGCTCGATACGATGGAGAGAATAGAAAAGGAGATAGAAGATAGCGAGAATGAAATAAAAGAAGAATTTGACCGCTTAGAACAAGAAGAAAAAGAAATAGAAGAACTCTTTGACCAGTACGATAAAGATGAAGAGGAAATAAAGAAAGAATTTGATAGGGTAGAATCAGAAACTAACTCATAAACTATGGCAACACTTCAGGAAATACAGGCGGCAGCAAAACTCAAAAGAGAACAAAATCTCACTCCTGCACAGGCAGTCGAACAAGTGAGAGCTTCTGCAACTCCTACTCCACCAGTACAAAACTTCCCTTCTCAACCGCTTAATCAACAAACAGTACAAGGGGTAAATAATGAGACATTTCAAGTAGCACCTGTCAACGCTCAAGGAGTAACACCACAAACAGCACCAACTCAACCAGTAGCTCCAAATACTCCTCCTCCTACTCAAAACGTAACACCTACTGCAATACCTGCAGAAATAAAGCCTACTACACCAGAAACAAAAAAAGTAGAGCCAATTGATTTTAACCTATCGCAAGGTAGAGAGTGAGATATTCAAAAGAATGTAGCAGATATTACCTCTACAAATCCAACTCTTTTAAAAGATAGAAACGCATATAATAAGGCTTTTGGGTATGAAACAGCCGACCAATGAAAAAAGGCACTCTTAGATAGTGCTTTTCAGAGTGGACAACCTCAAACGCCAAACGCTGATATAATGTTTTCATCTATTCTAATGAAAGCTCCAGTTCCTGACGACCAAAAGACCACAACACAGTATAAAATAGCTCAAAATCGTTACCTAAAGGCAAATTCATACGCTTCTATGACTCCTTCACAGCTTTCCTCTGATATTACAAGCGGAAAACTTATCGAATGAAGCCAAACATACGAGGATATAAAATCCATGAATCCTAAACTCGTACAGGATACAAACAACCTACGAATAGTAAATGGTTCTAAAGTAAGTCTTTATTCTAACGATGCACAAGGAAACAAAGTAAATAACGTAGAACAGAGCTTTACAGAAGATTATCTTGGAAACTTTGGTACTTTTCTCAAGTCCTTATTTACCGTACAAACTCCTGAACAGATTAAAGCCGCTATTTATACCGATGACGTACAACAAGCTCAAGACAAGGCAACAAGTATTGAACTTGAATTAAATCAGATTGAAGCCGATCAAGCTAAAATGGAAGAAATCACTCGTAAAGAACTAGAGTGAACAGGTGCAAGTGCTGAAAGAATCCGTCTTGAAGTTGGAATCCGTCAAGATAAACTCCAGAATCAATACAATTCTAAACTCAAGGAATACAACACTTACGCAAACAAAGCAAATAATCTCATTACTCAAAATACCACTGTATATCAAGAGTCAATGAAACAGCAATCAGCACAACAACAGGCTCTTGCAGGTGCAGCATGACAGGTATTCTCTAATGAAATGCAGAAAGAAAATACTCTACAGCAACAACAAAACGCAAGAGAAAATATGCTATTACAAGAATCTCTTGCACAATCTCGGGCATCATTTCAAACTATTGGTGATAAAGTTTACAAGGTTCAAAATTGACAGATGGTAGATACTGGAATCAAAGCTGAAAGAGACGCACAATATCAAGCATATGGTGGTAAACTTTACAAGATTAAGGGTGATAGTGTTACAGAAGTTCCATGAATCAGCACAGAAACTCCTAGAGCAGAAACTCAAGACTGGGCGAAACTTGATGATACAACATTATACAATCAAAGAACCTGAGAGCTTAAAAAAGTATCGGCTAGTGAGGCAAGTGGATACTGACCTTCCACAATAGAAGTTACTCCTGATGCTATAAAATGAATGTCTTCACGTCTATCGTGAAACAACGTACAATGTGGAATGGTTTCTAATGACTATATGGCAGTTAAATTCCCACAAGCTCCTAGAATGTGAGATAGTTATGAGAGTAAAGTAAAATCAGTCGAGGCAATCGGAGTAAGTGACGTTCCGCAAGTCGGTGGGGTATTTGCTATGAATACTTATAACTCTAACGGACATACATGAATCGTGCAATCGGTCGATCTCGCTAAGTGAACATTTACCGCTACAGATGCAAATAGGGCATGAAGTCAAAACGGATGACCAGTACAGTCAAGCACATACAAGATTTCAGATAATTTTACATTTAGTAAAGCACCTGCATGAGCTTGAACAATTCGCCCTTCTGATATTGATTATTTTAATTCAGCAACCGCGACAGATAAAAAGAAACTTTCAAGCAATCCTCAATATGTAGATTTTAATAATAAAAAATCTGCCGTTATGTGAGACCCGAACGCTGATATTTATGAAGTAATGCAGTATTCACAAGGCGGTAAAGACATGTGAGAAGAAAGGCTTAAATCTCTTGGTAAATTCTCACAAGGGCTTTCACAAGTTGCTGAGTTATCTAAAAAAGTACAAGAAACAACAACTTGACCAATTATAGGGCGTATCCGTTCTTATAATCCATACGATGCAAACGCTCAGGCTCTACTAGCTGAGATAAACTCCGTAATTCCAAATATCGCTCGTGGTGTATATGGTGAAGTTGGGGTACTTACTGATGCAGATATTCAAAACTATGCAAAAACTCTTCCAAATATAAAGAGTACGGAAGATACAAATAAACTCGTTCTTGCAATGACACTAAAGACTATGCTAAACGGATTTAAATGACAAATCCAAATTGACGGAAGTGCTTGACGTGATGTATCAGGATTTGTTTGAACTGTTAAGCAATATGAAGATAGAATAAATCAGTTATTGTCGCAACTATGATGAACAACTTCACCTGCATCTAACTCTAATTATAACTTCCAGTCTGACTGGGAAAACCTATAATCTATGAATCTCTTTGAACAAATCATAAATCAATCAAAACTCGGTACTCCATGACAATTCTCAGGGGGTACAAGTTTTGGTAGTATAAACTCTCAGGATTTTCAATCGAAAGCTCCTACGATCCAAAAGAGCGTACAAGCAGAGCAAAACTTACGAAATCAAGGCTTTTCAGATAAAGAAGTAAAATTTCTCAAGCTCCAAAAAGAGAAATGAGTCGATATGAATCAGGCTTTTGCTTTTGTAGAACAAAAAAGAAAGGAGGAAGCACAAATAAAAAATGCTCCTACTAATTTTGATATGACATGATGAGCAGTATCACAAGTTCCGAAGGCTTTATGAGAAACTGCATCTTGGATGTCTAGTATGGGAGCGAATACTCCTATGGCAATGGCTAGTGCCGCTATACGAGCTCCTTTTAGTGAAAAAACATACTGACAACTTCGAGAAGAGCAAAAGAACGCATGACAAGTATTTGCAGATATAGGGCAAAAAGGAAAAGAAGCAATACAATCGACTTGACTCTATAACCCTAATTCTACAGGTGCAAAGATAGGCGAAACAATAACAGATATTGGTTCTACGTTTGTATGACCTAATAAAATTAAAATTCTAAAAGAGTGAACAGGGCTTGTTACTAAATACGCTCCTAAAGTATTAAATTTAGCTCAAGAAGGTGCAGTTATGGGTTCAAAGTATGATATTGCTACTAAATGAGAAGTTACGAAAGAATGAGCTTGATATGGAGCTTTATGAAACGTGGTATTCTGATGAACAGCATGAATAGTTAAAAAATGATATGATGTAGTAAAAAATGAGCTTCCTGCATCACTTACACTAGGTGGATTAATTAATCCATGAAAGCTCGATATAGTTAAAAAGAGTCTTCAAGTTGATGAGTGAGTTGCTACACCACAAGACGTAGGTAAATGGATACTTGATAGAGTAAAGCCATGAAACAAGCAAGAAATAGCAGAACAACTCATACAACACGCTGAAAAAACAAAGTGAGCAGTTGATGAAGCTCTTGCATCTATCCCTACTTATTTTAAGAATCCTGAAGCTAAAAAAGCGTTACTTCAAATAAGAAGTGAACTTGAATGAAAAGCATGACTTGAATGAAAACTTTCAAAAATTGATGAGCTTCTTGCAAAACCTGATTATACACTTTCTGAACTCAACGCAGTTAAAAGAGAACTTGATGATATGTATAATCTTTATACAAAGACAGGCGATCCATCTGCATGACTGAAAGCAGAGTGACTTCGTAATATACGAGCAAATCTTCGTGGATTTATAGAGAAAGAAGCTGAAAAATACGGAGTAAATATCAGAAAGCTAAATAATGAAACTTCCGTAGCTCGTGGACTAGCTGATTGAATGTTACGAAAAGATAGTGCTGACGGTGTAAGAGAACTATTAACAGCGTTTGCTCCAAGTGGAGCATGAGCTGCAATTTGAGCATGACAGGCAATAGTACGATGAGAAGACCCACTCACAGTACTTAGAGATGCTCTTATAGGTGGTATAGCAACAAAAATAGGTACAAGCACAGCAGTACGAACTAGAATTGCAAGTGCATTGAATCGACTTGCTCCAAAAGACTTAACAGCACTAGAAAATTATATCCGAAGTGGTGGTAAAGATGCAATTGGTAAAAAAGTAGCTGAAAAAGTAATCAAAGAAGGTCGTGCTTTACCTGCAAGAACTCTCACGAAAGAAACAGATTTTATAAAACCAACTCCGAAAGCTATAGTTACTCCTCAAACACAAGAACGAGCAATAATTAATCAGTCGAAAAAATGAGTTTCTTCTAATGTAAAAAGACCAGTAACTCCACAAAAAAAAGAAGCACAGAAATTACTTCCTGCTCCTCGTATTCCCGCATGAACGTCTATCCCTAGAACAGATGTATCGGCTGAAAGCATGCGTGGCTTATCTTCTAACGTAAAACGACCAAATGGTAATACTAACAACACTTCTAGTAATCCTCGTAGTATACCTGTATGATCTAAAGAAGTACAAGAACCATCTACCAAAACGAAAAAGATAGAAGATAGCGATTTTCCTGATGACCCACCACCTCCACCGCCAAGTGAGTGAACTCCAGTAGTAAAACCATCTGTAAAACCTCCAAAGAAAGTAGTAGCACCAAAGAAAGAAAACACTCCTATCGTGAAGAAAGAGGGGAATACAGTGGATAGTCGGAAAAACCGACAACCCATAGAAAAATCGGAAAAACCGATAATTCAAACCATGCCATACTGATATGATGTTAAGCGAACAATATGAGCACCAAATAAAATAAATCCAGATTTAGCTTATGAAAATGCTTCAAAGTGAATATGAGCGGAAATTATAAATAGTGTAGATATTAAAGACATAAATAAGCTCTTTGATAAAACTATTACAGAATGAGATATTGTAGACAGAATAAGGGCGGTTCGTGAGATAAAATGAAGTATCGCCTACGCAAATGCAAAACATATAGAGAATAAAAATCTTTCTAATGCTGAAAACTGGAAAAACTGGAATAAGATATTTAATGAAAAACTACAAGCCCCTAATAATACAGGAGTATCAAAAAAACAAGTGCTTAGGTGAAATAATGTATCTTATGATGAGTTTATTGGTAAAAAACCATCTCCAAAGACTCTAGTAAAACCTAACACTCCTAAAAATGAACAACAAGTGAGCAAGCCTGTTTCAAGCGATACCATTCCTGAAGGTTATTTCAAAAATGCTTTCTGAGAAATCCAAAAGAACCCAAGTAACAAGAAAGGGGGGTTTATAAGGATACCTTGAAAGCCTAAGCCTATAGTAAAGAAACCAATAGGTGATATGGAAACAAAGAAACTTGATAGATTAAAAAATGCTGATGCAATAGCAAATGAGTTAAAAAGACTCTGATATAGAGTAGATCAATCAGCTAGTAAAACATTTTGAAGCAAGAGTGAATATATAACAGTATTTAAGTGAGATGAACAGTTTAAGATTAGAGTATCAGACCATGAACTTCCTCCTAGTTATTGATGAATAAGAGGGAACAACTTTGCTGATATGGAAATATGACCACATGCCAGCAATACTGCAAAATGACTTATTGGAAGAATAGAAAAAAAACTATGAAAACCAATAGATACAAAAAAAGCAAAATTAAACGCTGAATCTTTAACAAAAGAATTTTGAATAAAAATAGAGAAAGACATTGAAGAGTATTTATCAGACTATATTAAGAGTTCAGATGAAAAAATAATAAAAAAATTTAAAGATAAATGATGGACTGAACATAAAGCATACTGAGGTGATATATTTTTCTCAAAAAGAATATAAAAAATACAAACCCTCGAAAAACTTACTAACTATACACCTATGCCTTGCAAATCTAAAAAGAAAAAATAACGATACTAATTCTCATTAAAACACTATGGCTACAACTTTCCCAACATCACTCGATTCACTTGTAAATCCTACAAGTTGAACGCCTCGCAATCAAACAGGACAAGTAGAAACAGAAATCATTGCAAATGCAAACGATTCTATTGAGGCTATCGAAGCCTACTTGTGAGTTACTACCGAAACTGACGAGTCTACCATAACAGGTAAGATTAAAAAGCTCGATATTCTCACCGCTAAAGGTGATTTACTCACTCGAACTTCTTCTTGATACACAAGACTCCCTGTGTGAACTGACGGCTATCAAATAGTCGCGGATTCTGCTGAGGTTTCATGATTAAAATTCATTCCTGTTACTTCATGAGGGACAGTCACTACAATAGCAGTAGATACGGCTAATGGTTTTGCGTGAACGATAGCAAATCCAACAACAACCCCTACAATTACTCTAACAACAAGTGCTACATGACTCTTGAAAGGGTCTAGTGGTCAAATGGTAGCCGCTACAGCAGGAACTGATTATTATCAACCAACTTGAACTGACGTATCGGTAGTAGACGGAGGTACGGGACGCTCTTCACATACTGCTTATGCTCTTATTGCATGAGGAACTACAAGCACATGACCGCAACAAAGCCTCGTATGAGTTGGTACTTCATGACAAGTCCTCACGTCTAATGGTGCTTCGACTTTACCCACGTTTCAGTCACTCAGTCAATGAACCCTTCTAAAGAGTGTTGCTGATACAACCTATTCTAATACTACTTCGTATAATGTTCTTGCAACTACTACAGTACCTTGAGGGTATCTCAATGGCAATTGAGTAAAAGTAGAGTGAACATTTATAGTGCGATCTGCGGGGCATGCTGATTCAAGGGATGATTTTGTCTTTAAAATGACGTATGGAGGTACAAATATTGCGACCTTTACGATTCGACCTGCTCCATTAGTAGACTCTATTATAAAAGTAGAGTGAATGCTAGAGTGAACAGGAGGGTCAACACAAGATACCTCTCTCGCGTGTGTTGGAGCATATAATGCAGTATCTAACCTTACAGCATGAACCGTAGACAGCTCCATAGATCAAACTCTAACTTTAGAGTGTGCAATGTGATTCGCTTTTGCAACCTGCTACATTAAACATCGTAATACTTTAATTCAAAAGATATAATGGCAACCACTTGGACTACAGGTCAACGAGTATCATCTATAATAACAAACTATGGTGAGTGAACTTGGTGAGATAGTACGCCCTGGGGATGAGTTATTGTCTCTTGAACCAACTGGAATACTCGACCTTCTGTCTCTTCAACAAGTAATCAATACTTAATCGACGTAAGTTCCGAGTACTTGGTAGACATTACTTGAAATGCTTTAGTTTCTCTCTCGTTAGTCTCTTGAACCTCTTATACTACTCGAATAATCCCTTAAATTATGCCTATACCTTTCTCATGAGTATCCGCTACTCCAATCACTGCAACAAGTGCAATCCCTATTCTAAATCCTTCTTGAAATTGGGCTAAAACTGATGGTGCAGGTATTAAAACATACCTAGACGATTACTACTCTAAAAAAACAAGTCAATATCGTCACGAGCTTAAAAAAGCTCCTACTCTTGCTTTTGAGTCAATGGATAGCGGATGGACTAACTGGTATTGATGAGCAACCGCAGTACACGATTCTACGATTAAGCAACTTTGAACCGCGTCTATTCAGATGCCTTGTCCTACTGCCTGAACAAGCGTAGGAATGCGTAAAAACATAACCGACCTAGATTTAAGTGGTGATACCTGAGTAGAGTTTTGGGTACGCTCAGATGATTGGGCTAATGTCGATGCCGTAGAGGTGCTTCTCTGAGATTCTGGATTTACTAACTATTGGATTCTTGATCTAAAGCTAAAAGTAAGTTCTGGAACTCTCGAAAATAACGTATGGCACGAGTTCACTTTTTCTAAAAAAGATTTTCCTGTATGAGTTGGAACGATAAATTGGGCGACTACTCAAGATATGATAGTTCGTGCAAGGTCTATAGCAGGAACTACCCCAACTGTATGGATGGACTCGTTTCGATTCTTTGAATATCCTTCTATTACTTCGTGAGCCGTTCTGTTTTGTGCAGATGACGGATGGAACGACCAATCTAATCTATTAAGCATCGCCGATGAATATGGACAGAAAGTGTGTTTATTTGTCATTCCGCAAGCTATTTGAACCTCTGGATACTTCACACAGGTAGAACTAGATGATGCACATGATAGAGGGCACATTATCGCATTACATGGATGAGTAGCACTTACCACACTTACTGGGGCTATTCTAACCGAAGAAATCGCGGAAATAGTAGCATATAGAAACGCACACCCTGAATATAGGGGTGGTCATATGTTCGCCTTACCAGAAGGAAAAATTAATGAAGAGGTAAAAGCCGCTCTCACTCCATACTTTAAATACATATTTGCTATTGATGAGCAAAAGGCATACCCATACCCTAATGAATCACTCCGAACGCCTCGTAGAAGTCTTTTAAATACTACTTCTACAGCAGTTGCACAAGGTCTCATGGATACGGCAATGAGTGGGAAAGGATTGCAGATTATTAACTTTCATCATATAGTTGCTACAACGGCTATTTCTACCGACTACTCAATAGCAGATACTACAACACTCTTTGCATACGCTTCAACTCCTGCTAATGGTATTAATGTAGGCGATTGGCTATCTTTATTCCCTGATTCTGGAGATACAACAGTACCAACACAAACTGACGAACTCGCAAAACTCGAAGGAGGAAATGTATTTGAATGAAATCAAACCTTTGATACGAATACACTTTTTGTAGACGCAACTAATAACAGAGTTTGAGTTTGAACAGCTTCACCTGCAAAACCATTTCACTTATTTAGTGCGAGTGCAGGTGGCGGAACTCCAAACAGTGACACACTATGATTACTTGAGTTTACAGGTACTAAATTCCTCCATTTTAAATGAGACAATGCAACCTGACAAGGTGGTATAGCATGGAGCGATAATACTGACGCATTCGTATCATCTATAGACGCGAACATGTCGAGCAGATATATGAGGTTCTATAATAACAATGCAGAAGTAGCTCGATTTGATTCTACTGGAAAGCTTGGAATTTGAGAAACCGTACCTGATTATAAACTCGATGTAAACGGCTCAATTTGATTTACCCCTTGAAATTCTGTCACTCCTGTAGATAATGGTGATGTAGTATTTGAACTTACCAACAACACTACCCTAACAATTCGAGCTAAATGAAGCGATGGAACGGTTAGAAGTTGAACAATAACACTTGCATAATGCCACTTATCATATACATTCCCCTTTGACTATTTCTCCCTTACACTTTCCAGAAGTGTGATAATAATATTGAAGGGGTTTATATTGAATCAGAAAAAACAGTATATTTATGTGAGTGAACTGGCATCTTTACTAAAAATCACGAAATCTGACACTACGAATACTATCGTCTCACGCCAGAAAAAAAAGAACAGTACAAAAAGGCTTATGAACGAGATTTAAAGCTCTACAATAAGAACCCTAGCGGAAGATACTTTTATCGTTACTATGGGCTTACTTCACCAGAAGAAGACTTTGCAGAGAACTACGCACTTATGGTAGAAGGTAAACGTCATCCATTTCCCCTTCAATCTCGAATAAACCTCATTAAAAATTTTACAAAATAACAGATTCCTATAATATAGCTTTAACCTTAACTACCTTCCTATGTTAAAATTTCTTACTCATCATAAGAGTTCCATTATTGGAATAATCGGGGCTATCCTTCCTTATCTCCTATCTCGTGGATATATTGGAATGGAGGAAATGCAAGTTATAACTTCACTCCTTGCAGTATTTGGAGTAACAATAAATATAGCTTTACCTCGAAAATAATATGATAGAATCAAAAGAGGTATTAGACTTTATGGCAAAGAATGGAACTGGTGCATGAATAGCATCAGTATGATGACTCGCACACTACATGTACAAAGTCTCTAAATGAGAAGCCTTTCGAGTATCTCGGCTCATAGTAAATATGTTTCTCGCCTGATGGATTGGATACCTCTGCCAAGAAATTGGCCTCGCTTATTTCTGGGTATCAATCGCCTGATTCTGTACTTATCCACTCCTCAATCTCATAGAAATGAGAGGGGCAAAGATAATTTCAGATATGCTCCTCAAAAAGGAGTAGTTTATACTATAAAACTAAATAATGAAACCTTATGCAAACCGACTCCGATACCTCACACGAATTATCTGAATGAGAAGCTTTTATATGGGGTTTTTGTCTGGCAGCATTCTTATTAGTAGCATGCTTTTGTTTCCTATTCTTCTAGTTTCTTATTTTTAAGCATGTTTCCAAATATACCCTCAATGCGTTTTTCTGTTTCAACAACAACATTGGCTTATATGTCATTGATGTAAGTTCATTATATTTGCAGCTTCTTTAATCGAATTAAACTCAAATAATATTTCTTCTCATTTAATACAAAAAACTTTTTTATTAAAGACGGAACGATCGAATCATAAAAGAGAGCATTTTCTTCATAAGTTAGCATAGGAGTGCCTTTGATTTTCTAAATTTGTACACCATTCAAGATTTTCAACTCGATTATCATCTTTTATTCAATTCTTATGATTAACTTGTGGATTACTTTTAGGATTCTTAATAAATGCTATTGCAGTAATTCGGTGAGACAAAAATATATTAGTAATAGAATCCTTACTTAATCATACTGTAAGGTATCATTTCTTGTTGTAAGTTTGCTTTAATATTTTATCCCTTAATCTAAATCAGTTGTGGCTTCTATATGATAGGCTTTTTATTCTTCCAAAACTACTCACTTCATATACCCCCTCATATCACACCACTGGTTTCCAAATTTCCTCACTCATAATAATAAAAATTACCCTCTAAATTCTGTAAGCTAAGTCGCAAAACGAGACTTACAGAATCCAAAGGGAAATAAAAGTGCGACTTATTTAACTCGTTTTGCTATTTACATTATATAGAAATAACTATAATTACAATAGTTTTAATGTTAAAAAACATGGAAAAAAACGATTTTTTGCAATGAGAACATTCCGCCAACGACCCACTTCCTCATGTGTTCGCACATCAAAGACGAATACTCGTAGAAAAAGCGACAAACGAACTTCTAAAGGCAGAGGAAAATACGCCTGAGCGTAGAGAGCGTCTCTTTCAAGACGTAGAAGTATGACAGGTTTTTCCAGTTAACACTTTTCGCTAAATGCTACTTCGTCAATCACTTCTCGAAGAAGATGAATTACGTGCGAAAAGAACTATAGAAAAGCTCCAAAGAGACGTGCAAACGTGAGCAATAACAAACTGGGAGTATGAAGAAAAGTACGAAGCTGTCATGGACTCACTCAGATTACGATTTATGATTCTGTTAGACGGTAGGAGCTTAGAGGCTTATAACGCTTATAAAAATGTATCCATTCAAAGCTGACCTCACGAAGAGGCAACGAAATAAAAGCAAAGGGATAAACACGTGTGAGTATATTGTGCTTCACCATACGGCTACAGGATACAACTCTGTAAACTGAAATATTAAAGTTCTCCTCGGAGAAACTAGCAGGCAAGTATCAGCTCACGTTCTCGTGGATACTAACGGAGACGCTTATAAACTATGAGACCCGAAGTGGATATTATGGCACGCATGAGACTCAACGTGGGAAGGTAAAAGATATCTAAATGGATATAGTGTAGGAATCGAAGTTATTTGACCATTGCCGTGATTTACAGACGAACAGCGACACACAATCCTCTGGCTCGTTCAACACCTCATGGCGGTGCTAAAAATACCCAAAGAACGCGTAATCCGCCATAAGGATATCTCGAAATGACGTAAAACCGACATTGATGACTCTTTTTTCAAAGAATGATTCGAAACTTGGAGGGCAAAACTAAAACCTCGTGAATATGTCTAAATGTATCTCCTGCAATAACGATGCCTGAACCCACGAATGAATAGATTTAACTATTTGTAAGGAGTGTTCTAAAAAGCAAATAAATGATATTCTCAGGAAAAACAAAAAATCCCCTCACTAAGAGGGGTTTATGGTCTATTAAATATCGTACCACCATCATGGTAGTGTTGATACACTATTCTCATCTTTGCTTTGTATTCTTCTACAAAAGAACGCTTATGTTGAGATACATAGTGAGTAGGTCATTGTTTGAGAGCTATCAAAGCTCATTCTTCAAGGTGATTCATAATTATTTAGGTAAGTATTTAGAGCTCGCAACTATCCACCAAAACATAGCTTTCTTCCAAGAAGTATCTACATAGGTTCTATACATCTTTTCATTGGATTCTTTGAGTGCTTTGGTAATTATTTCTTTCATTCCTCAGCTCATAAAGTGTTTGTTAAAATATCTTGAACCTTATCAGGTACAGGTGCGTCTTCTGCCTCTTGGTCTTGTCGAAATGCTTCTTCAATGACTTGAGGATCAGTTATGATTTCATATTCATTCATACTATAATTTGTTAGGGGTAGGGGGAGGTATAAAGACTTCTTCATCTATACAAATAATCTCTTTTAACATTTCATCGTATTTGCTTTGTGAAATGAGGTCATTATTAGTCATGGGAAAGTAAAGTAAAAATATAAGAGATACAATCGTCATCTTGAGCTGAGAGTGGTAAATACCGTCATCATCAATATCAAAAATATCTATTTACTGTGTGATATGCCTCTCAAAATCTATCGTGTTCGCGTAATCAATTTTTATTTATAAAGCAATTCTGCTCCATGTAAAAAAGTATATCACCAATCATCACAGGCAAATAGTATCCTGTCTCTCAAGGTCATATACCTCATCATGTACGAGCGATTTTATGTTCGATAGCAGAGAGCATCTCTTGTCGTGTAGGTTGTGTCATATTTAGTCATTTATAGAATAATCTAATATCTTTCAGCAATCGTAGCAAAATTGGTAGTTTATATCTACACAATTTCATATTTTACTATCTATTTGATGGTCAATTTTATTCCATCTTTTATCTAAGTGTTCGCATGGTTGTGTCATACTCTATTTAGTTAAGGATAATAATTGTTCCATTACTTCGGGTTGTTCTAACAGGGGGAGGCAGGGGTCGAAGGGAATGGTATTGTTTTCGTGTTTTCATATTCAAGCTATACAAATATATTCATTCGTGATTAGCATAGTTGCCCCCTTCTCCGTCAAAACCTTCGCTACATCAGGAAAAATATGGGGTTCACTTCAGAGGATTTCAGGTTTCCGCATTCATCTAGACCAAGTGTGTATTCTTGGGTCATCTTTTACATAGTACCTAGCTCTAATATCTGACATCTCTGGAGCTCACGGTCAGGATATATCTCGGTAGTGAAAAATTGTTCCGTAATCTTCTACTGTTTTTATTAAACACCCCTCTTTCAGCTCCTTATCACCAAAAGCACGAATGAAATCAATTTGTAAGTCTGTGTACATAGGGTTATTGGTTAGAGATTATTTTTTCATTAGCGTAGTCTACTACACGTCTCAGAAGCTCTTCTTTGGCTACCTCTTCTCTTGGATAAATCTGATCTATTCGTAGTTTTTCAGTGAGAGACTGCTCAAAACTTCATTCAACTTCAAATATTGTTTCATCTTTAGATACTGTAATTGATATGATAACTCATTTCTGTAATTGATTGAAAGCATATTTCTTAAAGAAGTAGACTTCGTCTCCTATTTCGTAGGGTAAATACATAAGAGTAAAATTAAGATTTAAATTTTTGGAGGAGTTCTTGGAGAGTCTTGATATACATGCTCAAGTCATAGTGTAGACTACTTCACTTTGATATTCGTTTTTGCTCGTTTTCGTACTCCTCTATCATCTTTTCTATTTCCTCTTCTACTTCTTTCAGAAAACATTTTCTTAAATCTTCTGTGTCGATTTGAGGGAGTTTGAGAATTTCATCTTTTAAATCTATATACATTACTGTATCATCTCAACGTGAGAAAAGAGCTTTTTCAAAAAATAAGTTTTCAAGTATTTTCGCATCTATAAGTTTTCACATATTGGTTAGGGGTTATTTGGTAGGTTGTCGATATATTATCCACGAGCTTGGTGATATTGGGATTCTATTTTCATGAAACCATTTTCTTTGTACTGTTTCTAGCCATATAAGTCTTCAATCTTCCAGTCTTACTGGATACCATGCAAACCACGGAAGCCATTCATTTGTAACTGTTTGATGTATTTTCATATTCTATTTTTTGGTTATCGCATCTAAAACTTCTTTAGGCGGACAGTTACACCTGTCGGGATTGTGGCAGAGAGGGCAAATTACGAGGTGCATACTTTTTAAGTTATTCAATAAATTTCCAATAAAACTGTCTTATTCATACATAAAATCCTGACATATACCAAGCTATTCAAATATAAAATTCTACATCATTTTTTGCTACAAATGGTGCCATCGAAACAAGTCATAAAGAAAATAATAGAAGTGTTCAAAAATACATATGAAATATTGTATCTAGAGTTTCTATAATAGTTTGATAGGTCATACTATTGAGGGGTAAGGATTTTTATAAGGGTTTTCAATTCTTCGATGGATTCGATATTTATTTTTTCGTCTGAGTTGTTATACAAAGTCCAATCAGGAGTTTTATGATGCCCATTATAATAGATTGTAAACTCTCAAACACTTTTGTAGGCATATTTCTTGATATGAAAATCAAGCTCTAGTAGCTCAATTTTTGTAGGTTGATAGGTCATAAATGTATTATTAATGGGTAAGAGGGGAATTATTTTCTTTTATTAATCAAGATAGTTTTATTTTTTCAATGAATTCAGTATCCAATTATCCAAGAAAGTGGTCACATCACTCATGCGAAAACAGCCATGATTGATTCTGAAACCCCTAAATCATGCTCGCTTGTCCACCAGTAAATAAATCATGATACTCATAGACAATAATATATTATTCAAAGTACGATGTACATATATAAAAATTAAAGAAGTAAATCTCTCGTGGAGAAGAAGAGAGCGTGGTGAGCCTTGCAGTCTCGTAGGTCATGGATTCCAATATACGCTCTAACGGAATGCGTACCATATGCCGTCTTGAATTCCTGTTTCCACACGCTCTTCCTCTCAGCGAGGACACTATAATTATATCTTTTTCTATAGAGAATGCAAATAATTAAATCTATATTTCAAGTTCATCTACTAAAATCTCTATAAAATCTTCTGATTCTTTCTGTCTTTTCAGCATTGTAATCGACATAATCTTATGGTCGGCAAATCAGGGAATTTCATGTGATAGAAAGTCGCTTGTTAGCTTTTCAAAATTAGCCACGTCAATCACCTTTTTATTGCCATTCTTGTAGTGCAAATCTGTATGGAGTATATACATAGCATTCAACCATTTATCTCACTCTATAGAGTATTTTTCTTGTGTTTTTAGTGCATTTCTAGCGAGTATCTCCCATTTCTTGTAGTCGTTTGACTTGTGACGCTTTGGAAAACCTGCGTAAGCACAATTAATTGATGGTGGAATTGGTAAAGTAAGATGTATCATAAAATTTATTAATTAAAGTATTTCTCATTCATTCCAATAGGCATTAGATTCTTCCCAGTCTTCATCGTATTTTTCATTAATCCATTTAACATATTTCTCCCATAGTGGGCTTTCTTTAAATGCGATAGCAAAGTATTTTGGTAGTGTTTTCATAAGTTTAAAAATAAGTATTACAATCTTCACAGTATCTTTTATCAAACTCTTTATGGGTTTTATGTCATATATGGAAGTAGTTTAAAAGGAGTTTAGGGAGTTTCATAGAAAGGAATTAAGAAAAATCATCAATATGAATTTCAATATAGAGTCACTCATTTCCTACATAGATTCAAGATGCAAAGCAATCTTCATCAATATAATCAGCTATAATAGCTTCAATGAGAGGCTCCATTTCATAAAGTTCTGTTACCTGAAAAAATGCTTGTTTTATAAAAAGTATTCTTTTTGGCTCATCTTCTGATGCGTTCATATCATAGTCATGTTCTCAGAAATCAAAACCAATGATTCTATAGTTTTCAGCGTGTCATCTGAATAATTCCATAAGTTCATAACGAATTTCCCATAGGTTATCATTTAGTGCTTGTGTAGCGAGTTTAAATTTATCCATATAATTATTGATTAAGTAATGCCCATCAAATTAAAAAGAGAGCTATGAAAAAGATAGGAGGATAGT
>Ga0268298_10003072_pt1 | contig 17433 bp, 14 predicted proteins | sample WWTPWeurt_MetaG_FD_194462 | JGI IMG/M metagenome (GOLD analysis project Ga0268298, IMG submission 194462) | Activated sludge microbial communities from WWTP in Nijmegen, Gelderland, Netherland - WWTP Weurt | ecosystem: Engineered > WWTP > Aerobic digester > Activated sludge | place...
ATCGCCTGGTCGCGGGTGGCGCCGTGCACGATCAATTTGGCGATCATCGAGTCGTAGAACATCGAGATTTCGCCGCCTTCATAGACGCCGGTGTCGACGCGCACGCCGCCGGCGCCCGGCATCGGCTCGGCCGCCACCATGTTGGTGGCGGGCGGCAGGAACTTGACCAGGCGGCCGGTGGATGGCAGGAAGTTGCGGAACGGGTCCTCGGCATTGATGCGACATTCCATCGCCCAGCCGTTGAGCTTGATCTCTTCCTGCTTGAAGGGCAGCGGCTCGCCGGCGGCAACGCGGATCATCAGCTCGACCAGGTCCAGCCCGGTAATGCACTCGGTGACCGGGTGCTCGACCTGCAGGCGCGTGTTCATCTCCAGGAAGTAGAACTGCTTGTCCTTGCCGCCGACGACGAATTCGACGGTGCCGGCCGACTGGTAGTTCACCGCCTTGGCCAGCGCCACGGCCTGCTCGCCCATCGCCTTGCGGGTGGCGGCGTCGAGGAAGGGGCTGGGCGCCTCTTCGATCACCTTCTGGTGCCGGCGCTGGATCGAGCATTCGCGCTCATGCAGGTAGACGCAGTTGCCGTGCGCGTCGCCGAGCACCTGGATTTCGATGTGGCGGGGTTCCTCGACATACTTCTCCATGAACACGCGGTCGTCGCCAAACGCATTCTTCGCCTCGTTCTTGCAGGAGGCGAAGCCTTCGTGGCATTCCTGGTCGTTGAAGGCGACGCGCAGTCCTTTTCCGCCGCCGCCCGCCGAGGCCTTGATCATCACCGGGTAGCCGATACCCCTGGCGATCTCGACCGCCTGCTCGGGCGTGTCGATGGGGTCGTTGTAGCCGGGGATGATGTTGACCCTGGCGTTCAGCGCCAGCTTCTTGGAGGCGATCTTGTCGCCCATGGCCGCCACCGAGTAGTGCTTGGGGCCGATGAACTTGATGCCGGCCTCTTCCAGCGTGCGCGAGAACGCCTCGTTCTCGGAGAGGAAGCCGTAGCCCGGATGCACGGCTTCGGCGCCGGTTTCCTTGCAGGCGGCGATGATCTTGTCGCCACGCAGGTAGGACTCCTTGGAAGCCGCCGGGCCGATGCAGACGGCCTCGTCGGCCAAGTCCACGTGCAGGGCATCCTTGTCGGCCTCGGAATAGACGGCGACCGTCTTGATGCCCATGCGGCGGGCGGTCTTGATGACCCGGCAGGCGATTTCGCCCCTGTTTGCAATCAAAATTTTGGTGAACATGGCTCTACCCTTACAGAGGGATATTCCCGTGCTTGCGCCACGGATTGGTGATCGACTTATTTCTCAGCATGACGAGGCTGCGGCAGATGCGCTTGCGCGTCTCGTGCGGCTGGATCACATCGTCGATGAAGCCGCGCGCGCCGGCCACGAACGGATTGGCGAACTTGGCCTTATATTCCGCCTCGCGTTCGGCCAACAAGGCCTTGTCGCTCTTTTCCTCGCGGAAAATGATCTCCACCGCGCCCTTCGGCCCCATCACCGCAATCTCGGCCGAGGGCCAGGCGAAGTTCACGTCGCCGCGCAGGTGCTTGGAGGCCATCACGTCGTAGGCGCCGCCGTAGGCCTTGCGGGTGATGACGGTGATCTTCGGCACCGTGCATTCGGCGTAGGCGTAGAGCAGCTTGGCGCCGTGCTTGATAATGCCGCCGTATTCTTGCGCAGTGCCGGGCATGAAGCCGGGCACGTCCACGAAGGTGACGATGGGAATGTTGTAGGCGTCGCAAAAGCGGACGAAGCGCGCGGCCTTGATCGAGGACTTGATGTCCAGGCAGCCGGCCAGCACCATCGGCTGGTTGGCGACGATGCCCACGGTCTGGCCTTCCATGCGGGCAAAGCCGATGACGATGTTCTTGGCGTGGTCCGGTTGCAGCTCGAAGAAGTCGCAGTCGTCCACCGACTTGATGATCAGCTCCTTGATGTCGTAGGGCTTGTTCGGGTTGTCCGGCACCAAGGTATCGAGGCTGTAGTCTAGGCGGTCGGCCGGGTCGGGGCTGGGCCGCAGCGGCGGCTTTTCCTTGTTGTTGAGCGGCAGGTAGTTGAAGAAGCGGCGCAGCATCAGCAGCGCATCGACGTCGTTCTCGAAGGCGAGATCGGCGACGCCCGACTTGCTGGTGTGGGTGACCGCGCCGCCCAGCTCTTCGGCGGTGACTTCCTCGTGGGTGACGGTCTTCACCACTTCCGGGCCGGTGACGAACATGTAGGAGGTGTCCTTGACCATGAAGATGAAGTCGGTCATCGCCGGGCTATAAACGGCGCCGCCGGCGCAGGGCCCCATGATCAGCGAGATCTGCGGGATCACGCCGCTGGCCATGGCGTTGCGCTGGAAGACGTCAGCATAGCCGCCGAGCGAAGCGACGCCTTCCTGGATGCGCGCGCCGCCGGAGTCGTTGAGGCCGATCACCGGCGCGCCGACCTTCATGGCGTGGTCCATGACCTTGCAGATCTTCTCCGCGTGGGCCTCGGACAGCGCGCCGCCGAAGACGGTGAAATCCTGCGAAAAGACGAACACCATGCGGCCGTTGATGGTGCCATAGCCGATGACGACGCCATCACCGGGAATCTTGCTCTCGGCCATGCCGAAATCCGTGCAGCGATGCTCCTTGAACATGTCCCATTCCTCGAAGGTGCCGGGATCGAGCAGCAGTTCGATGCGTTCGCGCGCGCTCAGCTTGCCCTTCTTGTGCTGCGCCTCGATGCGCTTCCGGCCGCCGCCGAGGCGGGCCTGCTCACGCTTGCGGTCCAGTTGTTCGATGATCTCGTGCATGGATGTCTCCTACGAAAATCCCTAAAAGAATCGGTTCAGCAGGTTGAGCAGCTTGTGCGCCGCGGCCGTCGGCGTCGTCGCGCCGGCCTCGACCGCCCGCGCCAGACTCGGCAGCGCCGAGTGCACGGCCGGATGCTCGCGAAAACGCCGGCGCAGGCCGGCGTCGATCATGGTCCACATCCAGTCCAGCGACTGGCGGCGGCGCTTGGCGGCCAATTCGCCGGAGGCCGCCAGCGTATCGCGGTAGTTCAGCAGCGTCCGCCAGAAGTCAGTCATGGCGGCACGCCGCCCCTCTCCCTTGGCGCTGGCGGTCAGCACCGGCGGCTGCCAGTTCGCCGAGGCGGGCCGCAGCATGGCCAGCGCCGCCCGCATCTGCGCGGCGGCGCGCTCGGCCGCCACGGCGTCGATATCCGCCTTGTTGAAGACGACGATGTCGGCCAGCTCGACGACGCCCTTCTTGATCGCCTGCAAGTCGTCGCCGGCATTGGGCAGTTGCAGCAGCACGAAACAGTCGGTCATGCCGGCGACCGTCGTCTCGCTCTGCCCCACGCCGACCGTTTCGACGATGATGACGTCGAAGCCGGCCGCCTCGCAGAGCAGCAGCGCCTCGCGGGTTTTTTCGGCGACGCCGCCCAGCGACCCTGACGAGGGCGAGGGCCGGATGAAAGCCTCGATGTGCTGCGACAGTTCCTCCATGCGCGTCTTGTCGCCAAGGATGGAGCCGCCCGACACGGACGACGAGGGATCGACCGCCAGCACGGCGACGCGATGGCCCTGTTCGATCAGATACATGCCGAGCGCTTCGATGAAGGTCGATTTGCCGACGCCCGGCACGCCGGTGATGCCGACGCGGATCGACTTGCCGGTCTGCGGCAGCAGCGCATCGAGCAGCGCTTCGGCGCGCTGCTGATGGTCCGGCTTGAACGACTCGACCAGCGTGATCGCCTTGGCCAGCGCGCGTCGCGCGCCGCCCAGCACGCCATCAGCCAGCGCACGATCCTCCGCGAGGAGGGCAGTTGGCGGAAAGTCAGCCATGGCGGGACGCCATTCGATGCTTGCCTATGCGTCGCGCGGCGCGTGCCTGGCGCTGATGGCGCGCAGCACCTTGTGTGCGGCGTCGGGGATCGGCGTGCCCGGGCCGAAAATGCCGGCCACACCGGTTTTTTCCAGGAACTCATAGTCCTGCGCCGGCACCACGCCGCCGACGAAGACGACGATGTCCTCGGCACCTTCCTGCTTCAGCGCCGCGATGAGCTGGGGCACCAGCGTCTTGTGGCCGGCGGCGAGCGTGGAGACGCCGATGGCGTGCACGTCGTTTTCCATCGCCTGGCGCGCCGCTTCCTCCGGCGTCTGGAACAGCGGGCCGACGTCGACGTCGAAGCCGAGGTCGGCGAAGGCCGTGGCGACCACCTTGGCGCCGCGATCGTGGCCGTCCTGGCCGAGCTTGGTGACCATGATGCGCGGCCTTCTGCCCTCGTGGGCAATGAAAGTTTCGACCTGATCCAGCAAGGACTTCATGCTTTCTCCCTCTCCGAAGGCGCCGCGATAAACGCCGCTGACCGTCTGGTGGCTGGCGCGATGCCGGCCATAGACTTTCTCCAGCGCGTCGGAGATCTCGCCGACCGTGGCGCGCAGGCGCGTCGCCTTGATCGCCAAATCGAGCAGGTTCCCGGTGCCGTCGCGCGCCGCCGCGGTCAGCGCGTCGAGCGCCGCCTGTGTCGCCGCATGGTCGCGCGTCGCCTTGTTCTTTTGCAGGCGGGCGATCTGCGCCTCGCGTACGGCGTGGTTGTCGATATCGAGGATGTCGATTGGCGCCTCTTCCTTGAGCTTGTACTTGTTCACGCCGACGATGACGTCCTGGCCCGAGTCGATGCGCGCCTGCTTCTCGGCGGCGCACTTCTCGATCTGCAGCTTGGCCCAGCCGGTTTCGACGGCATGGGTCATGCCGCCCATCTTCTCGATGTCCTCAATGATCCGCCACGCCGCGTCGGCCATGTCCTGGGTCAGCTTTTCCATCATGTAGCTGCCGGCCCAGGGATCGATGACGTTGCAGATGTGCGTTTCTTCCTGGATCAGGATCTGGGTGTTGCGGGCGATGCGCGCCGAGAATTCGGTCGGCAGCGCGATGGCCTCGTCGAAGGCGTTGGTGTGCAACGACTGCGTGCCGCCGAACACCGCCGCCATGGCTTCGATGGTGGTGCGCACGACGTTGTTGTACGGGTCCTGCTCGGTCAGCGACCAGCCCGAGGTCTGGCAGTGCGTGCGCAGCATCAGCGACTTCGGGTTCTTGGCGCCGAACTGCTTCATGATGCGCCACCAGAGCAGACGCGCGGCGCGCAGCTTGGCCACTTCGAGGTAGAAGTTCATGCCGATGCCGAAGAAGAAGGAGAGCCGGCCGGCGAAGGCATCGACGTCGAGCCCCTTATTCATCGCGGTACGCACGTACTCCATGCCGTCGGCAAGCGTGAAGGCCAGTTCCAGCGTCTGCGTCGCCCCGGCTTCCTGGATGTGGTAGCCGGAGATCGAGATGGAGTTGAACTTCGGCATGTTGCCGGCCGTGTAACCGATGATGTCGGCGATGATGCGCATCGACGGCTCGGGCGGGTAGATATAGGTGTTGCGGACCATGAACTCCTTGAGGATGTCGTTCTGGATGGTCCCGGCCAGCTGGTCCTGCGCCACGCCCTGCTCCTCGGCGGCGACTACGTAGCCGGCCAGCACCGGCAGCACGGCGCCGTTCATGGTCATGGAGACCGACACCGTGTCGAGCGGGATACCGTCGAACAGGATCTTCATGTCTTCGACCGAGTCGATCGCCACACCCGCCTTGCCGACGTCGCCGACCACGCGCGGGTGATCGGAGTCGTAGCCGCGATGGGTGGCCAGGTCGAAGGCGACCGACACGCCCTGCGCGCCGGCAGCGAGCGCCTTGCGGTAGAAGGCGTTGGAGGCCTCGGCGGTGGAAAAGCCGGCGTACTGCCGGATGGTCCAGGGCCGCGCCGAGTACATGGTGGCCTGCGGCCCTCGCAGGAAGGGCTCGAAGCCCGGCAGGGTGTCGGCGAAGGGCAGCGTTTCGGTATCGGCCTTGGTGTAGAGCGCCTTCACCGTCAGCCCTTCCGGGGTCTGCCAGTTCAGCTTCGCCACGTCGCCCCCTGGCGCGGCCTTGGCCGCCGCCTTGTCCCAGGCCTCGCGGCCCGGCAGCTTTACTTCCGGATACTTGCTCATCGTTTCCATCCTCCGCCTTTCACCCTTCCCATGTCGGGCTTGACATGATGCCGCCCGACATAATACTGTATCCATAATTATGAATGCAAGACCGGATACCGACAGCTTGAGCCTCGCCGCGCCGGCACTTTACGAGCAGGTCGCCGAACGCCTGCGCAGCCGCATCTACGCGCACGAACTGGCGCCAGGCGCCTGGGTGGACGAACAGGCCATCGCCGCCGAGTATGGCATCTCGCGCACGCCGCTGCGCGAGGCGCTCAAGGTGCTGGCGGCCGAAGGCCTGGTGACGCTCAAGCCAAGGCGCGGCTGCTATGTCACCGAGCTCTCGGAGCAGGACCTCGACGAAATCTTCCCGGTCATGGCGCTGCTGGAGGGCCGCTGCGCGCAGGAGGCCACCGCCAAGGCCGGCGCGGAGGACATCAGCCGCCTCGAGGCGATCCACGCCGAGCTCGAACGCCATGCCGCCGCGGGCGACGCGGATCGATTCTTCGAGACCAATCAGCGCTTCCACGGCGCCTTGCAGGAACTCGCCGGCAATCGCTGGCTGCGCCAGCTGATCGACGAGACGCGCAAGTTCATCAAGCTGACCCGGCGCGACTCGCTCAACCGCGAGGGCCGGCTGCGCCAGTCGCTGGCCGAGCACCGCGCCATCCTTGCCGCCATCGCGCACCGACGCCCGGACGAGGCGGCGCGCCTGATGCACGATCACATCCAGTCGGGCCGCGCCGCCCTGGCGCGGCTCCAGGCCGCCGGATAAGCCATGCCGCGCCGCATGCTGATCGTCATCGCCACCATCCTCCAGCTGCTGGTCGCGCCGGCGGTGGCCGCCGGGCCGAAAGTCAGCCGTGGCGAAGCGCCGGCACCAGCCAATCGCATCGACAATCGCATCGTCATCCAGATCAATGAGGACGACTCGAAGAAGTGGCACGCCGTGCTCGCCAACATCCACAACATCCAGGCCGAACTGGGTGCCGGCAACGTCAAGGTCGCCGTCGTCGTCATCGGCCAGGGTCTCGGCATGCTGATGGCCGACGCGCTGACCGCGAATGGCGTGCAGGACGCCATGGCGGCCGGCGTCGAGTTCGTCGCCTGCGGCAATTCCATGAAGGCGCAGAAGATCGACAAGGCCGACCTGATCGAAGGCGTCGGCGTCACCGTGGCCGGTTATGTCGAACTGATGCGCCGGCAGCAGCAGGGCTGGGCTTACCTGCGGCCATGACGGAAGCCGTGCTGGCCGACTGGTCGCTGATCGACACCGTCCTGCTCGACATGGATGGCACCCTGCTCGACCTCCATTTCGACAACCATTTCTGGCAGACCCACGTGCCGCGGCGCTATGCCGAGACACGCGGTCTGAGCGGCGAGGCGGCCCGCGAGGAACTGATGAGCCGCTACCACGCGCGCGCCGGCACACTGGATTGGTACTCGGTCGATTACTGGGCGACGGAACTGGAAATGGACATCATGCGCCTCAAGGAAGAGGTCGCGCACCTGATCGCCGTGCACCCGAGCGTCACCGAATTCCTCGCCGCCGTGCGCGCCAGCGGCCGGCGCGTGGCGCTGGTCACCAACGCCCACCACAAGAGCGTGACGCTGAAGATGGCGCGCACGGGGCTGCGCCCCCATTTCGACGCCATCGTCAGTTCGCACGCGCTCGGCCTGCCCAAGGAGGATGTCGGCTTCTGGCGCAGGCTGCAAGCAGTCGAACCCTTCGATCCGGCGCGCAGCCTGCTGGTCGACGACAGCCTGCCGGTGCTCGATTCGGCGCGTGATTACGGTCTTGGGCAATTGCTGGCCGTGCGCCGACCCGATACCCGGCAGCCGGAAAAGGACACCACCGGCTATCGCGCCATCGGCAGCTTCGCCGAGATCATGCCGGCGCGCCACGACGACTGACTTTCGCCGCGCTCAGATACCCCACGTGACCGGCTTGCCGGCCTTCAGCGAATACTCGAACATCTCGATCAGCGGCACGGCGCGCTGGGCCAGGCCGACGTAGGCACGCTGGCCGCCGCCGGGCGCTGCCTCGGTTTCCGGCTGGTCGTATTCTCCGGCGTGGCGGGCGCGACCATCGGCGATCGCCGCCCGCAGCCGGGCGATGGCCTCGGGCAGTTGTTCGACGGTGAGAATGCCGCGCGTCGAAAACTCGCGGCCCATGATGTCCATCATGCGCCTGGCGACGTCGTCGAACATCATGATGTCGGCCGCCGCGTCGGAACGAAAGACGATCATGCCGCCTCCTCCATCATCAGGGCGTCGAACCAGCGCAACAGGCGCTCGGCCACCTTGCGCCAGTCGTGTTCGAGCATCAGGCCGTGGCCCATGCCGGGAAAGATTTCCGCCTCGACGCCGTAGCGGCTGGCCGTCATGTGGGCGGTGGACACCGGCATCAGGTGGTCGTGTTCCGCGCCGATGACCAGCAGCGGCACGTCGTGGATGCGCGCAGCACGCGGCAGATCGAACAGGCTCATGTCCCAGATGGCGCGATGCGATTCCGGCTGCGACCAGCGGTAGAAGCGCGTCAGGTCGTCGACGCTGATCGGTTGGGCGAACAGCGCCTCGCGCAGGGTTTCGAGCGCGACGCGGCCGCCGCCCATCAAACTGTTGAGATCCTGGAACAGCGTCGGCCGCGCGAACATGACGTTGATCGCCGCCGACATCAGGCCTTGCGGCGGCACCGAGCACATCAGCACGGCGCCGGCCGCCGCGTGTTCCTCGAGGTACTTCTGGACGACGAAGCCGCCCATGGAATGGCCGATCAGGATGGGTGGCGTCGGCAGCCGCGCCACCGTCTCGGCGACATCGGCGACATAGTCGGCGATCGACAGGTGGTCGAGGCGATCGCGGCCGCGGCTGCGGCCATGGCCGGACAGGCTGACGGCATGGGCGGCGTAGCCCGCCTCGGCGAAAAAGGGCAGGAAGTGCTCATCCCAGCACCAGGCGCCGGTGAAGGCGCCATGCACGAACAGCAAGGGAGTCAGCTTCGCCGGCCTTGCCGGCAGGCGGGCCAGCACTTCGAGATCCTGAGAACGGGTTTGACTCATGGTGGCGCCCGCTGGCGGGCTATGATGGCATCAATGCCACGATTCTAACCCTCGTCATCCATCATGAAATGGGCACTGTCCCTCTTGCTGGTCGTGCTGCTGCTCGGCCTGCTGCATCCGCGCCTGGTTGATCGCCTGCGCCTGGGCCGGCTGCCGGGTGACCTGCGTTTTCGGCTGCGCGGCCGCGACTATCTGTTGCCCTTCGCCAGCACGCTGCTGCTGTCGCTGCTGGCGGCGCTATTGTTCCGGCTGCTGTAACGCGGCGGCGACGGCCGCCGCGCGCGCTTCGTGGATCCGCGCCGGAATCCGCGCCGGATCGGCACAGCCGGCGGCAACCGCGCCGGCATCGACGCCGCGCGCCGCCGCCACGGCGCACCGCCACCACTGACTTTGCGTGAAAGCGCGCTCCTCGAAACCGAGCCGGCCGCGATAGTCGGCCTCGCACGCACCAAGCAGTTCCTCGAACCGCTCCGGCCGGCGGAACACATCGCAGCGTTCCAGGATCGTCACGACGGTTTTCGCGCGCAACTGGTCGATCTTGTACATATCGCCGTGGTAGCGCGCGACCAGCAGCGCCAGGTTGCAGCAATCGGCCGGCACGCGCAAGCGTTCGCAGACGGGACCGAGCAGCGACACGCTGCGCTGCTCGTGGCCGATGTGGCGCGGCAGCACGTCGGCCGGCGTGGTGCCCTTGCCCAGGTCATGCGTCAGCGCGGCGAAGCGCGCCGGCAATGCGAGATTCAATCGCGCCGCCATGTCGATCACCATCATCACATGCGTGCCGGTATCGATTTCCGGATGGTAATCGGCGCGCTGCGGCACGCCCCAGAGGCGGTCCAGTTCGGGCAGAAGCTTGCGCAGCGCGCCGCACTGGCGCAACAGTTCGAACATCCGCGACGGCTTCGCTTCCATGAGCCCGCGCGCCAGTTCCTGCCAGACGCGCTCGGCCACCAGGTGATCCACCTCGCCGGCCGCGACCAGCGCGCGCATCAGCGCGACCGTTTCCCCGGCGACGGTGAAATCGTGGAAGCGCGCGGCGAAGCGCGCCACGCGCAGCACGCGCACGGGATCCTCGGCGAAGGCCGGCGAGACATGGCGCAGCACCTTGGCGGCGAGATCGGCGCGGCCGTTGAACGGGTCGATGTAGCCGTCGTCCTCGGCCTTGGCGATGGCGTTGATGGTGAGGTCGCGCCGCGCCAGGTCCTCTTCGATGGTGACGTCGGCGTCGGCGTGGAACACAAAACCCTTGTAGCCCGGCGCCGTCTTGCGCTCGGTGCGCGCCAGCGCGTATTCCTCGTGCGTCTCCGGGTGCAGGAAAACGGGAAAGTCCTTGCCGACCGCCCTGAAGCCGCGCGCCGCCATCTGCTCGGGCGTGGCGCCGACGACGACCCAGTCGCGGTCCCGCACCGGCAGCCCGAGCAATTCGTCGCGGACGGCGCCGCCGACGGCGAACACCTTCACGCTAGAACAGCTCGATGTCGCCGCCGCTGGCTTCCACTTCCTGCATGCGCGCGGCCATGTACTGTTCGAGCGCCGCCTTGACCGGCACGCCGCGCATGACGGCGTCGAACATGGCGCGCTCCTCGACCATGGTGTACTTCGAGGCGATCAGCTGTTGCAGCGCCGCCCACTCGCTCGGGTTGTAGCGGCGCGCCGGACTGTTCACCAGTTCCGAAAGCGAGGCCAGGCTGTGGCAGACATGGTCGAGCCGTTGCACCAGGCGGTCGTAAAACTGGAAGGCGATCACCGACTGTTGCGCCTGCTGCGCCACCTGGCGGGCGCTATCGCGGACTTCGCCGATCTCCGGTTCGAGCACGCGCTCGCCGAGGGCGGCCATCTTGCGGTCGATGTCGTCGAGCAGGCCGGCCATGGCGGTGAAGGATTCGGTCAGCACGTTTACCGAAGCGTTGGAATCACGCATGGCCGCATCGACCTGGCCGGCGGCCAGCTCCAGCATCAGCACCGTCTCGCGCACCTGGCTCCAGGCCAGATCCGGCGCATGGGCCTCGGTGCCACGCGGCGTTCCGTCGTTCTGCTCCGCCATCTTGGTCTCCCTGTCTGCGAAGGCGACATGTTAGCGCCTCCCGGCGGAGCCGGCGCCGCGATGAGGCCGGAAAAACCTGAACTACTGCGCGCGCTCGGAACCGCGGCCGATGAACGAGACCGGAAAGACGGCTTCCGGCCCGGCGCCGATGCCGGGCGCGCCGGCATAGTCGGGCATTGCCACCGGCAGCGTGCCGCCGGCCTGCATCAGCTTCTGGATCAGCACCTGCACTTGGCCGACCAGCCATTCCTCCTCGACCTGGGTCGGCATGAAGCGCAGCGCCTTCACGCTGTCCGGCACGTCCGCCGGCATCATCGTCTCATTGGCGGCGAATGCCGTCGCGAAAAATGGGCCGGCGACGAAGCAGACACGCCAACCGCCGGTACCATCGGCCTGGATGATGAAAACCCGCGCGCCCTCGGCGCGCTGTTCCTCGTCCTCGCTGCGTTCGCCGAACACCGGCGCCGCCGCGAACGCAGCCCGCCTCGCGTTGTTCTGCACGTAATGCACGGCCTGCTCGAAGCTCATGCGGCCATCCTGTTCTTCCGTCGTCATGTCGATCTCCTCGTTGGGGTTACCACGGACGCGAGCCATAGTTCGGCTTCTGTTGTTTTCATATTGTCACGCTTCGCCCGATCTTCAAACCACTCGTGAGCGAGTGGCCCATGGCATGGCGAACGCTACCCGTCGGCGCCGCCCTCACGCCGCCGGCAACGTCAGGGGCGACACGACCTCGATATTGGCGGTCAGGGGATACGGCTCGTTCACGGGAGCCACGAGATAGGCGCGCGTCACCCCCAGGTCTTCGCAGGCGTTCCAGAAGCCGCGCGACGGCTTCGGCGCCGACGACAGCTTGATCTCGTAACCGATGCGCTGCCCGCCATGTTCGACGACAAGATCGAGTTCCGCGCCGACGGCGGTCCGGTAGAAGCCGACGGTCGCCAGGGGCGGCAGCGCAGCGATGATCTGCTCGATGACGAAACCCTCCCACGAATGGCCGGCCATCGGATGCCCGGCCAGGTCATCGAGGCTAGCGATCCCGAGCAGCGCATGCAGCAAGCCGCTGTCGCGCACGTAGACCTTGGGCGACTTCACGAGCCGCTTGCCGACATTGGCCAGGTACGGCTCCAGTCGCCGCAACATCAGCGCATCCACCAGCAGGTCGAGATAGCGCGCCACCGTGGTGTGGGCGACGCCGCCGAGCGCCGCGCCAAGCTGCGAAGCGTTGAACAGCTGGCCTTGCAGGTGGGCGCACATGCGCCAGAAGCGACGCAAGGTCTCGGCGGGAATCGTCACGCCCAGCTGCGGCAGGTCGCGCGCCAGGAAGGTCTGCACAAAATCCGCGCGCCAGGCCAGCGACTCCGCGTCGCTCGGCGCGAGATAGCTGCGCGGGAAGCCCCCCCGCAGCCAGAGCGACGATACCCGCGCCCGATCATCCACGCAGCCCTCGGTGCTCCCGACAACCTCGCCGGCCAGGAAGGGCGGCAGTTCGATATAAGCGACGCGGCCGGCCAGCGATTCGGCGCTTTGGCGCAGCAGCCGCCCGCTGGCCGAGCCGAGCAGCAGGAAGCGGCCCGGGCGGCGGGCGGCATCGATCTCGGGGCGCAGGGCCGCGAAGATGTCAGGCATGGCCTGGACTTCGTCCAGCACCACCAGGCGCCCGCGCTGGCGCGACAGAAACGCTTCCGGATCGGAGAGCCGCGCCCGGTCCGCCTCGCGCTCCAGATCGAGGAACAGCGCATCCGGCATCGTTGCCGCCAGTTCGCGCGCCAGCGTCGTCTTGCCTACCTGGCGCGGCCCGAGCAGAACCAGCGCCGGCTGCCAAGCCAGTTGCCGACGGGCTTCGTTAAGGAGCTTTCGCTGTAGCATTGCTGCATTTTGAGCGATGAGCGCTCAAAATACAATATTGCTACAGCAGCGGCGCCAGCCAGCGCTTGGCCTCGGCAACCTCCATGCCGTTGCGCTTCGCCCAATCCTGCAATTGATCCTCGCCGATCTTGCCGACAGCGAAGTATTTTGCCTTCGGATGCGCGAGGTAGAAGCCCGACACCGAGGCGGCCGGCGTCATGGCGTAGCTTTCGGTGAGGCCCATTCCCGCATTCGCCGGCGCATCGAGCAGCCGGAACAAATCGCCCTTGGCGACGTGGTCCGGGCAGGCCGGGTAGCCGGGCGCCGGGCGGATGCCCTGGTACTTCTCGGCGACGAGTTCATCGTTGCTCAGCGACTCGGCGGCGGCGTAGCCCCAGTAGTCCTTGCGCACGCGCTGGTGCAGCCACTCGGCAGCCGCCTCGGCCAGCCGGTCGGCCAGCGACTTGAGCATGATGGCGTGGTAGTCGTCGTGCTGCGCCTCGAACTCGGCCAGCTTCCTCTCGATGCCGAGGCCGGCCGTCACTGCGAATGCACCGGCGTAATCGGTCATCGGCGTGCCGCCATCACTGACTTTCGGAGCGACGAAGTCGGACAGGCACTGGTTCGGCTTGCCGTCGGGGCGCTGCTGCTGTTGGCGCAGGTTACGCCAGCGCATCAGCGGTTCGCCTTCTTCATTGCGAAACTCGATGTCGTCGCCGTCGGCATTGGCGGCAAAGAGGCCGAAGACCGCGTTGGCGGTGAGCCACTTCTCCGCGACGATCCTGGCCAGCATGGCCTGGCCGTCGGCGAACACCTGCCGCGCCTGCTCGCCAACCCTGGCGTCGTCGAGGATCTTCGGATACGCACCGGCAAGGTCCCAGGTCTGGAAGAACGGACCCCAGTCGATGTACTTCGCCAGCGTGGCGAGATCGAGTTCGCGCAACACGGTGACGCCGAGTTGCCTTGGCTTCACGGGCGCATAGTCGAAGTTCGGCCGGTTGGCGCGCGCGGCTTCCAGCGACATCAACGGCACGCCCTTCTTGCCGGCGTGCTGGGCGCGCACCTTCTCGTAATCGGCGGCGATTTCGGCGACGAAGCTCGCCCGCATCTCCGCCGAGAGCAGGCGCGTGACAACGCCGACGGCGCGCGATGCATCGGGCACGTAGACGACCGGCCCGTTGTAGTTCGGCGCGATCTTGATCGCGGTGTGGGCGCGGCTGGTGGTGGCGCCGCCGATCAGCAGCGGCGCGCTGAACCCCTGGCGCTGCATTTCGGCGGCGATATGGCTCATCTCCTCCAGCGAAGGCGTGATCAGGCCGGAAAGGCCGACGGCCTGCGCGCCGTGCTCCCTGGCCGCGTGCAGGATCTTGTCGGCCGGCACCATGACGCCGAGGTCGACCACTTCGTAGCCGTTGCAGGAGAGCACGACGCCGACGATGTTCTTGCCGATGTCGTGCACGTCGCCCTTGACGGTGGCGATGACGATCTTGCCCTTCGCCGCCGCGCCGCTCTTCTTCTTGTCCTCCTCGATGTAGGGCACGAGATGGGCGACGGCCTGCTTCATGACGCGCGCCGATTTCACCACCTGCGGCAGGAACATCTTGCCGGCACCAAAGAGGTCGCCGACGCTGTTCATGCCGGCCATCAGCGGGCCCTCGATCACCGCCAGCGGCGGCTTGCCCTGCGCTTCGAGGGCCGCGCGGCACTGTTCGGTATCCTCGACCACGAACTCGGTGATGCCCTTGACCAGTGCATGGGCGAGCCGCTGCTCGACCGGCCAGTCACGCCAGGCGAGGTCCTGCACCTGCTCCTTGGCCTGGCCCTTGACAGTGGTGGCGAACTCGACCAGCGCATCGCCCGCGCCCACCTTGCGATTCAGCACCACGTCCTCGACCTTCTCCCGCAACACGGGATCGAGCTGGTCGTAAACGCCGAGCTGGCCGGCGTTGACGATGCCCATGGTGAGGCCGGCCTGGATGGCGTGATAGAGGAAGACGGTGTGGATCGCCTCGCGCACCGGCTCGTTGCCGCGGAAGGAGAACGAGACGTTCGAGATGCCGCCGGAGATGCGGGCGTGCGGCAGGTTGGCGCGAATCCAGCGGCAGGCCTCGATGAAGTCGACCGCGTAGTTGTCGTGCTCGGCGATGCCGGTGGCAATGGCGAAGACGTTGGGATCGAAGACGATGTCCCCGGCCGCGAAGCCGTCGGCCGTGAGCAGGTCGTAGGCGCGCTGGCAGATCTCGGTCTTGCGCCGGTAGGTGTCGGCCTGGCCCTGCTCGTCGAAGGCCATAACGATCACGGCGGCGCCGTAGCGGCGGGCGAGGCGCGCTTGTTCGAGGAACTTCTCTTCGCCCTCCTTGAGCGAGATCGAATTGACGATGCCCTTGCCCTGGATGCACTTGAGGCCGGCCTCGATCACCTCCCACTTGGAGGAATCGAGCATGAACGGCACCTTGGCGATGTCCGGCTCGGAAGCGGCGAGATTGAGGAAGCGCACCATGGCTGCCTTGCCGTCGAGCATGGCCTCGTCCATGTTCACGTCGACCACCTGGGCGCCGCTCTCGACTTGCTGGCGCGCGACGCGCAGCGCGTCGTCGTAGCGCTCTTCCAGGATCATCTTGGCGAAGGCGCGCGAACCGGTGACGTTGGTGCGCTCGCCGACGTTGACGAACAGCGAATCGGCGCCGATGTTGCACGGTTCCAGCCCGGAAAGACGCAGGCGAAAGTCAGGCGTGGCGACACGCCGTGGCGCCATGCCTTCGACCGATTGCGCAATGGCGCGAATGTGCTCGGGCGTGGTGCCGCAGCAGCCGCCGACGATATTGACGATGCCCGATTTCGCCCAGTCGCCGATCTCGGCCGCCAGCATCGCGGGCGTTTCGTCGTAGCCGCCGAAGGCGTTGGGCAGGCCGGCGTTCGGGTGCGCGGAGACGAAGCAGTCGCACAACCGCGAGAGTTCCTCCACGTACTGCCTCAACTCTTTCGCGCCCAGCGCGCAGTTGAAGCCGAACGACAGCGGCCGCACGTGGCGCAGGGAATTCCAGAACGCTTCCGCCGTCTGGCCGGAGAGCGTGCGGCCGGAAGCGTCGGTGATGGTGCCGGAAATCATGACCGGCCAGCGCCGGCCGGCCTGGTCGAAGAATTGTTCGATGGCGAACAGCGCCGCCTTGGCGTTGAGCGTGTCGAAAATGGTTTCGACCAGCAGGATGTCGGCGCCGCCTTCGACCAGGCCGCGAATCGCTTCCGTGTAGTCGGCGACCAGCGCATCGAAAGTGACGTTGCGGAAACCCGGGTCATTCACATCCGGCGATAGCGAGCAGGTACGCGAAGTCGGGCCGAGCACGCCGGCGACGAAGCGGGGCTTGGCGGGGTTCTTCGCGGTCCACTCGTCGCACAGGCCGCGCGCCAGCTTCGCGCCTTCGAAGTTCAGTTCATGGACCAGCGCTTCGAGCCGGTAATCGGCCTGCGACACCGCCGTCGAGTTGAAGGTGCAGGTTTCGATGATATCGGCGCCGGCTGCCAGGTACGCAGCGTGGATGCCGCCGATCACGTCGGGCCTGGTGAGCATCAGCAGGTCGTTGTTGCCCTTGAGGTCGCGCCGATGATCGGCAAACCGCTCGCCGCGATAGTCGGCTTCGGTCAGGCCATGACGCTGGACCATGGTGCCCATGGCGCCGTCGAGAATGAGAAGGCGCCGCGCCAGCAGTTGGCGCAGTTCGTCGCTACGGTCGGGGGACATGGCGGAACCAACGGAAGTGATTGAAATTGATGAGAATTCTAACACGCCAGCGGCAAGGCGGCCGCTCGCCGGGCGCTCGTCGCTCGTGTCAATCCGACGGGTGGTCGCCAACCGTTTCGAGCAGGCGCTCGAGCAGGCGCGTCACGTCGGCCATCGACGCGGACAAATCGACATCGATCGAGTCATTCGGCATCTCGCGCAGCCGAACCTCCACCGCGCGCGCCGCCTCGGCCAGGGCGTTGGCGCCGAGGGTTGCCGCAACGCCCTTGAGGCTGTGGGCGATGCGCCGGGCATCCCCCTGCGCGCCGTTCGCCAGGCATGTCGCCAGCGCGGCCATGTCACCGCGATGCGTCCTCGCCATCGAGCGCAGCAGGCTTACCAGCTTGCCCTGCTTGCCGCGCAGCACCGCGAGACCGCGCCGGACATCCATGCCGGGGTCGCGTGCCAGCGCCGCCACGATCTCTTCCGGACTGCGCGGCGCCGCGCTCGGGACAGGTGCCGGCGATGCGCCGCCGGCGTCGGCCACGGCCGCGCCGGCCGCCAAAGGCCGGGTCAGCCACTTGCGCAAGGTCGCATAAAGGGCGGGCGGATCGACCGGCTTGGCCACGAAATCGTTCATGCCTGCCGCCGTGCAGGCATGGCGATCCTCGTCGAAGGCATTGGCGGTCATGGCCAGGATGGGCAGATCGCGCCGGTCCGGCAGGGCCCGGATGGCCCGCGTGGCTTCCAGGCCCTCCATCTCGGGCATCAGCACG
>Ga0268298_10003074_pt1 | contig 17420 bp, 16 predicted proteins | sample WWTPWeurt_MetaG_FD_194462 | JGI IMG/M metagenome (GOLD analysis project Ga0268298, IMG submission 194462) | Activated sludge microbial communities from WWTP in Nijmegen, Gelderland, Netherland - WWTP Weurt | ecosystem: Engineered > WWTP > Aerobic digester > Activated sludge | place...
TCATCAAGGAACTGGGCGAAACCCACCACGGCATGCACATGGGCTCGTACTTCTGGCGCCCCACCGTGTGGTGGAACCCCGCCGCCGGCGTGACGCCTGCCGAGCGGGACTGGCTGGAGGAGAAATACCCCGGCTGGAACGACACCTGGGGCCAGTGCTGGGACGTCATCATCGACAACGTGGTGGACGGCAACATGGCCATGACCTACCCGGAAACCCTCCCCTACGTCTGCAACATGTGCCAGCTGCCGATTCTCGGCACGCCGGGCAAGGGCTGGAACGTCAAGGACTACCCGCTCGAATACAAGGGCCGCCTCTACCACTTCGGCTCGGAAGTGGACCGCTGGGTCTTCGAGCAGGAGCCCGAACGCTACGCCGGCCACCTCTCCATCGTGGACCGCTTCCTGGCCGGCATGATCCAGCCGATGAACCTGGAAGGCGCCCTGGCCTACATGAACATCGCGCCGGGCGAGATGGGCGACGACGCCCACAACTACGCCTGGGCCGAGGTTTACCGGGCGCTGCGCGCCTCCAAGAAGGCCGGCTGAGCCCATCCAATGCAGACCCGGCGCCCCCGTTCAATCAGGCGCCGGGCTCAACGACTACAGGAGATTCCCAAAATGGCTTTGTTTCCATTGACTTCCAATTTCGAAGGCGACTTCGTGCTGCAACTGGTGGCCGTCGATACCGAAAACACCATGGACGAAGTGGCCGCCGCGGCCGCCGTGCATTCGGTCGGGCGCCGTGTCAGGGCCCGCCCCGGCCAGATCCTGCGGGTGCGCCGCCAGGGCGGGGCAGAGTTTCTGCCGCGCACCATGAAGGTGGCCGACTCGGGCCTCAAGCCCACCGAGACGGTGGAAATCATCTGGCAGGCGCCCCAGGCCTGAGCACGCACGACACAGGAGACGGACATGAGTTTCACGAAGGTTTGTACGCTCGACGACATCTGGGAAGGGGAAATGGAGCCCTTCACCGTCGACGGCCACGACATTCTTCTGGTGTGCGCGGAAGGCGGCGAGATCAAGGCCTTCCAGGGCATCTGCCCGCACCAGGACATCGCCCTGTCGGAAGGCAAGTTCGACGGCAAGAAGCTGATCTGCCGCGCCCACCTGTGGCAGTTCGATGCCTCCAACGGCAAAGGCATCAACCCGGACGACTGCGCCCTAGCGGAATACCCGATCAAGGTGGACGGCGACGACATCTATGTCGAAACGGCAGGCGTCGAACCGCTGTTCGCCCACAGCTGAGCGGGCTTGCCCCATGGAATACCCAAGGAGAAAAAAATGAGTGTTGCAAGTTCCGCGCAGGCCTATCACAACAACATGGTGGGCCCGGTGATGCGCGCCGGCGACCTCGCCCTGGCGGTGATCGAAGCGGCCAAGGTCGACAACCCCGGCAAGCAAGTCTTCGTCGATGACAAGCGTGCCTATGTCCGGATTCACACCGAGCAGGAAATGATCCTGCGTCGCCAGACGATCGAAGAAGAGCTGGGCCGCCCGTTCAAGATGAACGACCTGGAAGTGGACCTCAGCTCCTTCGCCGGCCAGATCGAAAGCCTGGACGACGCCGTGCGCTTTTATTTCAACAAGAAGCTCTGACGATCCGGCCGCGCCTGCAGGGCGCGCAGATAACGATGCCCCAGCTTTACAAAAAAATGAGGAGACAAGAATGTCCGAAGTTCAAGTGCTGAAGCCGCAGAAAACCTGGAGCCACCTGGTGGCACGGCGCCGAAAGCCCAGCGAATACGAGATCGTCAGCGCCAACCTGCACTACAACGACCGCGATCCGGATTCGCCCTACGAGCTGGCGCCGGGCCTGTTCATGAACGAGTGGTACAAGAAGAACACCTTCGGCACGGCCCTCAAGCACGCCGACTGGAACGCCTTCCGCGATCCGGACGAAGTGGTGTATCGCACCTACAACATGATGCAGGACGGCCAGGAGACCTATGTTTTCGGCCTCTTCGACCAGTTCAACCACCGCGAGCACGACAAATCCCTCGACCCGCGCTGGGCCGGCTCCCTGGCCCGTCTGTACGCTCCGGCCCGCTACCTGTTCCACACCGTGCAGATGGCCTCCTCCTACGTCGGCCAGGTTTCACCCGCCAGCACCATCACCAACTGCCACTATTTCCAGATGGCCGACAGTCTGCGCTGGCTCAGCCACACGGCCTACCGCACCAGGGAGCTGTCCATCGCCTTCCCTGACATGGGCTTCGGCACCGACGAGCGCTATTACTGGGAAACCGACGCGGTGTGGCAGGGATTTCGCAAACTCATGGAAAAGACCCTGACGGTCTGGGACTGGGGCGAGGCCGTCGTCGTGCTGAACCTGGTCGCCAAGCCGGCCATCGAGGAAGCGGTGCTGCGCAAGCTGGGCGAATCGGCCCGCCACAACGGCGACATGCTGCTCGGCCTCGTCACCGACGCCCAGTTGATCGACGCGGCGCGCCACCGCCGCTGGCTGTCCGCGCTGGTCAAGATGGCCCAGGAAACCCCGGGCAACCTGGAGCTCATCCAGGGCTGGATCGCCAAGTGGGAGCCCCTCGCCGACAAGGCCATCGACGACTATTGCAGCGCGCTGCCGGACGTCGCCGATGCGGCCGCCGTCGCCAAGGCCGCCACGCGGGAATTCCGCCGGAGCCTGGACCTGTAAGGGCCGGGCAAATCCTCACCCGTCCGGCGCCCTGCGGCGCCGGACGGAGCAATCCTGGAGGCGAGCTGCCATGAGCAATCCCATCATCCTCAACGAAAAAGACGGCTCGAGCTTCGAGCAGCAGGAGGGCGACACGCTGCTGCGCGCCGCCTTGCGGGCCGGGGTCGGCCTGTCCTACGAGTGCAACTCGGGGGGCTGCGGCGGCTGCAAGTTCGAGCTGCTGCAAGGCGAGGTGGAAACCCTGTGGGCCAACGCGCCCGGCCTGAACGAGAGAGACAAGCGCCGCGGACGCCACCTGGCGTGCCAGTGCCGGGCCAAGGGGCCGGTAAGCATCAAGGCATCGACGGGCAAGGAATACGTTCCGAAGGTGGTGCCGCAACGGCACAAGGCGCAGCTCGTCGGAAGCTCGGACATCACCCACGATCTGCGCGAATTCCGCTTTCGCAGCACCGGCGGCGCCAACTTTCTGCCGGGCCAGTTCGCCATGCTCGACCTGGCCGGGCTGGATGCATCCCGCGCCTATTCCCTGTCCAACACCGCCAACGACGACGGCGAATGGCATTTCCAGGTGCGCCGGGTTCCCCACGGCAAGGGCACCCACGTGCTCTTCGACAAGCTGGCCTGCGGCGACGAGATCGGTCTGGACGGCCCTTACGGCGTGGCCTGGCTGCGCACCGAATCGCCGCGGGACATCGTCTGCGTGGCGGGCGGATCGGGCCTGGCGCCGATGGTGTCCATCGCCCGCGGCGCCGCCGAGGCCGGCATGCTGAAGGATCGCAAGCTGTACTTCTTTTACGGCGCGCGCACTCCGCGGGATGTGTGCGGCCGGGAAATGCTGGCCCAGCTGGAGGGCTTCGGCGACCGGATCGTGTATCTGCCGGTGGTGTCGCTACCCGGCGACGACGGCGCATGGCAAGGCGAAACCGGCTTCGTGCACGATCTCGTGGCCCGTGCGCTGCCCGGCAGCCTGGCCGGCTTCGAGTTCTATTTCGCCGGCCCGCCGCCCATGACCCAGGCCTTGCAGGAGATGCTGATGGTGGGCCATCGCGTACCCTTCGAACAGATTCATTTCGACCGCTTCTTTTGAAGAGCCCGCTTGCCGACGCGCTCCGCTCGCCCTGAACCCGGCGCTGGTATGGTCAACCCACTTTCGACAACCAGGACGACGGGAGAAAAAAATGAGGCCTGAGCGCGAGCACCCCGGCGGCGGGAGGCCGGGCCCGGTGAAGGGCATTGTGCTGGAGCCCGGCGACAGCGCCGACGTTCGCGGGCAGAAGATGGCGCGCATCATCCTCGACTCCATGTACCAGTTTCTCGGGCTGCTGGACGTGGATGGCACGGTGCTCGAGATCAACCGGGCCGCCCTCGACGGGGCGGGCCTGTGCCTGGAGCAGGTGGTGGGCAAGCCCTTCTGGCAGGCGCGCTGGTGGGCGGTGTCCGAGGAGGTGCGCAGTCGCGTCCGCGAAATGATCGCGGAAGCGCGATCGGGCAGATTCGTGCGCTGCGACTTCGAGGTGTTTGGCGAGCAGCAGGGCCACAAGACCATCGTCATCGACTTTTCGCTCACGCCCATCATGGACGACCGGGGAGACGTGGCCTTTCTGCTGCCCGAAGGCCGCAACATTTCCGAAAAAATCGCCATCAGCGCCGAGCTCACGCGAAAGAACGGCGAGCTTCAAAACGCGCTTGAAAAACTCAAGGAAATCGACGGCTTCAAGACCAAGTTCTTCGCCAACGTCAGCCACGAACTGCGCACGCCGCTGGCGCTGATCCTCGGCCCGGTGGACCAGCCCCTGAAAGAAGCGCCGGCCCTTGGCGAGCGCGAGAAGTTTCGCCTGACCACCATCAAGCGCAATGCGCAATCCCTTCTGCAGCAGGTAAACGATCTGCTCGACCTGGCCCGCATCGACTCGGGCCGCATGCCGCTGGCCTACCTGTGCGCCAACATCACGGCCATGGCGCACGATATTGCGGCGGGCTTTGCCGCGGTTGCCGAGGAGCGCGCCATCACCCTGAGCGTGCGGGGCGAAGCCGAGCTGTACGCCGACGTGGACCGGGTGAAGTTTGCCCGGATTCTGGCGAACCTGATCTCGAACGCCTTCAAATTCACGCCCTCGGGCGGGCGCATCAGCTGCACCGTCGAACACAGTCCGAACGCCCGGTTTCTGGTCAGCGTGCAGGACAACGGCCCCGGCGTGCCGGAGGCGATGAAGCAGCAGATCTTCGACCGCTTCACCCAGGGCGAAGCCGGCCAGGGCGCGGTGGGCAGCGGGCTGGGGCTCAACATCGTCAAGGAATTCGTGGAGCTCCACGGCGGCACCGTGGTGGTGGTGGATGCGCCGGGCGGCGGCGCGGTCTTTCAGGTGGAAATCCCGGTGCGCGCGCCCAACGGCGCCTTCGTGCGCGAAACCGGCGACGCTGGCCTTCTGCCCGCGGGCTATGGCCACGACGCGCTCAGGTTGCCGGAGCTGCCCATGCCCGCGCACCGGCTGGGCAAGCCGCGGGTTCTGGTTGCCGAAGACAATCCCGACCTGCGCCTGTTTCTCTACGACGTGCTGATCGACGAGTACAACGTTTCGCTGGAAGAGAATGGCCAATCGGCCCTCGCCGCCGCGCTGGCCGACCCGCCGGACCTGATCATCACCGACCTGATGATGCCGCAGGTCGACGGCGAGCGCCTGGTGCGGGAACTACGCGCCGCGCCGGATTTTCCGCATGTTCCGGTGCTTGTGCTGTCGGCCCGGGTTGACGACGTACTGCGCGAGAACCTGCTCGAGGAATGGGTCCAGGACTACGTGACCAAACCCTTCTCGCCCCAGGAACTGCGGGCCCGCGTGCGCAATCTCGTGGCGGTGAAACGCAGCGTGGATATCCTGCAGAAAGAGCTGAACTCCCAGGCCTCGGACATCGGCGAGCTGACCGCCGGCCTGGTTGAAAGCCGCAAGTCGCTGCAGAAAAGCCTGCTCGCCCTGCAGGCTTCAGACCGCCGCTGGCTCGGGCTTTACGACAACACCGCGGTGGGCATCGCGCTGGCCGATCGGGACGGCCGCATCCTGAGCGCAAACCCGGCCCTGCAACGCATGCTCGGCTACGGCAAGGGCGAAATCGCGGGGGTTTCGCTGGTGGACATCACCGAGGAATCCCAGCGCCTGATGACCGGAAGAAGCGTGCAGGGATTGTTCGACGGTGCGCTGCCGGGTTACCAGACCCAGAAACGCTACGAGAAAAAAGCCGGCGGCTACCTGTGGGCCAACGTGAGTGCGTCGCGGATTCCGGCGGTCGATCAGGACGGGCCCATGCTGGCCGTGATCGTCGAGGACATCACCGCGAAGAAGGAAGGCGAGCAGTCCCTCGCCGCCACCCGCTCGGAGCTGGCCCGGGTGTCGCGCTTCACCACCATGGGTGAGCTGGTCGCCTCCATCGCCCACGAGGTCAACCAGCCGCTCGCGGCCGTCATCACCAACAGCGCCGCCGCGCTGCGCTGGCTGGCGCTGGAAAAACCGAATTACGAAGAGGTGGTGGCTGCGCTGCATCGGGTCAGCCGGGACGCCACCCTGGCCGGCGGCGTGATTTCGCGCATCCGCAAGTTTTTGCGCGCAGGCGAAATCAAGCAGGAATGGATTGCCGTGCCGAAATTGCTGGATGAGCTGCTGCTCATGCTGCATGCGGTTCTGCTGGATGCCGGCGTTCAGGTCGAGCTGCGCATTCCGCCGGACTTGCCGAAGATATTCGCCGACAACGTCCAGCTGCAGCAGGTCATCCTCAACCTGGTCATCAACGCCGTCGATGCCATGCGCGAGATGCCGGGAAAGCGCCTGCTCACCCTGGAAGTGAAGGAAGACGCGGCCGATGGCGCGGTTTTCTCGGTGCAGGACTGCGGCCCGGGCGTTCCGCCCCAGGCGCAGGAAAAGCTGTTCGACGCCTTCTTTTCAACCAAGCAGGACGGGCTGGGCATGGGGCTGGCCATCAGCCGCACCATCGTCGAAAATCATGGTGGACGTCTGTGGCTCGACACCTCGGTCGAATCCGGCGCCCGCTTCGTCTTCAACATTCCGTCGATCTGAGCGCGGCTGGCCTGCAAGGGAGGGGCGATTGAATACAACCGAAACCGTTTTCGTCGTCGATGACGACCTGTCGGTACGCGAAGCCCTGAGCAGCCTGATCCGCTCGGTGGGCTTGCAGGTGCACACCTTTTCCTCGGCCGTCGAGTTTCTGCAGTATCCGCGCCCCGCGTGCGTCTCCTGCCTGGTGCTGGACGTGCGCATGCCGGGGCTGTCCGGGCTCGATCTGCAGGGGGCGTTTTCCAGGTCGGGCGAGCCCATCCCTATCATCTTCATCACCGGCCACGGGAATATTCCGATGGCGGTAAGGGCCATCAAGGCCGGCGCCGTCGAGTTTCTCGCCAAGCCCTTCCGCGACGAGGATCTGCTGGACGCGATCCGTCACGCCCTCGAATGGGACAGGGCCAGCCGCAGCGAGGCGGCCGAACTGGGCGAAGTACGCAGCAAGTACGCCACCCTCACCGGGCGGGAGCGGGAAGTCATCGTCTTCATGGTGAAAGGCATGCTCAACAAGCAGGCCGCGGCGGAACTCGGCGTTTCGGAGATGACGGTCAAGGTTCATCGCCACAACATCATGCAAAAAATGAAGGTGCGCTCCCTGCCCGATCTGGTGCGGATGATGGAAAAGGTGAACAGCGGCTAGCCGCTCCACACCGGCAGCACAACGCGCCGGCCGCGCACCTTGATGCACAATGGAGACTTCGCGGCTCACCCTGGAACCATGCCTCCCCTGCCCCGCAGCATCGCCCACCTCGACATGGACGCCTTTTTCGCGTCGGTCGAGCTGCTGCGCTACCCGCATTTGCGCGGCCAGCCGGTGGTGGTGGGCGGGCGACGGGCGCTGGCGACAACCGAAGGGCAGGAATTTCCCTGTCTGCGCGATTACGTCGGGCGCGGGGTGATCACCACCGCCACCTACGAAGCCCGCGCCCTTGGCGTGCATTCCGGCATGGGCCTGATGAAGGCTGGCCAGCTGGCCCCGGACGCCTTGCTGCTGCCCGCCGATTTCGAGGCCTACCGCCACTACTCGCGCCTCTTCAAGGCCACGGTGCGCGAGATCGCGCCGCACATGGAAGACCGCGGCATCGACGAAATCTACCTCGACCTCAGCGCCCTCAACCCCGACGGCACGCCCGACGGCGCCCGCCGCATCGCGCAGCAACTCCAGCACGCCGTGCGTGAGGCCACCGGGCTGTCGTGCTCGGTGGGCGTGGCGCCCAACAAGCTGCTTGCCAAGCTGTGTTCCGACCTGGACAAGCCCGCCGGCATCACCGTCGTCACCGCTGCCGACCTGCCCGCGCGCATCTGGCCGCTGCCGGCCCGGCGCATCAACGGCATCGGCCCCAAGGCCGCGGCAAGGCTGGAAACCCTCGGCATCGCCAGCATCGGCGAACTCGCCGCCGCCGACCCGGCCTGGCTGCAGGGGCACTTTGGCGAACGCTACGGCATCTGGCTGCACCGCGCCGCCCACGGCGACGACGAGCGCCCGGTGGTCACAGAGAGCGAACCGAAAAGCGTGTCCCGTGAAACCACCTTCGAGCGCGACCTGCACCCACGCAGCGACAAGGCCGATTTATCGCAGCACTTCACCCGCCTGTGCGAACAGCTCGCCGCCGACCTCGCCCGCAAGGGCTATCTGGGCAAGACCATCGGCCTCAAACTGCGCTTCGACAACTTTCATACCGTCACCCGCGACCAGACCCTGGCCACGCCCACCGGCGACGCCGCCACGATCCGCCGCGCGGCCGGCGAATGCGCCCGGCGCGTGCCGCTCGAGCGACGCATCCGCCTGCTCGGCGTGCGGGTCAGCGGCCTGGTCCGGCCGGGCGACATCCCGCCACACGCAACGCACACCCCCACCCAGGCTGAACTTTTCGCCTGAATACGCACCTGATAACAGCCCTTGACCATCCAAGCCGCCCTCCCGGAGATCCGCATGCCCCGCCCGAATCAAAACGTCGCTGAACACCCTGCCGAAGCCTGGCGACAGAACCTGCGCGGCGACCACGACACACTGCTCAGCGGCCCGCGCCCCGAGTGGTGGTGGACCGGCCTCGCGCCGTCCGCCTGCCCAGGCCGCCAGCCGGACGGCACGCTCACCGCCCTGCCCCAGCCCAACCTGGCCACCTGTACCCGCGAAGCCGTACTCGCCACCTTCGACAACTGCTGGACGCTCACCGAAACGCTGTTTGCCGGCCTGCAGGGCGAAGAAGCCTTCTACCGGCCGCCCTACCACCACCTGCGCCACCCGATGATTTTTTACTACTGTCATCCGACCGCGCTCTACATCAACAAGCTGCGCGTGGCAGGCCTCATCGACGCCCCGCTCAACCCCTATTTCGAACGCATCTTCGAAACCGGCGTGGATGAAATGCGCTGGGACGACATGTCCAAGAACGAGATGCAGTGGCCCAGCTTTGCCGAAGCCCACACCTACCGCCAGCAGGTGTACGCCACCGTGCGCGAGCTCATCCAGACCCACCCCGGCCTCGCCGACGGCCACGCCCCGATCACCCTGGCCGACCCGCTGTGGGCGCTCTTCATGGGCTTCGACCACGAGCGCATCCACCTCGAAACCTCTTCGGTGCTGATCCGCGAACTGCCGGTCGAACTGGTCCAGCGCCCCGCCGAATGGCCCAAGCTGCACCCCAGCGCCGGCGTCGAGGCCGATTTCCCGCCTAAAGCCGGCCGCGATTACCCCACGCCGCTTCTCCTCGACATTGCCGCCGCGCAGGTCACCATCGGCAAACCGCTCGCCTGGCCCAGCTTTGGTTGGGACAACGAATACGGCGAACGGCGCGCCAGCGTGCAGGCCTTCCAGGTTGAAAGCCAGCTCGTCAGCAACGGCGCCTTCCTGGAATTCATCCAGAGCGGCGGCTATCTCGAACAACAGTGGTGGACCGAAGCCGGCTGGGCCTGGCGCGGTTTTCGCAACAGCAAGTGGCCCTGCTTCTGGGTGCCCGAAGGCCCCGCCGGCCTGCACCGCTACCGCCTGCGCACCCAGTTCGAAACCATTCCGATGCCCTGGAACTGGCCTGTCGAGGTCAATGCCCACGAAGCCGCCGCCTTCTGCGCCTGGCGCAGCACCCGCGACGGCCAGCCCTGTAGGTTGCCCACCGAGGCCGAACACCACGCCCTGCGTGATGCCTCGTGGGCCGAAACCAACCCGGCTTTCCACGTCGATGGCGCCACCCTGGGCCGTGAAACCGGCTGGAACAGCCAGCTCGCCCACGGCTCCCCCTGGCCTGTCGATGCCGGCAAGCCCGCGGCCAGCGGCGCGCAGGATGTCTTCGGCAACCTCTGGCAATGGCACGGCGACGACTTCAACCCGCTGCCGGGCAGCAAGGTTCACCCCTTCTACGACGACTTCTCCACCCCCTGCTACGACGGCCAGCACCAGATGATCCTTGGCGGCTCGTGGATTTCCTGTGGCGACGAAGCCGGCGTGTGGGCGCGCTTCCATTTCCGCCCCCACTTCTACCAGCACGCGGGCTTTCGCGTGGTGCGCGCGGCCCACGACGGCGGCGTGGTCAAACTCGGCGCAGAGGATTCCGGACGCCAGGTGTATGAAGACGCCCGCATCGTCGACGAATACATGCTGCTTCACCACGGCGAACCCAAGAGCCAGATGCCTTGGCCCGGCGGCCCCCAGTGCGCCACCGCCTTTCCCCAGCGCTGTGCCCACTGGCTGCTCGACGGCGCCCGCCAATTCGGCAGCGGCACCGCCCGTGCGCTGGACATCGGCTGTGCCGTAGGCGGCGCCAGCTTCGAGCTGGCCCGGGAATTCGGCGAAGTGCTGGGCGTCGACCTCAGCCGCGCCTTCATCGACGCTGCCGAAGGCCTGCAGAAAGACGGTGCCCGCCCCTACTTTCTGCGCGACGAAGGCGACCTCGGCAAAACCGTCACGGCCCGCATCGACCCGGCCATCGAGCGCACCCGCGCCCATTTCCGCCAGGCCGACGCCTGTTCGCTACCGGCCGAACTGGTCGATTTCGACGCCGTGCTGCTGGCCAACCTGCTGTGCCGCCTGCCCAGCCCCAAGTCACTGCTCGGGCGCCTCGGCGGCGAACGCGGACTGGTCAAGGTCGGCGGCCTGGTGGCGCTGTTCTCGCCCTATTCGTGGCTGGAACAATTCACGCCCCGGGAAGCCTGGCTGGGCGGCTTCGAGGCTGACGGCCAGCCCGTCAAAAGCGCCGACGCTCTCAAGGCCTTCATGCGCGAAGAAGGCTTTGTGCTGCGCCGGGAAGAAGAAGTCCCGCTGGTGATCCGCGAACACGCCCGCAAGTTCCAGTTCATCGTGACCCACGGCATGCTGTGGCAGCGGGAGACTTGAGCTGACGTAAGCTGACGCAAGGGCGCCCGGCGGCGGCGCCCGATGCGCCCGGCCGCTGTTTTACTCCTCCAGCAGGCTCCGCAACATCCACGCGGTTTTCTCGTGTACCTCCATGCGCTGGGTGAGCAGGTCGGCGGTAGGCTGATCATTGGCCTTGTCCACCAGCGGGAAAAGACCGCGGGCGGTGCGGGCAGTGGCTTCCTGGGCGGCCACGAGCAGGCGGATCATCTCGGTGGCCACCGGCACGCCTTCCGGTTCTTCGATGGACGCCAGCTTGCCAAGGGCCTTGTAGGTGCCCGGCGCCGGGTGCCCGAGGGCACGGATGCGCTCGGCAATCAGGTCGAGGGCATTCCATTGTTCGGTGTATTGCCCCATGAACATCAGATGCAGGGTGTTGAACATGGGCCCCTTCACGTTCCAGTGGAAGTTGTGGGTCATGAGGTAGAGCGTGGCGCTGTCGGCCAGCAGGCGCGAGAGGCCGGCGGCGATGGCTGAACGGTCATCCTCCGAAATGCCGATGTCCATCACTGGGCCGGCGGATTTTCTGGAATTTTTTGGCATGGTTTTCTCCTCTTGAGCAATGAACAGCGGCCTTGTGAAGCGCCCCTCGCCGCTGTGTAGTCAGGCCGGGCAAGCCTTCAGAGTATCGACCCGCGCCGGCGTTCCGTCCAATCGGCATCCTTGCTGGCGGCCATTGGAAAAAATGATCGCCGCGCGGCCCCGTTCTCAGCCCAGCGCCGTATCCAGAAACATCATCACCGCGAAGCCCGCCATCAGCCCGAGCGTGGCCGAGGTCTGGTGGCCGTTGCGGTGGGTTTCGGGGATGACTTCATGGGAGACCACGAAGATCATCGCGCCCGCCGCCAGCCCGAGACCGACCGGGTAGGCCAGCGCCAGGCCGCCGGCAATGCCGGCCCCCACCAGGCTGCCGATCGGCTCCATCAGGCCGGAGGCGCCCGCCAGCAGCACCGCCGGCCAAAGCTTGATGCCGGCCGCGCGCAGGGCCATGACCACCGCCAGCCCTTCCGGAATGTCCTGAATGGCAATGGCGCTGGTGAGCGGCAGGCCCACGTTGAGGTCGCCCTGGGCAAAGCTCACACCGATGGCCATGCCTTCCGGCAGGTTGTGAAGGGTGATCGCCAGCACGAACAGCCACACCCGCCCGATGCGCTCGCAGCCGGGGCCGCAGGGGCCGGTGCTGTCGTGTTCGTGGGGCGTGAAGCGGTCGAGGCCGAGCATCAGCACGACGCCGAGGGCCATGCCGGCCACCACCGTCAGCGCCCCCAGAGCGCCGCTGCCGGTCATCGTTTTGGCCGCGGCCAGGCCCGGCAGAATCAGCGAGAACGAACTTGCGGCCAGCATCATGCCGGCGGCAAAGCCCAGCAGGCTGTCTTCGGCCCGCGACGACAGCCTGCGCAGGCTCGCCCCCGCCAGCGCCCCGACGGCCGTTGCGCCAAATCCGGCAAGGCCGCCCAGCATGGCCAGGCGCAGCGGCTCGCCGCCACCGGCAAGGCCGGCCCGGGCGCCCGCGGCCAGCAGCAGCGCCACCGCCACCAGCGCCACGCCGAGGCCACCGGTCATCCACGGATGATTGCGTGCCTGCAGACGCCACGCATCCCGCCAGGCCAGCCCGGCCACAGAGCCGTCGCCGGCCGGCACAAGGCCTGCATCGGCCGTCGTTACGGTGTGGTTCATGGAAGCCTCCCTGCCTGCAAGATTTTCAGCTCACGCCGACGAGCATGCGCACCGCTTCGGCAATCAAAAGTGCCGCGCCCAGGCCAGCCACCGCGAGGCCGACGGCAAAACGGGCCGGGTGATCATGGGCGCTGAAGTGGGCTGCGTGGCTGGCTGCATGGATCGTTTTCATGGTGTGGTCCTCCGACTGGGTGTTGACACCCTGAATTGTCGGCGCCGATCACCATAGCGTCCAATTACCAATCTCTCTAATTTCGATAATCCAATGTTATGAAGAACCCTGATCGAAACGCACCCCTTGGGCCAGGGGCAGATCGCGGGAGTAATTGATCGTGCTGGTCGAGCGCCGCATGTAGGCCCGCCAGGCGTCGGAGCCGGCTTCGCGGCCGCCGCCGGTCTCCTTCTCGCCGCCAAAGGCCCCACCGATCTCGGCACCGGACGGGCCGATATTCACATTGACGATGCCGCAGTCACTGCCCGCAGCCGACATGAAGCGTTCGGCCTCGCGCAGGTCGGTGGTGAAGATCGACGACGCCAGGCCCTGGGGCACCGCATTGTGCGCGGCGATGGCTTCATCGAGCCGGCGGTAGCGCATCGCGTAAAGAATGGGGCTGAAGGTTTCGCGGCACACCAGCGCGCTCTGGGCCGGCATCTCGACCAGCGCCGGGCGCACGTAGCAAGCGTCGATGCAGTCGGCCACGGCCACCGTCTCGCCGCCATGCACCACGCCGCCTTCGACCTGCGCCTGGGCCAGCGCCCGCCGGTGGGCATCCACCGCCGCCGCGTCGATCAGCGGCCCGACCAGCACGCCGGCCTGCAGCGGGTTGCCCACCGTCAGGCTGGCGAAGGCCGCCTGCACTCGCGCCAGCAGTTGCGCTGCAATGGATTCGTGCACGAACAGCCGCCGCAGCGTCGTGCAGCGCTGGCCGGCGGTGCCGGCGGCGGCAAACACAATCGCCCGCAGCGCCAGATCCAGGTCGGCACTGGGGGTCACGATCATTCCGTTGTTGCCGCCCAGCTCCAGCAGGCAGCGGCCGAAGCGGGCCGCCACCCGCGGCGCGATGCTGCGCCCCATCGCCGTCGAGCCGGTGGCCGACACCAGCGCCACATCCGGATGGTCGGCCAGCGCCCCGCCCATGCCGGCTGCGCCCAGCAGCAACTGGCTCAGCCCCGGCGGCGCCTCATCCACTCCGGCCATCGCCTCCAGCAGCAAGCCCTGGCAGGCCAGCGCCGTTAGCGGCGTGCGCGACGACGGCTTCCAGATCACCGAATCGCCGCACACCAGCGCCAGCGCCGCGTTCCAGGCCCACACCGCAGCCGGAAAATTGAAGGCCGTAATCACCGCGCACACGCCCAGCGGCTGCCAGGTTTCCATCATGCGGTGGCCGGGCCGCTCGCTCGTCATCGTCAGGCCGTAGAGCTGGCGCGACAGGCCGACCGCAAAGTCGCACATGTCCACCATCTCCTGCACCTCGCCCTGCCCTTCGGCCAGGATCTTGCCGCTCTCGATGCTCACCAGCCGGCCCAGCCCCGTCTTGTGCTGCCGCAGCAGCAGCCCGAAGCGTCTCAATACCTCGCCCCGTCGCGGCGCCGGCACCTCGCGCCAGCGCAAAAAGGCCGCCCGTGCCCGCTCCACCGCCGCTGCCACATCAGCGGCGGGCGCACACGCGCCGATGACGCTGCCGTCGATCGGCGAATGCACTACCAGCCCGCCCGCCACAGGAACAGGCAAGCCCAGGCCGGCAAAAATCCCGGCCAGCTCGGAAGACAGCGATGGACGAGGCATGACGAGCTCCTTTCCGGATGCATTAAGACACGGCGCCAAAGTTTGACTGAGCGGCCCCCGGAACGATCCCGTCCCTGCACATTCAACAACGGGCTGCGGATCAGACCTCGGGCGGAGCGTCCTCCGTGGCCACATCCCAATGCCGCTGCAGCACCTCGAAAAGCTCCCTTTCCTCAAAGCGGACGTGAGCCGCGAGCAGGCGTCCCAGGCGTTCCAGCGCCACCGGGTCGTGGTGCATCGCGCTGAGAATTTCCATCTGGCGGTGCTCATCGAGCAGCCGCTCGGCCAGCGCCTGCTCACCGAAACGGAGCAATTCGGGGAGCAGATCGCGCTCTTCTTCGGCAAAGTGGCCGAGCAGCACCGGGCGTTCGGCAAGCACCGCCCCGGCGACGGCGGCGGGCACTGGCGCTGCCGGATCGATGGCGAGCCGCCTGGCCAGCTTGAGCGCCGTATGGTGTTCGCGGGACAGGGCAAGGAGACGGGGAGTCCGTTTCATGGTGACGCTCGATCCACGTAAAAATCGATGACGACATGCGCTGCCCCCGGACATCGGACGCGGGGCGCTGCGGCGCATGCGGGTGCTCCCGAAAGATTCGGGATGTTTCGACTGACTTTAAAATGCGCCCCTTAAAGAGTCAATTAAAATGACTCTTTTTTAAAATCCCTTATACTGCAGGGGTTTAAACGACTCTCAGCACCGAAAGCCGGCCATGCACATCACACAGCACACGGACTACGCCCTGCGCGTCCTGATCTTTCTGGCCTCCAACGAGCATCGCCTCCCGACAATCCAGGAAATCTCCGAGCGCTTCGAGGTATCCCGCAGCCACCTCATGAAGGTGGTGAACCAGCTGATCCGCAACGGCTTCGTTGAAGGGATTCGTGGCAAGGGCGGCGGCTTGCGGCTCGCCCGACCCGCCAGTGAAATCCTGATCGGCGACGTGGTGCGCAAGATGGAAACGGATCTCGTCCTGGTGGAATGCTTCAGCGACGAGAGCCGCTGCCTGCTCACCCCAAACTGCAAGCTCAAAGGCGTGTTCGCCGATGCGCTGAAAGCCTTTCTGGCGTCGCTGGACAAGGTTGCCCTCAGCCAGGTGCTGACCCCCTCGCAGCGCCAGTTGCTGCATGTATTGACGCGGGTGGCCTGACAGCCCGCCATTCACCCAATCGCCGGGTGCATTCGTGCCCGGTGCAGCAACACTTCCTGATTGCCGGCCGTCCGCCTGACGGCTCTCAACAACTCAAACCCGTCGCATCCCCGTTCTGCCGGGCGGCGTTCAAACCCCGCCCTTGCAACGAAGCTCTCTTAAAGATTCATTTAAGTTGACTCTTTAAAAGATGAATCTTAAAGTCTACTTCACCTATTCCCTACTCCACACAGAACGGAGATGAAGATGACCCCCAACGAGAGAGCCGCACCGGAACACCTTACGGTTGAACAGGCCTGTGCCGTGATGCGGCAGGCCTACCAGCTCGGCTGGATCAGCACCCGCGATGGCAACGTGTCCGTGGCCATGACCGATCGCCGTGGCTTTCTGGTGTCGGGCAGCGGCCTGATCAAGCACGCGCTGGTGCCGACCCAGTTTGTTCTGATTCCGGCCGGCGAAACTCCGCGCGTCGATCAGACTCCCCGTCCTTCGGGCGAGCTGGAACTGCACCGTCGCCTGCAGGCCTTGTTCAACAGCCCGCACCTCACCGTCCTGCACCTCCACCCCACCCATAGCGTGGCCGCCCTGTACGCCGGACACCGGCTGGCCGAGCTGTCGGCCGGCTTCCCGGAAGTCACCCGCTACACCCGCGTCGGCCCCGACGTACCCGCGCTGCCCGCCACCAGCGAGGAGCTGGCCGAGGCCTGCGAAGCGGCCTTCCGCCCGGCCCTTGGCGCACCGCCCCACATCGTCGGGCTAGACCGCCATGGCGTCGTCGCGGTCGGCAAAACGCCCTGGGAGGCCTTCGAGCACGTGGAGCGCCTGGAACACATCTGCCGTATCGCCCTGGCCGCCGGCCAGCCGCTCGCCCAACAACAAGGAGCCCACCATGCGCATGCCCGCTAACCCTCGCCAGGTGCTCACCACGGGCCAGGTCATGATGGCTCTGGCCATCCTCGGGATGATCGTCTCGACACTGATTGCCTATCCCCTGGCAGAGCGCTTCAGCCTCGGCGCCCAGATCGCCGGACACCTGGCCCTGCCCGTCTCGGCGGCCTTCCTCAAGCTCGGCTACGTCGTCCGGCTGGCCGCCCACCACGCCCTGGGCAACCTGCAGGCCGGCTGACACCTCTTGCAACCGGGGCGGGCCGGACACTCAGCCCGCCCCGGTCGAATTCAAAGGCTATGTTCGCGTTAAGTGTGGAAAGCGTTTTCCCCGCGACAGGTAAGGCTTTCCGAGTCTGGCAGGCCTGCCGGGGAGGGTAATTGCATGCCGGCGCGAACCTGGGCTCTTCCTGGGTTGAGCCCTACTGGGCGGCTTTCCGGTGTTTGGCGTCACATTGGCCGGGGACTCGCCCCCGGCGGGCGACCTCCTTTCTTGCTTCGCCAAGAAAGGAGGCAAAGAAGGCGACCCGGCTTCACCGGTCGGCCTTCGGCCGACTGCCCTGCGCTGCTCACACCGGGCGGCCGGCGCAGAACTCGCCCTTCGGGCTCAGACAGCTGCGCCGGACTTCCCCGCCCGTTGCTGCTCGGCGGTTCAGACGGGCTGTCAGAGGAGCACCGAGCCTCTCCGGAAGCTGATAGGGCTACTGACCGTTGATCACCTGCATTTCCTGTCCCCTCTGACGTGCCGACTGGAGGTGATGACGGGCGGAAAAAGGGCTTCGCATGTCTGAGCCCGAAGGGCGAGTTTGCGAAGACCCCGCACGGCATTGCCGGAGGGAGGGAACCCCCGAAGGGGG
>Ga0268298_10003075_pt1 | contig 17410 bp, 12 predicted proteins | sample WWTPWeurt_MetaG_FD_194462 | JGI IMG/M metagenome (GOLD analysis project Ga0268298, IMG submission 194462) | Activated sludge microbial communities from WWTP in Nijmegen, Gelderland, Netherland - WWTP Weurt | ecosystem: Engineered > WWTP > Aerobic digester > Activated sludge | place...
ATTCGCGTTTCGCAGTCCGAAGCCGAGCGCCTGCGCTTCTGGGCCGGGCGCAAGGCGGCCTTTCCGGCGGTCGGCCGCATCACGCCGGATTACTACTGCATGGACGGCACCATCCCGCGCAAGCGGCTGGCCGAAATGCTGTCGGCCATCGCCGAAATGGAAAAGAAATACGGCCTGCGCTGTGCGAACGTCTTTCATGCCGGCGACGGCAACCTGCATCCGCTCATCATGTACGACGCCGCCAAGCCCGGCGAATGGGAACGAGCCGAGGCTTTCGGCGCCGAAATCCTCGAACTGTCGGTGGCGCTCGGCGGCTCGATCACCGGGGAGCACGGTGTCGGCATCGAGAAGATCAACCAGATGTGCGTCCAGTACAGGACGCCGGAACTGGAGGCTTTCCGCCGTATCAAGACGGCCTTCGACGAAACCGGCCTGCTCAACCCCGGCAAGGCGGTGCCCAGCCTGCACCGCTGCGCCGAATACGGACGCATGCACGTGCATCACGGCGATGTGAAATTCCCGGAACTGGAGCGCTTCTGATGCAGCTCGACGATCTTTCCGCCGCCATCCGTGCCGCTCACGACAGCCACACGCCGCTGCGCATCCGCGGCGCCGGCAGCAAGGACTTCTACGGCGGCATGCTGGCCGGCGATGTCCTCGATGTCTCGGGCTACAGTGGCATCGTCGCCTACGAGCCGACCGAGCTTTATATCACCGCCCGCTGCGGCACGCCGCTCGCCGAGGTCGAAGCGGCGCTGGCTGAAAAAGGCCAGATGCTGGCCTGCGAGCCGCCGCGTTTTGGCGGAGCGACGGTTGGTGGTTGCGTCGCTGCCGGGTTATCCGGGCCGCGCCGGCAGCAGGCGGGGGCGGTGCGCGATTTCGTGCTTGGCGTCAAGCTGGTCGACGGCAGCGGCCAGGTGCTCGATTTCGGCGGCCAGGTCATGAAGAACGTCGCCGGCTACGATGTCTCGCGCCTCCTTGCCGGCAGCATGGGCACGCTCGGCGTGCTCGCCGAAGTGACGCTGAAGGTCTTGCCCAGGCCGGTCGCCGAACAGACGCTGGTCTTCACGCTGGACGAGGGGGAGGCGATCCGCCGGCTCAACGAATGGGGCGGCCAGCCGCTGCCGGTTTCGGCGTCGTTCTGGCACGACGGGAAACTCTGGTTGCGCCTGTCGGGGGCGTGGGCGGCGGTCGAGGCCGCACACGGCAAGTTGGGCGGCACGGTCGCGGTCGACGCCGAAAAACACTGGATTTCCGTGCGCGAGCAGGTCCATCCGGCGTTCGCCGGAACGATGCTGTGGCGGGTGGCGGCGCCGACGGCGGCAGCGCCGCTGGGGCTCGACGGCCTGCGCGCCATCGAGTGGGGTGGCGGGCAACGCTGGTACGGCGGCGAAGCGGGAGCCGTGCGCGGCGCGGCGGCACGGGCTGGCGGGCATGCCGTGCTCCACCGCGCGCCGGAATCGCTGCGCTGCCGGGAGGGGGCCTTCGCGCCGCTGTCGCCGGCCCTGCTGGCGCTGCACCGGCGCCTCAAGAAGTCCTTCGATCCCCGGGGCATCCTCAACCCCGGCCGCCTGTACGCCGAATTCTGATGGATACCCGTCTCGCCGGCTTCATCCGCGACACGCCGGCCGGCAAGGAAGCCGAGGCGATCCTGCGCAGCTGCGTGCACTGCGGTTTCTGCACCGCCACCTGCCCGACCTACCAGCTGCTCGGCGACGAGCTCGACGGGCCGCGCGGGCGCATCTACCTGATCAAGCAGATGCTCGAGGGCCAGCCGGTGACGGAGAAGACCCGCCTCCACCTCGACCGCTGCCTGACCTGCCGCTCGTGCGAGACGACCTGCCCGTCGGGCGTCAAGTACAGCCATCTGCTCGATATCGGCCGCCAGGTCGTCGAGGACAAGCTGCCGCGCAAGGGCGGCGATGCGCTGACGCGGCGGATGCTGCGGGCAACGCTGCCGCGCCCCGCGGTGTTCGGGCCGGCGGTCAAGCTTGGCCAGTTGCTGCGTCCGCTGCTGCCGTCGGGGCTGGCGGAGAAGTTGCCGCCGGAAAGCCAGGGCGAGGCGAAACCATGGCCGCGGGCGGCAGGCCATCGCCGCCGCATGCTGACGCTCGCCGGCTGCGTCCAGCCGGCGCTGGCGCCGAACATCAACGCCGCCACGGCGCGCGTTCTCGACCGGCTGGGCATCGAATTGTTCGAGGAGAATCGCGCCGGCTGCTGCGGCGCCGTGCGTTTCCACCTCAACGACCAGGATGCGGCGCGAAACGACATGCGGCGCAACATCGACGCCTGGTGGCCGCATGTCGCGGCGGGCATCGAGGCGATCGTCGTCACCGCCTCCGGTTGCGGCGTGCAGGTCAGGGACTACGGCCGGGTCCTCGCCGATGACCCGGTCTACGCCGAAAAGGCGGCCAGAATCAGCGCCTTGTGCCGCGATCCGGCGGAGATTCTCGGCGCCGAACGCGAATCCCTGCAGACGCTGCTGGCGGCGGCGCCCGGGGCGCGCGGCAAGCTGGCCTTCCATTCGCCCTGTACCTTGCAGCATGGGCTGAAGATCCGCGGCGTCATCGAGGAATGGCTGGCGGCCGCCGGTTACACCCTCGTGGCGGTCGCCGACGGGCACCTGTGCTGCGGTTCGGCCGGCGCCTATACGCTGCTCCAGCCGGAATTGTCGCGGCGCCTGCGCGACAACAAGCTGACGGCGCTGATGGCGGGTTCGCCGCTGGTCATAGCCACCGCCAACATCGGCTGCCTGACCCACCTGCAGGCGGGAAGCGTTCTGCCGGTGCGGCACTGGATGGAACTCGTCGACGTTGCATTGCCCTGAAGAGTCCGGCGGCAGATGGTGATCCGTGAGTTTTGTCACGGGGGGCAGGCGGACCATCCTGCTAACCTCCCTGCGATCAAGGAGAGGCAATGCTCATAACGGTTGATGCCTGCGCGGCGCAGCACCAGGGAGATCGCAAGGAACAACAGGATCGTCTGGCGATCCTGCCGCATGTTCAGCAGCGCGGGGTCGCCCTGGCCGTGGTCGCCGACGGCATGGGCGGCCACGCCGGCGGCGCGCTGGCCGCGGAACAGGTGGTGCATACGGCGAAGACCAGCTTCGAGTGTTTCTCGCCGACGGTGGAAATGCCGCGGATCCTGCTTGAAAACAGTCTGCTCGAGGCGCATCTGATGATCAAGGCCTCGCGTTTCATGAACGAGAAGGATCCGCACAGCACGGCCGTGATGCTGTTGCTGCAACCGGGCAGGGCGACCTGGGCGCACTGCGGCGACAGCCGCCTCTATCGTTTTCGCGACGGCGAGCCGATCTTTCGCAGCGTCGACCATTCCTATGTCCAGCACCTGATCGCCACCGGGCGCCTGGCGCCCGAGGAGGCGCTGAGCCATCCCAATCGCAATGTCCTGGTCACCTCGCTGGGCGGCAAGGAAGACCCGCGGTTCGATTTCGGCGAAGCCCGCGACCTGACCGGGGGCGACAGTTTCGTGATCTGTTCGGACGGCCTCTGGGCCTACTTCGATGATGCGGAGATGGGCCGCATCGTCGCCGAGAATTCGGCACGCAGGGCTTCGCAGATCCTGGTCGACGCGGCGCGTGCGCGCGCCGCCGGAGGGGGCGACAACCTGTCGCTGGTGATCATCAAGCTGAACGAGGCGAGACCTGCCGTGGCGCCGCCGATCAACGGCCGGAGGCGCTGAGCCTGGTAGCCTGTCCCATGGATTGCGGAACAAGATGAAAACGCGGGATTTGCGTTGCCGGCGAGGCGCGAACTGCGGCAATAGCCGCGGCTATTGCGAGGATGAGCAACAAAGCCCGCTACGCAAGGACAGGTTTTCATGTTTCGTTATCTGTGGGGCAGGCTGCTAGCGCTTGCCGAGACCGCCGAGGAGCGCCGCGACGACGCGCTTCGGCTTGTGCGGGTCGACCTTGGCCGGCGGCTTGGCGGAATCGGGCAGGCCGGCGCGCGGCCCGGTCTCCTCGTAGGGCTTGCTGAAGTCGAAACCGTCGGCGGCGATCATCGGGTTGCGCCGCGGCGGACGCCGGTCGCCGCGCGCCGGCCGTTCCGGAGGCTCGGGACGATGGGCGACCGGCGCCATGACCGGCGGCGGCGCAGACGAACGCCGGCGCTTGTTGCCCGGCGGGTACTCGTACTCCGGCTCCGGCTCGAAACCGGCGACCTCGACCTGTTCGATCGGCCGCTTGATCAGCTTCTCGATATCGACCAGATAGCCGACCTCGCGCGCGCTGACCAGGGAAATGGCGTTGCCCTGCTTGCCGGCGCGGCCGGTGCGGCCGATGCGGTGCACGTAGTCTTCCGGCACGTGCGGCAGCTCGTAGTTGATGACGTACGGCAGGTCGTCGATGTCCAGTCCGCGCGCGGCGACATCGGTGGCGATCAGCGCATGCGTCGTGCCCTCCTTGAAGGCGTCGAGCGCCTTGATGCGGTCGAGCTGGCTCTTGTCGCCGTGGATGGCGTCGGCGTGGATGCCGGCGCGCTGCAGCTCCCGGGTCAGCCGTGAGCAGCCCTGCTTGGTCCGCATGAAGACCAGGCACTGGCGGATTTCGCTCGATTTCAGCAACCGGATCAGCAGTCCGCGCTTGGCGAATTCCGCCACCGGGTGCACGCGGTGCGTGATCGTCTCCGACACCTGGTTGCGGCGGGCGACCTCGACCAGCACCGGCGACTTGAGCATGGTGTCGGCTAGCCGCCTGATTTCTTCCGAAAAGGTCGCCGAGAACAACAGGCTCTGCCGTTGCCGTGGCAGCATGTTGAGGATGCGCGTGACGTCGGGGATGAAGCCCATGTCGAGCATGCGGTCGGCTTCGTCGAGGACCAGCGCCTGCACCGAGTTGAAGCTGACGCTCTTCGATTCGACGTGGTCGAGCAGGCGGCCGGGGGTGGCGACGAGGATCTCGACGCCCTTCTTGAGTTCGGCGATCTGCGGCTTGATGTCGACCCCGCCGAAGGCGCACATGCTGCGAACCGGCGTGTGCCGGCTGTAGGACTTGACCGACTCGTAGACCTGCAGCGCCAGCTCGCGCGTCGGCGCGAGGATCAAGGCGCGCACCGGATGCCGGGCCGGCGACGGGCTGCTGCTGGCCAATGGCAGGATGCGTTGCAGGATGGGCAGCACGAAGGCCGCCGTCTTGCCGGTTCCGGTCTGGGCGCCGCCCATGATGTCCACGCCGCCGATCAGCAGCGGGATCGCCTGCGCCTGGATCGGCGTCGGCTTGGTATAGCCCTGGTCGGTGACGGCGCGCAGCAGTTCGGGTGCCAGGCCGAGGTCGGCGAAGGTGATTTCGGCGGCGCTTCCGGCCGCCGGGATGCCGGCGGCGTCGCCAGCCAACGTATTGATTTCAGACATGGGCCGGCATTATACGCCGGTCGCGTTCCGATCGCCCGAATCCGGCCGCCGGCAAGGCTCTACTTGCCGCGGCCGATGCCGAGGCCGGCGAACCAGGCGTCGAGGATGCCGGGGGCGTAGCTGGCCAGCGGAAACATCCCGGGCTTCCTGGTCCAGTTGAAGAGCAGGCCGTCCACCAGGCCGATGAAGCCGATGGTCGCCTGGTGCGGCGTCAGACGGCGGTCCATCTGGCCCTGTTCCTGGGCCAGCGCGAAGGCGCGCTGGATGAGGTCGATGTGATTTTCGCCTTCTTCCAGGTGCGAATCGCGCAGCGCGGCCATTTCGCCGATGTATTCGCACTTGTGCCAGAAGATTTCGAAGACGCGGCGGAAGCTGGTGTCGCTCAGCATCTTGCCGATGAATTCATCGGCGGCGGCGCGGATGAAGCCGAGCGGGTCGGCCGCCAGGAGGGCGTCGCGGTCGGCGCTGTTGAACAGCAGCGGGCAGAGCAGGCGCTCGATCATCGCGTCGAACATGGCGACCTTGTTGGCGAAATGCCAGTAGATCGCCCCGCGCGTGACGCCGGCCTCGCGGGCGATGTCGTTCAGCGAGGTCTGCGCGACACCCTGCCGATTGAGTACCTCGACCGCGGTGTCGAGGATGCGGTTGCGCGTTTCCTGCGCGTCTTCCTTGGTTCTTCGGACCATGGGTCTTCGCTCTCCCGTGCTGCCGGCGCCGTTCAGGCGTCTTCGCGCCAGCCGCCGCCGAGCGCCTTGAACAGGTCGACCGCCGCACTCAGGCGGTTCTTGCGGCTGTTCAGATAGGTCAGTTCCGCAAGGTTGGTCGTGCGTTGCGCATCGAGCACCTCGAGAAATCCGACATAACCCGCCTCGTAGCGCGCCTGCGACAGTTTCAGCGAACGCCGCGCGGACTCCAGTTGGGCGATGTTGGCGGTTTCCTCGCTGGCCAGCTCGCGCAGGCTGACCAGCGCGTCGTTGACCTCCCTGAACGCCGTCTGCATTGTCTTGCGGTAACTGGCCAGCATTTCCTTCTGGCTGGCGCTCGCCTGGTCGACGCGGGCGCCGGTGCGGCCGGCGTCGAAAATCGGCATGGTCAGGCCGAGCGCCGCCGACCACAAGCCGGCCGGGCCGGTGAACAGGTTGGCGAGCGCCATGCTCTCGCTGCCGTAGGAGCCGGTCAGGCTGATCGCCGGGAAGTAGGCGGCCTTGGCGACGCCGATGCGGGCGTTGGCGGCGATCAGCCTTTCCTCGGCCTGGCGCACGTCGGGGCGGGCTTCGAGCAGGGCCGACGGCAGGCCGGCCGGCGGCGCCGGCGGCAGCGGCAGCGGCGTCAGGTTCGCCGGAATGCGCAGGCCGGGCTGGCCGCTGAGCAGGCCGATCTGGTTTTCCGAAAGCGCGCGCAGGCGTTTCAACTGGCTCAGCTGCGACTGCGCGGCGGCCAGCGAGTTTTCCGCCTGGGCGGTTTCGAGCGCCGAGGCCGAGCCGGCGTCGAGACGCGCCCGGACGATGCGCAGGGTCTGCTCGCGCGAGGCCACGGTCTCCTGGCTGACGGCGATTTCGGCGTCGTGGCTGCGCAGCGCCAGGTATTCGTTGGCGACCTGGCCGATCAGCGTCAGGCGCACGCTGTCGCGGGCGAAGCGGCTGGCCAGCGCCTCGGCTTCGGCGGCCTCGTTCTGGCGGCGGATGCGGCCCCACAGGTCGATCTCGTAGCTGAGCGACAGCGCGGCGCGGTGGTTGTTGTAGATCGCGCCGCCCATCCGCCGGCCGTTGAAGGTCTCGCCGCTGGTGCCGCTGCGGCTGGTCGAAGCGCCGAGATCGAGCGCCGGATAGTAGGCGGCACCCGCCTCGCGGGCGACGGCGTCGGCGGCTTCGAGGCGGGCGATGGCGGCCTGCAGGTCCTGGTTGGCGGCGAGCGCCTGGGCGACGAGCGCGTTCAGGCTCGGGTCGCCGAACAGCATCCACCATTCGGGATTGACTGGCGCCGCGGCGCGCGCCTCGGGAGCGGCCTGGCCATAGTCGTCGGGCAGGGTCGCCGACGGCCGGGCGTAGTCGGGGCCGACGGCGCACCCCGCGAGCAGGGCGGTTGCGGTCAACGCCGAAAAAAGGCCGATTTTCATGGCGGGCTGGTTACGGGCGGACATGCGGGTTTTCCTCCGTCGGATCGGCGTGCTCGTCGCCGGGGGCGGGCAGATTCTGCTTGCCGCGTTCGAGCCACTTGAAGAAGAGCGGGATGAAGAGGGTGGCGATGAAGGTGGCGGCGATCATGCCGCCGAAGACGCCGGTGCCCATCGACTGGCGGGCGGCGGCGCCGGCGCCGGTCGCCTTGACCAGCGGGAAGACGCCGAGGACGAAGGCGAGCGAGGTCATGATGATCGGCCGGAAGCGCAGGCGGGCGCCCTCCAGCGCGGCATCGACGACGTTCCTGCCCTCGGCGTACTTCTGCGCGGCGAACTCGACGATCAGGATGGCGTTCTTCGACGCCAGGCCGATGAGCACGACGAGGCCGATCTGGAAGTAGATGTCGTTGGGCATGCCGCGCAGCCAGACCGCGGTCAGCGCGCCCATCAGCGCGAAGGGCACGGCCATGACGACGGCCAGCGGCAGCGACCATTTCTCGTATTGCGCGGCGAGGATCAGGAAGACCATGACGATGGCGAAGGCGAAAGCCTGCAGCGACGACCCGGCGGAGCGCTTCTCCTGGAAGGCCTGGCCGGTCCACGAGATGTCGTAGCCGCTGGGCAGCGTCGCGGCGGCGACTTCCTCGACGATCCTGATCGCATCGCCCGAGCTGACGCCGGCCTTGCTGTCGCCCATCACCTTGGCGGCGACGAAGCCGTTGAAGCGCTCGACCTGTTCCGGGCCGACCACGCGCCTGATCGACGAAATGGCCGACAGCGGGATCATCTGGTTGCTGGTCGCGCTGCGCACGTAGACCTTGCCGATGTCCTCCGGCTTCATGCGGTAGTCCGCCTCGGCCTGCAACTGGACGCGATAGACGCGGCCGGCCTTGTTGAAGTCATTGACGTAGAGCGCGCCCATCGTGCTCTGCAGGGTCGAATAGACCGAGTCGAGCGGGATGCCGAGGGCGAGCGCCTTCGGCTCGTCGACCTCGACGAAGAGCTGCGGCACGGTCGGGCGGAAGAAGGTCGCGATGCGGGTGAATTCCGGGTGCTTCTGCAGGTCGTCGATGAAGTTCTTGACCACTTCCTCGAGCTTCCTGGCGTCGCCGTCTACGCGGTTCTGCACATAGACCTCGAAGCCGCCGGCTGTGCCGAGACCCATGATGGGCGGCGGATTGAAGACGAGGCCGATGCCGTCGGCCTGCATCATGCCGAACCCCATGAACTTGCCGGCGAGATCCTGCGCCTTGGCGTCGCGCTCGCTCCAGTCGTTCAGCGGGATGAACATGGTGCCGGCGTTGGGCTTGTTGCCGCCGCCGATCAGGTCGAAGCCGGAAACGACGAAGGTATGCATCACCGCCGGGTCGGCGGCGATCGCCTGGCGCAGGCTCTCGCCGGTCGTCGCCGTGCGCCTGAGCGTCGCGCCGTCCGGCAGCAGGGTGGCGGCGATCAGGTAGCCCTGGTCCTCGGACGGCACGAAGCTGCCGGGGATGATGCGGAAGAAGGCGAGGATCGATCCGATTACGAGGGCGAAGAGCAGGGCGACGACGATGCTATGCTTGAGGGTCAGGCTGACGACGCCGATGTAGGCGCGGGTGAGCCGCTCGAACAGCCGGTTGAAAGGCGCGAAGAGCTTGTTTTCGCCGTGCTGGACCTTGAGCAGCAGGGCGCACAGGGCGGGCGTCAGGGTCAGCGCGACGACGCTCGAAATCGCCACCGAAACGGCGACGGTGACGGCGAACTGCTTGTAGAGCTGGCCGGCGATGCCGCCGAGGAAGGCGACCGGCACGAACACCGCGACCAGCACCAGCGTGGTGGCGATGACCGCGCCCTGGACTTCCTGCATGCCCTTGATCGCCGCCTGGCGCGGCGGCAGCTTTTCCTCGGACATCAGGCGCTCGACGTTTTCCAGCACGACGATGGCGTCGTCGACGACGATGCCGATCGCCAGCACCATCGCGAACAGGGTCAGCGTGTTGATCGAGAAGCCGAACAGCCAGAGACCGGCGAAGGTGCCGATCAGCGAGATCGGCACGGCGATCATCGGGATCAGCGTCGCCCGCCAGTTCTGCAGGAAGAGGAAGACGACGGCGAGGACCAGCAGCATCGCCTCGATCAGGGTCTTGACGACCTCGTTGATCGAGGCCGAGACGAAGCGCGTCGTATCGAAGGGGATGACGTAGCCCATCCCCTCCGGGAATTTCTTCTTCAGCTCGTCCATCTTGTTGCGGACGTTCTCGGCCACTTCGAGCGCGTTGGCGTCGGTCTGCAGGAAGACGCCCATGGCGATGGTCGGATTGCCGTCGAGCGTCACGCTCTGGTCGTAGCTGTAGGCGCCGAGCTCGATGCGCGCGATGTCCTTCAGGCGCAGCACGCCGCCCGGGCCGCTGGCGCGGATGACGATGTTGCCGAATTCCTCGGGAGTCAGCAGGCGGCCCTTGGCGGTCACCGTGTAGATCAGCTGCTGGTCGCCCGGCGCCGGTTCCTGGCCGATCTTGCCGGCCGCGTTCTGGGCGTTCTGGATGCGGATCGCGTTGGCCACGTCGCTCGTCGTCAGGCCGAGCTGGGCCATGCGGTCCGGCTTCAGCCAGACGCGCATCGAGTAGTCCTGGGCGCCGAAGACGGTGACGTCGCCGACGCCCCTGACCCGCTTCAGCTCGTCGACGATGTTGAGGCTGGCGTAATTGGAGAGGAACAGGGTGCTGAACTTGCCCTTTTCGGAGTCGAGCGCGACGACCTGCAGGATGTCGTTCGAACGCTTCTGGACGATCACCCCGTTGCGCCGCACCTCTTCCGGCAGGCGCGGCTCGGCGGCCTTGACGCGGTTGTTGACGTTGACCGAGGCGATGTCGACGTTGGTGCCGACCTCGAAGGTCGCGGTGATGCTGACCGCGCCGTTGGCCGATGCCGAGGAAGTGAAGTAGAGCAGGTTCTCGACCCCGTTCAGCTGTTCCTCGATCGGCGCGGCGACCGTGCGCGCCAGCGTTTCGGCCGAGGCGCCGGGATAGGTGGCGGTGATCATCACCGTCGGCGGGGAGATCTGCGGATACTGCGCGACCGGCAGCACCTGCGAGGCGACCAGCCCGGCGATGACGATGATGATCGAGACGACCGAGGCGAAGATCGGCCGGTTGATGAAGAATTTCGACATGGCCGCTCCCTACTTCTGTTCCGGCTTGGCCGCCGCCGCTGCCGGGGCGCCGGCCGGCGGGGCCGGCGGGTGCGGAGCGACCGGGGCGCCCGGCAGCAGCTTCATCAGGTTGTCGACGATCACCTTGTCGCCGGCCTTGAGGCCGTCGAGGACGACCCAGTCCTTGCCGAACCATTCGCCGGTCTTGACCGGGCGCGGCGCCACCTTGCTCTCGGCGTCGGCGGTCATCACCAGATTGCCCTGTTCGCTCTGGATCACCGCGCTCTGCGGCACCAGGAAGACGCCGCCCTGCTCGCCGGCGAGCAGGCGGATGCGCACGAACTGGCCGGGCAGCAGGCGGCCGTCCTTGTTGGCGAACTCGGCGCGCAGCTGGCGGGTGCCCAGCGTCGGGTCGATGGTGCTGGCCAGGAAGTTCAGCTTGCCGGCCAGCGGATAGATGCTGCCGTCGGGCAGCACCAGCTCGACCCCGGTGACGACGCCGGGCGTCAGCCGCCCGCCCGGCAGGCGCGCCGCCTCGTTGGGCGAAATGCTGAAGCGCACCCACATCGGGTCGTTCTGGTAGACCGAGGTCAGCAGGCTGTCCGAGCCGACGGTGACCAGGTTGCCCACCGATTTGGCGGCGCGCCCGGAAACCCCGTCCACCGGCGCGGTGATGGTGGTCCACGACAGGTTCAGTTGCGCCTGGCGCAGCGCCGCCTGCGCCAGTTCGTTGGCGCTGATGGCGTCGTCGTATTCCTTGCGGCTGACGCCCTGGATGTCGACCAGCTTCTTCAGCCGCGCCAGTTCGCGCGCCGCCTGGTCGGCCTTGGCCCTGGCCTCGGCGTGGGCGATCTCGTACGGCTCGCGGTCGATCTGGAACAGCGGCTGGCCGGCCTTGACCGGCATCCCTTCCTGGTACATCTGCTTCATCAGGATGCCGCCGACACGGGCGCGCACCTCGGTCTCCTTGGCGCCTTCGGTCTGGGCGACGACCTCGACCGCGTTCGGGACGCTGCGCGGCTGCATTTCCAATACGGTGACCGGCATTGCCCCGCCGGCTTTTGGCGGCTCCGCCGGCTTCGAGCAGGCGCCAAGGGCCAGGGCGACGCTGACGAGGACGGGGAGCAGAAGCGGTTTGGCAAATCGGTACGGCGGGGTGTTGAGGCGGGTCATGTCGGGCTCCGGGGGAGGGCGATGGGGCGGGACTGGCGGTGTATCGGATGTCAAGTGCGCGGATTATACATACATTCGCGCATGTATGTAAATTGAAAATCGCAAAGCGATGTAAAGGCGGGGTCGCGTTCCAGGCGGCGTTCCCGTTGGCGGCGCGAGGTCGGCGCCGCATGCACCCGGCAAAAGCCAGCGCTATAATCGGCGCTTTTCGTTCACTGGAGCACCCATGCCAAATTCTCTTCGTCCCCTGGCGATTGCCGTCGGCCTCGCGCTGGCCTTTCCGGCGCTGGCTGCCGACCCTGCCGCCAAGCCCGCCGCCAAACCTGCCGCCAAGCCCGCCCAGAAGGCCGCCGCCAAGGCCGCCGCCAAGGCCGAGCCGGCGCCGGTGGGGTCCGCCGATTTCGAACTCTCGCATAACCTCGGTCCCGAGGGCGAGAAGCACCTGCAGGCCACCGTCGATCGTTTCAACAAGGAAACCGGCGGCAACCTCAAGCTGGTCCGGCTTGAAAAGGGCGACAAGCCGGCCGGCCTGAATCTGGTGCGGCGCCAGGAGATGAGCGAAGTGCTCAGCCAGGCGAAGTATTTCGTCCCGCTGCACGAGATGCTGGCCAAGGCGGGGGTCAAGCTGGACACCAGCGGCCTGTCCAGCGACCTCAAGGCCAACGTCGTCGATGCCAAGGGCCGCCTGGTTGCCTTGCCGGTGCTTTATTCGACCCCCGTGCTGTTCTATAACAAGAACGCCTTCCGCAAGGCCAGGCTGGATCCGGAGCAGCCGCCCAGGACCTGGTTCGAGATGCAGGGCATGCTCGACAAACTGCAGGATGCCGGTTACGCCTGCCCGTATACCACGGCCTGGCCGGTCTGGGTGCATGTCGATAACGTCAGCGCCGTTTCCGGGCTGCCGGCGACCGACAAGGGGCAACTGACCTTCAACGGCCTGCCCCAGGTCAAGCACGTGGCGATGATGGCGACGTGGACCAAGGCCAATTACTTCAAGCTCTTCGGCCGCAGCGACGAGGCCAGCAAGAAATTCCATGCCGGCGAGTGCGCGATGATCACCACCGATTCGCGCGAACACATCGACTTCCGCGAGGCCAAGGGGGTCGAGTTGGGGGTCGCGCCGATGCCGTTCCACGACGACGTCTATGGCGGCCGCAGACCGTCGCTGGCCGACGGCGCCACGCTGTGGGTGGGCGCCGGCCGTTCGCCGGCCGAGTACAAGCAGGCGGCGAAGTTCGTCTCCTTCCTGCTGGCGCCGGACAACCAGATCGAGCTGGTGCGCAGCTATGGCGGGTTGCCGATGACGGCCGCCGCCCGCGCCGCCGCCCGCAGCAAGATCCTGCAGGATGGCGACCAGACGCTGCAGGCCGCCTATGCATCGCTGAAGGGGGCCAGCGCCGCGCCGATGACGCACGTCGCCGGCATCGATCCGGTGCGCGTCATCGCCAGCGAGGAACTCGAACTGGCGTGGTCCGACAAGGAGCCGTCCAAGGCGGCCCTGGACAAGGCGGTCAATCGCGGCCAGGCGGTGCTGACGGCCAAGCCGGCGCTGAAGAAGGCGCAGCCGTTCTGATGCCGCTCCCGCTGCCGCGCTGGATTGCCCATCGCGGCGGCGGGACGCTGGCGCCGGAAAACACGCTGGCCGGAATTCGCGTGGCGGCGCGGCTCGGGTTCACCGCCGTCGAATTCGACGTCATGCTGAGCGGCGACGGCACGCCAGTCCTGATTCACGACGAAACGCTCGAACGCACCACCGACGGCGCCGGCCGTGTTTGCGACACGCCGGATTCAGTCCTTTTCGCGCTCGATGCCGGTCACGGCGAGCGCATCCCCCGTCTTGCCGAGGCCGCCGCCCTGTGCCGCGAACTCGGTCTGCTGGCCAACGTCGAGATCAAGCCGGCGACCGGCCATGAGCTGGCGACGGCCGCGGTCGTCGCCCGCCTGACCGCCGGCCTGTGGCGCGGGGCGGAAGTGCCGCCGCTGCTTTCGTCGTTTTCCCTGGCCGCGCTCGCAGTGGCCCGCGATCTGGCGCCGGAAATTCGCCGCGGCGTTCTGTTCGAGGCGCCGCCAGCCAACTGGTACGCCGAACTGCGGCGCCTGCAGGGCGTTTCGTTGCATTGCGCCGCCGATCTGCTCGCTGACGAGGTGCTGGCCGAAGCCAGGGCGCATGACATTCCGGTGCTGTGTTACACGGTCAACAGCGAAAAACAGGCGGAAACGCTTTTCGCGCGCGGGGTCAGCGGGCTGTTCACCGATCGCCCCGATCTTTTTGCCGGATAGCTGGCGGGCCGCCTGCCAAGGGGGCGGGGTTTTCTCTTAAAATCGAGGGCTTCGCATCCAGCGCCCTTGCGGCCGTCCGCTCATGAAAAGCTCCGAAATCCGCCAGCAGTTCCTCGACTTCTTCGCCTCCAAGGGCCACCAGATCGTCGCTTCGAGCTCGCTGGTGCCGCACGACGATCCGACCCTGCTGTTCACCAACGCCGGGATGAACCAGTTCAAGGACGTCTTCCTCGGTTTCGACAAGCGGCCCTACACGCGGGCGACGACGTCGCAGAAGTGCGTGCGCGCCGGCGGCAAGCACAACGACCTCGAGAATGTCGGCTACACCGCGCGCCACCACACCTTCTTCGAGATGCTGGGCAACTTCAGTTTCGGCGACTACTTCAAGCACGACGCGATCAAGTACGCCTGGGAACTGCTGACCGAGGTCTACAAGCTGCCGTCCGACCGGCTGTGGGTGACGGTCTATGCCGAGGACGACGAGGCCTACGACATCTGGACGCGCGAGATCGGCATCCCGGTCGAGCGCTGCATCCGCATCGGCGACAACAAGGGCGCCCGCTACGCTTCCGACAATTTCTGGATGATGGGCGACACCGGCCCCTGCGGGCCGTGCACCGAGATCTTCTACGACCACGGCGAGCGGCACTGGGGCGGCCCGCCGGGGACGCCCGAGGAGGACGGCGACCGTTACATCGAAATCTGGAACAACGTCTTCATGCAGTTCAACCGCGACGAACACGGCGTCATGCATCCGCTGCCCAAGCCGTCGGTCGATACCGGCATGGGGCTGGAGCGCACCGCCGCCGTCCTGCAGGGGGTCCATGCCAACTACGAGATCGACCTGTTCCGCACGCTGATCGCCGCCGCCGCCCGCGAAACCTCCGGCGCCGACATGGACAGCCCGTCGCTGAAGGTGCTCGCCGACCATATCCGCGCCTGCTCCTTCCTGATCGCCGATGGCGTCATTCCCGGCAACGAAGGTCGCGGCTACGTCCTCCGCCGGATCATCCGCCGCGCCATCCGCCACGGCTGGAAGCTGGGCGCGCGCGCCGCCTTCTTCCACCGGATGGCGCCCGACCTGGTTGCCGAGATGGGGACCGCCTATCCGGAACTGGCCAGGAACCAGGCGCGCGTGACGGCGACGCTGAAGCAGGAGGAAAACCGTTTCTTCGAGACCATCGAGCACGGCATGGCCATCCTCGACGGCGAGCTGAAGGCGCTCGGCGCGGGCGGCGTGCTCAACGGCGAGACCGCCTTCAAGCTGCACGACACCTACGGCTTTCCGCTCGACCTGACGCAGGACATCTGCCGCGAGCACAAGGTCACCGTCGACAACGCGGCCTTCGACGCCGCCATGGCGCGCCAGAAGGAACAGGCGCGCGCCGCCGGAAAGTTCAGGATGGCCGCCAATCTCGACTACGATGGCCCGGCCACGACCTTCCACGGCTACGACACGCTGGAAGCCAGGGGCAACGTGCTGGCGCTGTACAGGGAGGGTGTTGCGGTCAACCAGCTGAACGAGGGCGAAACCGGCGTCGTCGTTCTCGACGACACGCCGTTCTACGCCGAGTCGGGCGGACAGGTCGGCGACCGCGGCGTGCTGCAGTCGGTGCATGGCATCTTCGCCGTCGAGGACACGCAGAAGATCCAGGCCGCCGTCTTCGGCCACCACGGCGTCGTCAAGACCGGCGCCCTCACCGTCGGCAACGGCGTTGCCGCCCGCGTCGACGTGCTGGCGCGCACGCGCACGATGCGCAACCACTCGGCGACCCACCTGATGCACAAGGCGCTGCGCGAAGTGCTCGGCGATCACGTGCAACAGAAAGGTTCGCAGGTCGACCCGGACAAGACCCGCTTCGACTTCGTCCATAACCAGCCGCTGACCAATGCGGAAATCCGCCGCGTCGAGAACATCGTCAATGCCGAGGTCCTCGCCAACACGGCCAACGAATGCCGCGTGCTGCCCATCGCCGAAGCGCAGAAGCTCGGCGCGATGATGCTCTTTGGCGAAAAGTACGGCGACACCGTGCGCGTCCTCGACATCGGCACGTCGCGCGAACTGTGCGGCGGCACCCACGTCGTCCGCACCGGCGACATCGGCCTCTTCAGCATCACCGCCGAAGGCGGCGTGGCGGCCGGCGTGCGCCGGGTCGAGGCGGTCACCGGCGACAACGCGCTGACCTACATGCAGGGCATGGAAACCGCGCTCGGCGGCGTCGCCGGCTCGCTGAAGGTGTTGCCGAAGGACGTTCCGCTCCGTGTCGCCGCGGTGCTCGATCAGGTGCGCAGGCTGGAACGCGAACTGGCGGCGCTCAAGGGCAGGCTGGCGTCGGCGCAGGGCGACGAAATGGTTGCGCGGGCGGTCGAGATCAAGGGCGCCCGGGTGCTGGCCGTCAAGCTCGAAGGAGCCGACATCAACGCCCTGCGCGAAACCATGGACAAGCTCAAGGACAAGCTGAAATCCGCCGCCATCGTGCTCGCCGCGGTCGCCGACGGCAAGGTGACGCTGATCGCCGGCGTCACCGCCGACCTGACCGCCAAGGTCAAGGCCGGCGAACTGGTCAACCTGGTCGCCCAGCAGGTCGGCGGCAAGGGCGGCGGCCGGCCCGACATGGCGCAGGCCGGCGGCACCCGGCCGGAAAACCTGGCATCCGCGCTGGCTTCGGTGCCGGCCTGGGTCGAGGGCAAGCTGTGAGGGCCGCGTTGATCGCCGTGCTGCTGGGGCTGGTTTCGGCCGGCGTGGCGGGGGCGGAGCTCGACCGCACGCCGGTCGAGGCGGTTACGGTCAACGGCGAAAAAGTGCGGCTTTTCCCCAACGGGCGCTGGGAGTACGTCGATCCCGCCCGGGCGGCCGCCGCGCGGCAGACGGCGGCCAAGTACCCGGAAAACCAGACGCGCCCGGAAGGCGCCCAGGGCGGGCTGTTCGGCGTCGGCCGCACGATCGCGCCGGGTGACAAGGACTTCAACCGGGGTTCGCTGAATCCCAAGTTGCGCTGAGGGCGATGCCGGGCTATCGCTTCTGCCCGCGCTGCGGCAGCGTACTGGTCGCCCGCGACACCGGCGGCGCGTCGCGCCCGGCATGCCCCGCCGATTCATGCGGCTTCGTCGTCTGGGACAACCCGGTGCCGGTGATCGCGGCCATCGTCGAGTACGCCGGGCGCATCGTCCTCGCCCGCAACGTCGCCTGGCCGGAGAAGATGTTCGGCCTGGTGACCGGCTACCTCGAGCGCGACGAGGCGCCCGCAGTGGCGGCGGCGCGCGAGGTGGGCGAAGAACTCGGGTTGCGGGCGACCGCGGTCGATCTGGTCGGACTCTATCCCTTTGCCCGGAAGAAC